>CEVO01048258.1_pt1 | contig 15166 bp, 14 predicted proteins | sample 531511 | NCBI WGS metagenome assembly CEVO01 (sample SAMEA2623907, study PRJEB7988) | marine metagenome | biome: marine biome (ENVO:00000447); feature: mesopelagic zone (ENVO:00000213); material: "saline water (ENVO:00002010), including plankton (ENVO:xxxxxxxx)" | depth 800 m | reverse complement strand
CCGTCGCTCAGCGTTTTAATGAATTTCTCCACAGCCCTCAAGGACGCGCAATTATTCGTCGAGCGGGTTATCGGGTTGACTGAGCTTTGAACAACCTTTCAGCGATTTGGCTCACGGTCCAGTTGGCAACCGTTACGACCTGCATCTTGCTCTTCTTTGGAACGATGCTAGCTTGGTGGCTTTCCCGAACTAAATCCTGGGCTAAGCCGATACTCGAGGCCGTCACGGCCTTACCGCTAGTTCTACCGCCGACGGTACTTGGCTTTTACCTGCTCGTGGTTATGAGTCCAAACAGCGCGATCGGATCTTTCTGGGTTCACCTCACGGGCTCTACGCTAACGTTCTCTTTCGAGGGACTTGTGATTGCGTCGGTGATCTACTCGCTTCCCTTTATGGTGCAACCGCTACAAAACGCCTTTGAAACTGTTGGATCAGGACCGCTGGAGGCAGCAGCGAGCTTAAGAGCCTCGCCTCTGAACGCATTTTTTACCGTGGCAATGCCATTATCCGCTCGGGGATTTCTCACAGCAATCGTGCTGACTTTCACTCACACCATCGGTGAATTCGGCGTTGTCCTGATGGTTGGCGGCAACATTCCTGGAGAAACAAGGGTCATATCGATCGCTATCTACGAACACGTCGAAACGCTGCAATATGCGGCTGCACACTCGTTATCACTCGCTTTACTTGGGTTTTCCTTCGTCGTGTTGCTCACCGTCTATACCTTAAACCGCCGCTTTCCAATTCGGATTCGCTGAAATGTTAGTCGTAGACGTCCGTGCTTCCCTTGGCGATTTCGAACTCGAAGTCGCCACCTCCATACCGCTTGAGGGAATCACTGGAATTCTAGGACCGAGTGGGTGCGGTAAAACGACCCTATTGCGGGTGTTAGCCGGTTTCGAGAGGGCGGAAGGTCACATTGTTGTCGACGACGAAGTTTGGCTCGACAGTACCTCGAAAACCGATGTCGCGCCGCATAGCCGTTCCCTCGGTTACATGTTCCAAGACACGAGATTATTCGACCATCTATCTGTCGCCGGTAATCTTAAATACGCTACCTCCCGAACATTGTCCCAGATGAAGCAAATCGTCGTAGACGATGTCATCGACGCATTTGACCTCAGCGGGCTACTTCAACGCCGACCCAATGAATTGTCTGGTGGTGAAAAACAACGCGTCGCACTGGCCCGCACCTTATTAACTAACCCTCGGTTTTTGATGCTCGACGAGCCTTTGTCGGCGCTGGATGAAAAGCGTAGGTCCGACATTCTTCCATACATCGATAAGATGGCATCGCAATTCCGAGTGCCAGCTCTCTACATTAGCCATGCGGTGGGCGAAGTCGCCCACATCGCTGAAAGAATACTTGCGATATCCAATGGTCGAGTCCAAGCCATTGGCCCTACCAGCGAGATTCTTGAGCGTCTCGATCTCCTAAACGTCACGGGACGGTTTGAGGCAGGGTCGGTCGTTGAAGCCATTGTCATTGACCATGTTGCACGCCATCGACTCTCCCGTCTCACCATCGATGGCCAGACACTTACCATGCCGATGGAAGCAGGGGTGGCTCCTGGCGATCAAATCCGAGTGCGCGTTCGGGCTCGGGACGTTGCCTTGGCACTTAAACGTCCCGAATCTATCAGCATTCGTAACGTACTCGACGCCACGATCGTCGACTTATTCCACGTGCCAGAATCGCCCTACGTCGAAGCGCTGGTCGAATTCAAGCAACAACGTCTGCGAGCGCGTATCACACGCGCCTCAGTCGAAGACTTATCGCTCGCTGTTGGCACGCACGTGTATGTTCTGATCAAAAGCGTGACATTTGATTCCAGTTCTACGTGATCGGTTTTCAGGCACATCCTGGGGAGACGCCCTCCTGGGTTATAGTCCAACACATTCGATGCACCCAATTCGCTCATGCTTGACGAACTAGAACCAGACAGCTTGATTGTCGCCGCTAATGGCGAAGCGTTCCGCGTGAGCAAAGCGTTGGCGGAGGCATTTCAACCTGGCGATCTCGTCATCCCGATTCCACAACAAGGATTACTCCACCTCTCTAATACCGAGCGACAAATTGTCGACCAGGCCGTCACGCAGTCCGTGGCAGCATTCACAACGATGCAACAAGTGACTGACGACCAGGTTACTGATTTCTTCCAAGCCTTTCGTGCGGCGTTGAAGAACGACAAAGTCTGGGAATCCATCCAATCGATCAATGAACACGACGTCGCGATGGCAAAAGAACGGGGTCGCTCCACAACTCGTCTCCAAGTAACAGAGACAATGCGCACGAACATGATCGATGGCTTACGCGAGTGGGCAGAATCCGAGCCATCGAGAAACTCCGTTGTTGAAACCGTCGATCACGACCAATTTCAGATTCAGCTGCGAACGGCAGCTCTCGGCGTTGTCGGATTCGTGTTCGAAGGACGGCCTAACGTCCTCGCCGACGCATGCGGCGTACTCCGGGGAGGGAACACGGCAATCTTTCGTATCGGCAGCGACGCATTACAGACTGCGCGGGGGATGATAGACCTCGCCTTACGGCCTGCCCTATTGCAAGCTGGACTGCCCAGCAATGCAATAACTCTTGTCGACAGCTCAGCCCACGCAGCCGGATGGGCTTTATTTCTTGATTCACGCCTCGCGCTCGCGGTCGCGAGAGGTTCGGGCGACAGTGTCGAATTATTGGGATCGCTGGCTCGAAGTGTCGGAACGCCGGTCAGCTTGCACGGTACCGGAGGGGCCTGGATGATCGTTGGGGATACTGCAATGCCAGAGATCTTGAAGCAGGGGGCGATTAAGTCCCTCGATCGGAAGGTCTGTAATACCCTCAACACCTGCTGCATCGTCGCCTCAAGGGCGGTAGAACTCGTTCCCGTTTTGCTGGACGGTCTCAATGAAGCTGCGTCAAAGCTTGAGCAGGAATACCGGCTTCACGTCGTTGAAGGAAGCGAAGACTTTATCCCAGAAGAAGCCTTCACTCGCAAAGTAGCCATCAATCGAGCGGATGGTCAACACGACGAATTCCAGGCTTCGATTCTGCCAGCGGCCGACATCGGGAAAGAGTGGGAATGGGAAAACTCCCCGGAAATCACGTTGATCGTCGTTAAAGACCTCCAAGAGGCGATTCAATTGTTTAATACACACAGTCCGCGCCTAGTCGCTTCGCTAATATCCAACGACGAGCAGGAACATCAACGCTTTTACGAGACCGTTGAAGCGCCCTTCATCAGTGACGGCCATACCCGCTGGGTCGACGGGCAACGGGCGCTCAATAAGCCCGAACTTGGACTCTCGAACTGGGCCAACGGTCGACTTTTTGGCCGACACGCGATTCTTACGGGCGACAGCGTCTATACCGTTCGCGTACGTTACGTCGAAGCAAGCAACGGACCTTCGCCGAACTAGGTTTTGGGCGTGTGTACGCATGGGACGTTTTACTTTTTAGTGGTAGCCTCCACCCGTCATATACCAACATAGGGAATTCAGGTGGCGCTCAGAATCAACTCAGAGGCACCAAACTTTGTGGCCCAAACCACTCAAGGTGAAATTCAGTTCCACGATTGGATCGGAAACGGGTGGGCAATTCTGTTCTCCCATCCTAAGGATTTTACCCCTGTCTGCACCACCGAGCTCGGCTACATGGCTGGCTTGCAAGACAAGTTCGCAGCCCGCAACTGCAAAGTGATCGGTTTATCAGTCGATCCCATCGGAAGTCACTCGGACTGGATCAAAGATATCGAAGAGACGCAGGGACACGCGGTGAAATATCCGCTGATTGGCGATCCGTCACTTGAGATCGCCAAGCTTTATGACATGCTTCCTGACGACGCCGGTGATTCCTCGGACGGGCGAACCCCTGCTGACAACGCCACAGTACGATCGGTTTTTCTGATCGGTCCGGATAAGACAGTGAAGGCGATGCTCACCTACCCGATGAGCACAGGGCGAAATTTTGACGAAGTATTGAGACTCCTGGATTCCTGCCAATTAACCGCCGCTCATCAAGTGGCGACGCCAGTCAATTGGACCCAGGGCGACGACGTCATTATCGTCCCAGCGGTCTCAGACGAGGAGGCAAAGATACGGTATCCCGATGGTTGGAAATCGCCCAAACCATATATCCGTATCGTACCGCAGCCCGAATCGTAGTCCTGTAGTTGGGTGGATCGACCTCGGGATCCGGGTCCTGCGGTTCGGCGAGTTATCTTTTCAATCGAGACGATCGGTGAGACGTCGTCAAATCTACAAACATTGCCGCTGCCATGGATAGCGGACAAGCGCTCATCGTTGGCGGTGGCATCGGCGGGTTAACCGCAGCTCTCTGCCTGCAGCAACTGGGATTTGTTGTCCAAGTCTATGAACAAACAGATAGTACAAACAGTGATGGAGCAGGTATCCAGCTGAGCCCTAACGCCACTCGCGTACTACATCAAGTTGGACTCGTCGACGCCTTAGCTTCGATCTCATCCAAACCGGATTCAATTGACGTACAGCACTGGCGATCAGGGGGGCGAGTTACCACCATTCAATTAACGCACGGTGGAGAAGCCGACCAATCATCGTTCCCCTATTACCATGTTCACCGCCGGGACCTACTCGCATGTTTGACCGAGGCGGCCACCCACGCGTCGATCCCTATACATCGAGGTAAGCGTATCGACGACGTGGGAGTTGCCGAAAACCATGCATGGATTTCCGGACCAGATACCCACGAAAAAGCTAGTCTGATCGTCGGAGCCGACGGCATTCACTCAAGCGTGCGCCGTAGTCTCTTTGGCCCCGACAAACCGATCTTTTCGGGCCACGTCGCTTGGCGAGGAATCGTTTCAGCGGAATCAATTTCCTCAAAGACGTTGGCAACGAGGGCCGTTCTTTGGTGGGGACCCCAAAAGCATGTCATTCATTATCCCGTCCGCGGCGGGCAACACATAAACGTCGTCTGCGTCGATCGAGCACCCCATTGGAACAATGAGTCATGGACCGAACCCGGCGACAAGATGGATCTCGTCGCCGCGTTTGGCGGTTGGCACGATGACGTTACGCAACTAATCGGTGGTATAGATCCTCGTGCCTGTTACCGATGGGGACTCTTTAACCATCCGCCGCTCAAACGATGGGGCCGAGGCCGGGTAACGCTGCTCGGAGATGCTTGCCACCCGACTCTCCCCTACCTGGCACAGGGGGCCGCCATGGCAATCGAAGACGGCGCTGCGCTGGCTCATTGCATCAAGAAGTGTGCGTCGATTGAAAACGGACTCGCAGCTTACGAACGGGTACGCCGAAAACGTACAATCCGCATCCAACAAATTTCTAGGCAAAACGGGTACATTTTTCATCTAACAGGGACCGCCGCGTGGGTGAGAAATAGGGTGGCATCACTTATGGGTGAACGCATCCTGCGGCATGCCCACGATTACAACGTTTTCGCGTCAGTCGACGAATATTTCAAGGGCTAATTCATGCACGTAATGATCGATCTATGCGTCGTCCCATTGGGCGTCGGAGTCTCGGTATCGAAGTACATTGCCGAGTGCGAAAAAATACTCAATGAAGCAGGGTTAGAAACGCACTTGCACGCGTACGGCACAAATGTTGCGGGGGATTGGGAGGACGTTTTTACCGCCGTTCGACGGTGTCACGAACGAGTGCATGACCTCGGAGCACCCCGCATCACCACTACCATTAAAGTGGGTACCCGAACGGATCGCGTCCAAACAATGGACGAAAAAATCGTCAGCGTTCAACAGAAACTCTAATGAGTCCAAAGAGGGCTGCCAGCTGGTCCCTTTTGTCCGGCGACACGAATCCGATGATGAAGTCCAACTAACATTGAAATTGACGTCGTCTCGCCGCACGATCAGCACCCTGAGCTTGTGACACGAATGGAAACGATATGTTGACTGCGGCCGAGAACAAGACCCTGACTGAGACAGGCTTCGAAACACCAATGGGTGACGTGTTCAGGCGTTATTGGACCCCTGCTCTGCTCTCTAGGGAGTTACCCACACCTAACTCAGGCCCAGTACGTCTTACATTGCTGGGCGAGGACTTTATCGCTTTCCGTGATTCGAACGGAGAAATTGGCATCGTCAACGCTCGCTGTCCACATCGAAACGCCAATCTCTTTTTCGGCCGAAACGAAGATTGCGGGCTACGTTGTGTCTACCATGGCTGGAAATTTGACGTTCATGGCAACTGCGTCGACATTCCCAATGCTAGTCCCGAGGTCGCCTCCCGGTTAAAACCCGACGCTGGCATTCGCGCACTGCAAGTCCGCGAGTGGGGTGATGTGATATGGGCATTTCTAGGTGACGGCGAAGCACCGGAGCTACCACAGTTCGAGTTCGCTAAAGTCCCGCCCAGTCATCGTTTCGTGTCCAAGAAGTTTCAGCAATGCAATTGGGCGCAGGCGTGCGAAGGTGGTTTGGATACCGCACACTTTTCCTATTTGCATGCTGGGATCAACGACGGCAAGAAAGTGGGCCTTCACCAGGTCGGCAAGTCCCGAGAAGAAATTGCTGGCCAGAACGAACCCACGCACCGCGCTCGATTTCGTTGGTTGATCGAAGATGGAGAACCGCGATTTACGGTTCTCGATCACGCTGCGGGCGCACTCATGTGCGCCGCAAGAACAGCCGACAGCGACGACGTCTATTACCGTATGACGCAATTCCTCATGCCCAACCATTCGCTCGCACCGGGCAATTTTCCCGAAGACAATAATCTGGGCAACACCTGGGTTCCGATCGACGATACCTCATGTTGGATCTTCTGCTACTGCTGGAATCCAGATCGCCCGCTCAGAGAAGATGAATGCCGTCAGTTGGCCTCAGGTTCCGGGATTTTCGCAGAGGTGGATGACCGCTATGTTCCGCTACGCCAGCGCGAAAACGACTACCTCATCGACCGAGATGCACAGAGAAACGAGAGTTATACGGGTATACGCGGTATCTCAGAGCAAGATGCTGCAATAGCCGACAGCCAGGGATTAATCGTTGATCGTACAAATGAAATGTTGGTTCAGACCGATCTAGGCGTCGTTCGTTTTAGACAAACCATGTTCGATGCTGCGGCCTCCGTGGCTTCAGGTTCGGAGCCTCTGGGTGCTGATCGCCCTGATGCATATTTTGTCCGATCTGGGGACGCCGTCGCATCCTCTAAGTCAAAACTAGAAGACGTGGTGTCAGCACGATTTGGTCAAATGGGAGGCTACCCGCGTTAATACAATTGAGTTCGACGGTATCGCGAGCCTTACCCAAATTGACCCAAAGTCCCGAGTTTGAGAAGTTCTGGCACTTTCAGCTCGTCAAAACGCTGCAAGAACAATGAACCTTCCGCATCAAACGTGGTCGCATTAGGTAATAGAGTTAATTTCTACCCAAAAGAACACAAACCCTCTTAACGAATTAGATAGGGAGACAACGATGTCCACACAAACCAGCCAACGTATTAGCCGTACGGCCATACGCACGTGGTCGGTCCTGGTACTGGCAATGACATCGACGGTCGCTATCGCGCAGTGGCCGGCCGAACTACCTACCAGTGGCGGACGACCAACGTTGTCTCCGCTACTCAAGAAAGTCACGCCCGCCGTCGTCAATGTGGGCGTAAAGGGCTCGACTAGCCGTCGCAACAATCCACTGTACAACGATCCTTTCTTCCGTCGTTTCTTTAATGCGCCTGAGCAAGCTCCGTCGCGTCCGCGACAAAGTGTCGGATCAGGCGTGATCATTAACGCCGATGAAGGCTACGTGCTAACCAATCACCACGTCATCAATAACGCTGACGAAATCACCGTAACTCTCTCCGACGGTCGCGAATTCACAGCAGAACTGATCGGAAGCGATGCAGGCACCGACGTCGCGTTATTACAGGTTGACGCGGATAACTTGAACGAATTGAAGCTAGGTGATTCCGATTCCGTGGAAGTTGGGGATTTCGTCGTGGCGATTGGCAATCCATTTGGCCTGGGGCAAACGGTCACCTCCGGAATCGTAAGTGCGCTCGGGCGCAGCGGTCTCAATATCGATTATGAAGATTTCATCCAGACTGATGCATCGATCAACCCGGGTAATTCGGGCGGTGCGCTCATTGATTTTGATGGCAATTTAATCGGAATCAATACTGCCATCATTGCGCCGAGTGGCGGAAACGTTGGCATCGGCTTCGCAATCCCGGCAAAAATCGCAAAGGGAATTGTCAGTCAGCTTGTCGAATTCGGCGGGGTGAAACGCGGCGTTCTCGGGGTCATGATCACTACGGTCACTCCTGCATTGGCCGAGGCGCTCGATCTAGACGTGGAAAATGGAGCCCTCATCAACCAAGTTGTTGAAGAATCCGCCGCACAAGCCGCAGGTCTCCAAGCCGGAGACGTTGTCATCACCGTTGATGGTACGCCCATCGATACGGCAGCGGATCTACGCAATCGCATCGGGATGAAACGCGTCGGCGACGATGTTGACTTGAAGATCATCCGTGACGGCAAGAACAAGTCTATCAATGCGAAAGTTGGCGAGCCGGGCGCCACCATGTTGGCGGGAGGCACAAAAATCGAAAAACTAAAGGGGGCGGAATTCACCAATATCCCGCCAGAGCACCCACAACAAGGACAAATTGATGGCGTACTGGTAACCACGGTCGAATCCGGTAGTCCCGCTGCTCGTAGTGGATTACGTCAAAACGATATCGTTCAGGCGGTAAACAACCGAAATGTACGTAGCGTGGATGACCTAGCTAGCGTATTGGAAAACGTAAGCTCAACGGTCGTTCTAAAGATTCGACGTGGTTCAAGTACTATCGTCATCGCGATCCAGTAGGCGAACACCAACAATCGGGTTTAACCGCTAGTTGGCTCAAGGGGAAGTTGTGAAAATTTCGGCGTTGATGTGTCTCACGCTGACAGTCGTACTAGCACAGCCGGGTTAACAAAGCCGTTGAATACCATTGATTTCAAGGACGGTATCGGCGACATCGTGGAAGTTGTTGGAGCGCTCGACTTTGATCACCGAAGAGATGGCATCGCACCAAGACGCCTGCCCGCTTGGACACGCACCCAGGTACCGGAGGGGATGGACCCCATGGTGCGGATGCCTTCGGGCGTGCGGCTCCGGTTCAACACGAATGCAGAGCGCGTCGGCGTCCATTTTCTAGCTTCCGCCATCGCGCCGTCGCCAGAACGACGCCGCGCCATCAACCTAAATCTCGAATGCGAAGGTGAACTTTGGTCAGTGAGCTCAAATGCTGGCAACACCATCGTCACTGATCCCGACGAACCCAGCGGATACCGTCTCGTGCGCGGTGAATCCGATACGGTTTGGTTCAAGGATCTACCCTTACGCGATAAAATCTGTGAAATCTGGTTGCCCCATAACGCTTTTGTGGAGTTGCGTGAGCTCGTCGTGGACGATGGCAAACATATCCAGTCGCCAGCTGACGATGAACGCAAACGCTGGATCCATTACGGCAGTTCGATCAGCCATTGCATGGAAGCGGACCAACCAGCTTTTATCTGGCCAGCTGTCGCTGCGCGCGAAGCTAGGCTTGCCCTAATCAATCTTGGGTTTGGTGGACAGTGCCATCTGGATCAATTTGTCGCACGTACCATCGGAGATGTTGATGCCGATGTTATTAGCATCAAGGTCGGGATCAACATCATCAATATGGATTCAATGAGAGAACGCATTTTTGTGCCAGCCCTACATGGATTCCTGGATACGATTAGGGAGCGGCAACCGAATACGCCCATCGTCCTGATATCACCAATTTTCTGCCCTAGTGCCGAACATCATCCCGGCCCTACGCTGCCGAACGCGGAAGGAAAATTTGTCACGTTCACGGGACATTCTGAACTGCGTAATGGTTGCATGTCACTCTCCCGCGTCCGAAAACTCATCGAGGAAACGGTCGATCGGCGAAACGATGACAACCTCGATTACCTCAACGGACTGGATCTATTTGGCCAAGCGGACCGCGACGATCTACCAGACGATCTGCACCCCAACCCCGACGGGTACATCCGCATGGGTCATCGATTTGCAGCCCTAAAACTAATGTCCCATGCATCCCAAACCCCGAGATGAAAAGGAGCGTCATGCCTTTACGTGAACTTTCCTTCGATCATATCCATCTTGTTAGCGAGAATCCCCGCGAAGCCGCTACTTGGTATGTCAACGTCTTCGATGCCGAGGTCGTGGCCGAATATGAGTTGCGGGAAGCGCCGCAAATCAACGTCCAACTGGCCGGCATGACGCTGCTGATCCGTGGCCGTCGACCGGGCGAAGAGCCGATCTTCCCAACACCGATGAAGCACTTTGATCGTTACTCCAGCCATGACGTCTGGGGAACAGACCATTTCGGGTTTGCCTACCACGGCGACCTCAGGTCCTTTTGCGATGAAATCAAACAACGCGGCGCTACCCTCACCGTTGAACCCTGGGAATTTTCTCCAGGTGCTTTAATTTGCTATGTCGGCGCTCCCGACGGCGTCAGCATTGAAGTCGTCGAAGCAAAACGTAAGTAACGACGCTGAGACTTATCGGGGGGACCTATCCCACAAAGGTGATCCATGGAACTATCGAGCGCGCGAACGACAGCAGTCGATCTAAAATTGGAACACCTAAGATGCTGAGGCCGATAAGAGATAGTAGTAGCAACGGACCAAAACGCTGATTCAGATAGGTAATCCGCGAACGCGTTGAAGGCGGAAGTAGATACGGAAGAATGTAGTGTCCGTCAAGTGGAGCGATGGGGATGAGGTTAAACGTCATCAGTAGCAGATTCACGAAAACGAGCAGCTGTACGAACAACGCCACAGCCGGTGTTTGAACGAATTCCACACCTGCGGTCGCAAGCGCAAGAAAAACATTCCACGTGACGACGGCAAGCACCAAATTCATGAACGGCCCCGCCGCCGATATCCATAAATCTGCACTCGGCCGGCTGAAATTGCGCGGATTGGTGGGCACCGGTTTGGCGTACCCAATCCCGACAAAAATGACCATGGCAAGGCCCATAAAATCCAAATGGACTAACGGATTCAGTGAGAGCCGTCCAGCACGTTCGGCAGTGTCGTCGCCAAACGCTTTAGCCACCCACGCGTGACCGAATTCATGAAAAGTTAACGAAGCGATGAGGGCGGCCAAAAGACAAGCAAACAACACGTACTGCCCTTCGCTGACCAGAGCGATCATGGAAAATTTGAGACCAAGCTATTCAACGGGAAACCTTGGCTGTAAAGGTCACGCAAAGTATCCTGCGTTCTCGCCCTTAACAACGTCTTCGCTGTCCATGCTAAGCCAATCCGACAGCACCGACGCGTTGTCTTCTCCCACATCTCGAACCCTTGCGTATGTGTCGCAAGGCGTCAAGCTAAACGTAAGTGGCAGCCGGTCTCCGTACGTCGTCCCTATCACGGGATTGGGCTCATCAAACGTCATCAAAAAGTCAGAGGCCGCGATTTGCGGATCGTTTTCAGCTAGATCAATGGAATTCTGGACGACGCCCGCGGGCACTCCCGCAGCTTGACACCGCGCCATTACCTCAGCGGCATCCAGTTGCCCCGTCCATAGTCCAATCTGCCGATCGAGTTCCTCGATCGCCGTCACACGTCCCTTCGCCGTAGCGTATGCCGGAGCACTCGACCACTCCGGTTCACCCATTACCCGGCGGAATTCATGCCAATGAACATCGGACATACAGGCGATGGCGACCCACCGCTCGTCAGCTATGTCGTCCGACACTGCGCCCGCACATGGATAACAGTTGTGAGGGGCGACCTCGTCGTATGGGAGGCGATTCCCCGCCGGTCTTGCTGCTCTGCCATTACCGAATAGATCAAGCAACGCCGGACCGAGTAAATTTACGCCAACTTCAAATTGCGAAAGATCTACCCGTTGTCCTTTTCCGGTTGAACGGCGTGCTTGAATCGCGGCCAGTATAGCGACGGCTCCGTGCAGGCCTGCCGCGTGATCGTTATAGGAAAAGCCGATACCAATGTCGGCCCTACCCTCGACGCCAGTCAGGTGCGTCAAGCCGCTCAGCGCATGAATGGTCGGGGCGTAGGTAACGAAATCTGACCAGGGTCCACCTTGGCCCATACCCGACATCTGTACATATATGACGTCAGGATTAAGCGCAGAAACCAAATCGTAACCAACACCCCAGCGATCCAGCACCCCGACTGAAAAATTATCGATAACTACATCTGCTTTAGCGCAAAGGTCTTTACATGTACGTTTCGCTTCATCACGAGACATATCGAGGGCGAGAGCCCGTTTGTTGCGATTCCACATTGTGTAATAGGGATTATTCGTCGCGTTTATAGCCGTCGCCCGGGCGACGGAATTGATCTTGACGATATCGGCACCCATATCGCCAAGCAGGCGGGTTGCAAACGGCCCGGCAAGGACGTGGGTGAAATCAAGAACTCTAATGCCTTCGAGTGGTCTCATCGATCATCGTCCCAACCCAGATCTTGCAATACGTGTTCCGCATCCACGTCCGAATCAACGTACGGCTTCATTTGCCATGGCGTCTCGCTAAATCGATAAGGTGTGCCCGGCCCCTTTACCTCGTGCTTACCAATCGAATAGGAACGCCACCAATCGCGCGCCTCAAGTTGCGGATTTTCTCCCACCTTCTCGATCGGTAACACCCATCCGTATGGCGCATGACGTGATTGGGCTTCTAGAAACAACGCTTCCACATCCTTCGATCCGACAAACGAACGCAAAACTTCCATGAGACGAACCATGAATTGCGATTGATTGGCTGGATCTTGGTATTTCGGTTCGATCAAATCCTCGAATTCGCCCGCTTCGATGAGCCATGCTAGCTGTGCATCAATATTAGGAGTCGGCGTGACCATGATGCTGCCACCCAGGGCCTGCATAACGACATACATGTTTGACCAATGCAGACTACCGCGGCGTTCGAGAGCCTGACCTCGAGCCGGTCCCAACAATGCCGAATACCAGTACCACATGAACACGTGTTCCAAACACGAAGCGATACATTGATGCACCGGCACATGTACACGCTGCCCCTGACCAGTCTCCTTGGCGTGATTGAGAGCGCTCAACGCGGCGATCGCGACATAGCTCCCGGATACAATGAAGTTGAGGTCGCCAAAAGCTTTCAGCGGTGGAGTGTCTACATCGCCCGTTGTCGACACCGCGCCTCCTAACGCTCCCGCCACGATGTCTGGGGCCAGGTAGCTCTTCCACGGCCCCTCTCGACCAAAAGACGAACACTCCACACAAACCAATGCAGGATTTACGCCCAACGCGTCATCAAGGTTCGCTTCGGCAACACCAAATGCCCCTTCCGACACCAACACGATGTCCGCATTCCTAACCAAACCAGTTAATTGATCGAGACCTGACTGCGTTTGAAGATCTAACGAAACAAAGCGTCGATTCGAAGCAAAAAACGCGTGCCACAAAGAAGGCTCGTTTGCATCATCCTCGCAAAACGGCCCTCGCTTTCGCAACGGATCCCCGTCGGGGGATTCCGGTCGAACGATATCCGCGCCCATATCCGCGAGTAGTTTCGCACCATAAATTGCACGTTCATCCGTCAGGTCAACAATGCGCACTTCGGAAAGCGCGCCAACTTCTTGCGCCATTAACTAACCCTCGCTTTCCCCATTCGATACTATTTCGGACCTACAGCAAAGCCCCTCAAGGAAAGAAAACCATGCTTGAAGCCATACAGCTCGGAAAAAATAGCGGCTTACGAGTCTCCCAACTGTGTCTCGGCACCATGAATTTTGGACAACCTGGTCAGGGGCATCAAGGCGACTGGACCCTGGGAATCGACGAAGCACGACCCATCTTTGAAGCGGCCATTGCCCACGGCCTATTTTACTTCGATTGCGCTGATACGTACGGCGTCGGCGCATGCGAAGAAGTCGTCGGCGCTCTCTTGAAGGAACTTTTACCTCGAGACCAATTTGTCATCGCGACCAAAATAGCCATGCCTATGGGGCCTGGAGCTAACCAAGGTGGCCTCTCTAGGAAACACATTATTGAAGGTGTCGAGGCAAGCCTCGGACGACTTGGACTCGATTACATCGACCACCTGGTCATCCACCGACATCCCCATGGCGTGCCTGGGCACGCAAAAGTTCCGGTAGAAGAAACGATGGAAGCATTACACGACGTCGTGAAGGCCGGGAAGGCTTTGTATCTCGGTGCTTCGTCCATGTTTGCCTGGCAATTTGTCGAACTCCAGATGACGGCTACGATGCATGGTTGGACACCGTTTATTTCCATGCAGAATCATTACAACCTCATTTACCGCGAGGAGGAGCGTGAAATGAATCCGTATTGTGCTGCCTCGGGGGTCGCGGTGTCGCCGTGGTCACCGCTCGCCCGCGGCATACTTGCGGGTTCTTATCAGGGTGGCTTCGATCAAGGCAATACCGCACGTTCTCAAGGTCGCGATCGTTCCCGCACCGAGAGTCTGTACCGTGGTGAAATGGACTTTTCCATCGCCGAAAGGAACGCCGAAATCGCACAAAAACTCGGGAAAACTCCAGCACAAATCGCCTTGGCCTGGATGCTCAATAAAGCCGAGATATATGCGCCGATCGTCGGCGTCTCACGGATCGAACAGCTCGACCAACTGGTCGAAGCAACAAGTATTCAGCTCAGTTCAGGCGACGTCGACTACCTTGAGGAGCTATACCAGCCGGTCGATAACCTGCTTTCGATCGGTTACTCCTAACGCCGAGAAACTTCGGCAAGATCGGTCGAGCCAAGGAGCCACTGGCCCTCTCGCAAGTGATTAGCCGCAAAGGCCGCTGGTTTCTTGCCGATGAACGTCGTATATATTCGCGAATAATTCGCTACCAAATAGCCACCGATATGCCACGACTTGCCGCAAATCTAACCACAATGTTCACTGAACTGGCGCCTATCGAACGATTTGCCGCGGCGCGTCAGGTCGGGTTCGACGCGGTCGAGTACCTTCAGCCATACGGACATACTATTGAGGAACTGAGGACGATCTTGACGGATAACGAACTTGAGCTCGTTCTTATCAATACGCGGATGGGCAATGCCGAGGCTGGCGAACGCGGGGTCGCCGCCCTTCCCGGGCGGGAAAACGAATTCAAGACCGTTGTTACTGAATCGTTGGAATACGCGTCCGAGCT
>CEVO01034693.1_pt1 | contig 15167 bp, 12 predicted proteins | sample 531511 | NCBI WGS metagenome assembly CEVO01 (sample SAMEA2623907, study PRJEB7988) | marine metagenome | biome: marine biome (ENVO:00000447); feature: mesopelagic zone (ENVO:00000213); material: "saline water (ENVO:00002010), including plankton (ENVO:xxxxxxxx)" | depth 800 m | reverse complement strand
TGCTCTTGCTCTTGCTCTTGCTCTTGCTCTTGCTCTTGCTCTTGCCCCTGCCCCGCTCTCCTGCGCGCAAGCGTCACCGGGCGCTCGAGATCGACTGCCACGGTGATCGACACGATGGCCAACTTTCGCGATATCGATGAGCGCTTGTCCAGCCTGTCGGCGCATCGCACCCTGCTGGCCATTCGCAACGCCTATCTGTCGATCCTGCCCTACGTCATCGTGATGGCAGCGGTGACCGTGGCCGCCAATCTGTTTCACTTCGCTGGCATCGACACCGGCATCGCCGTCTATGTCAGCCACCTGGCACGCTATCTCGGAGAGCTGTTTCCCGAAGTGATCCTGCTGTCGTTGAGCTGGTCACTGAACAGCCACAACCGTATCCGAGCGCCGGCCGTCATGCTGGTGTCGCTGCCGGTGTTCTGGATCCTGTGTGGCTGGGACCAGCTCTACGCCGAAGTCGGCCAGCAGACCCGCAGCCTGGGGTCGACCATCGCCATCTACCCCGCGATCCTGCTGACCCACACCACCTTCAAGCTGTTCGCCCGGGAGAACACCCGGAGCCATCCCCAGCGAGTGGTCATGAGCCAGATGATCACCTTCAACCTGCGCTACGTGCTGCCTGGCGTGATCGCGGTAATGCTGGCCATCGTGCTGCGCTTTGTCTTCGTCGCCCTCGCCGATCGCTACGCCCAGGACATCTATGCGCTGCTGGTCGACCGTATTCCCTATCACCTGGAGGTCATCCTGTTCGTGATGTTTCTGCAGGTGCTGTCGCTGTTCGCCATCCACGGCTACGCCACCATGCTGGGGGTGTTCGAATACCTGCAGAACAAGAGCGACGTGCTGGGGCTGCCTTCGCCGGAGTTCTTCACCCTCTACGCCACCCCGGGCGGGGCGGGCTCGGTGTTGTGCCTGATGCTGGTGATGCTGGTGGTGAGTTCACGCCGGGAGTACAAGTCGCTGGCGCGCATCTCTGCCCCGCTGACCTTGTTCAACATCAGCGAGACCCTGGTCTTTGGCATACCGCTGGTGTTCAACCTGCGCATGGCCTGGGCCTTTATCTCGGTGCCGACGATCAATGCCAGCCTGGCCTACGCCGCCATGTCCATGGGCTGGGTGGCGCCGCCACCCAACAGCGTCCACTGGGCGGTGCCTTATCTGATCTCGAGCTACCTGGCCTTCGACGGCGTCTACCTGCCATCGATGCTGCTGCAACTGACCTGTATCGGCTGCGGGGTGCTGATATACAGCGTGGCGTGGCGCCGCTATGTTCACCGCGAGCGCTCCAGCAAGGACGAATACCCGGTCTTTCCCTCGCGCAATGCAAGCGACTCGGCGTTTGGCGATGACGCCCTGGATATCGTGCTGATGGAAGAGAACGTCAGCCGCTGGAGTCGTATCAAGCAGGCAGACCGAACCCTGAAATGGCTGAACGAAGGCCAGCTCGAACTGGTTTTCCAGCCCATCGTCGACGTCAGCACTCACCGCATCAAGCACATCGAGGCCCTGCTGCGCTATCGCGATGCCCAGGGCCTGCTGCATCCCCCGCAGTTTCTGGACGTGCTGCGCCACCACCCCGGCGTCATGGAAGGCATCGAATGCTGGGTGATAAGGACTGCCGCTCACCATGTGCGGCAGTGGAATGAGGCGGGGTTGTCCAAGCGTCTGTTCATCAACGTGACGCCGCTGTTCTTTTCCAGCGGCAACGTCCGGCGATGCTTCTTCAATGCGCTCAACGATTGCCCGATCAACTCGCTGGGCATCGAGATCACCGAACAGGCCCTACTCGAGGACCTTCCCCGAACGCTTTCCGATATCAAGCTGTTTCAATCCATGGACGTCCAGTTCGCACTGGATGACTTCGGCAGCGGATACTCCTCCTTCAACTACCTGAGCCAGCTTGGCGTGGACTTCATCAAGCTGGACAAGACGCTGATCGACGATATCCACCTGCCCCGCCAGGCCAGTGTCGTCGAATCGGTGTACCAGTTGTGCCGGCACTTGAGCCTGCAGGTCATCTGTGAGGGCGTGGACAAGGACGCCAAGGAGGCTCGCCTCGAGCGAATCGGCGTCACCCTGATGCAGGGCTTCCTGCTCTACCGCCCGATGGAGGCCCCCGCGCTGGAAACCCTGCTGCGTCAGGAGCAGCACGCAGCAGGTTCCGCGTAAAGGGCGTGAGGGGTCGGGGGCCTCAATCGAGCTCGCTTTCCGGGCCGAGGCCCTGGTCGGTCAGTCCAGCGTCGGCAGCTTCATATGCCGATTGACGTCCTTGTACAGCAGATAGCGGAACGGACCGGGACCACCGGCGTAGCATGCCTGCGGGCAGAAGGCGCGCAGCCACATGTAGTCACCCGCTTCGACCTCGACCCATTGCTGGTTGAGGTGATACACCGCCTTGCCCTCGAGCACGTAGAGGCCGTGCTCCATGACATGGGTCTCGTCGAAGGGAATCACTCCGCCGGGCTGGAAGGTCACCACCGTCACATGCATGTCGTGACGCATGTCGTCGGGATCGACAAAGCGGGTGGTCGCCCACACCTCGTTGCAATCCGGCATCACCGTCGGCGCGATATCGTTCTCGTTGGTGACGATGGGCTCGGGCAGATCGATACCGTCGACGCGTTCGTAGGCCTTGCGTATCCAGTGGAAACGCACGGCTTCCTTGCTGCGATTGTGCACCTGCCAGTCGCTGCCAGGGGGGATAAAGGCGTAGCCGCCGGGCACCATCACGTGCACCTGGCCCGCCAGGGTCAGCTCCAGCTCCCCCTCGACGACAAACAGCACGCCTTCCGCCTGAGGGTTGGGCTCCGGACGTTCACTGCCGCCCTCCGGGCCGACTTCCATGATGTACTGGGAGAAGGTTTCGGCGAACCCCGACAGCGGCCGTGACAGCACCCACAGCCGGGTGTTGTGCCAATGGGGCAGCTTGCTGGTGACGATGTCCCGATAGACGCCCTTGGGGATCACCGCGAAGGCTTCGGTGAACATCGCCCTGTCGGTGGTCATCACCTTCTGGTCCGGATGCCCACCGCGGGGCGCATAGTAGTGTCGTGTCGGTTGGGAAGCGCTCATTGAAAAATCCTTGTTGTTGGCCCGTATGCCGTGCAGCAGTGTCTTTCGCCCGGTCGACGGGGCTCGTCACTCACCCAGGGTGACGCGAATCTCGAGGGGGTATTCGTCGCAATTGTTGCCGTCACCACCGCGATCGACGACGAGAAACTCGCCTTCACGCTCCAGCACGGACTGGATGGCGTGCCAGGTACCGGCGCGGTAGTTGACGCCCTGACGGCCGTCGGTGACGAAGGCACGCACCTCGGCAGGGTCGATGCTATCGCCGGCCGGAGCCACCACGATGATGAAGCGTTCCTCATGCAGCGGCATGAAGGCCTGGCTGCCGAGAGGATGGCGCTCCAGAAAGGACAGCGTCAGCGGCAACTCGATGGGCTGGCTGACGAACAGGCTGATCATCGGCCGCGCGTTGTCGCCCAGAGTCTCGATCGGCACCAGATCATGGTGGCGCTGGGTGCGGCCAGCGTTAATCGGAAAGGAGGCGGAGCTGCGCGCGTCGATGACCTCGCCAAAGGGGGCGAAGGCCTCCGCCGTCAGGGGATGTGCGGTCAATTCGAGCATGGTATTTCCTGAAGTACGGGCGAGAAAGGGCTCCCCGAGGCGGTCGACACTCGGGGAGATCAGGGCGATGGCTTGCGTCAGCCGATTGGCGCCGGCGTCGGCGCGGGAAACTGCTCCGCCCAGTGGCGTGCAATATCGATCCGCCGGGTGACCCAGACCCGATCGTGGGCCTCGATATGGTCGAGAAAGCGCTGCAAGGCGCGAAAACGTCCCGGACGGCCAATCAAGCGGCAGTGCAGGCCCACCGACAGCATCTTGGGAGAGTCCTCGCCCTCGGCGTAGAGCACATCGAAGGCATCACGCAGATAGGTGAAGAAGTGATCGGCAGTGTTGAAGCCCTGGGGCGCGGCGAAGCGCATGTCATTGCTGTCCAGGGTATAGGGCACCACCAGATGCGGATGGTGCTGGCCCTGGCTGTCGGCCTCGCAGGTCCAGAACGGCAGGTCGTCGCCGTAGTAGTCGCTGTCGTAGAGGAAACCGCCTTCGTCGAGTATCAGCCGCCGCGTGTTGGGGCTGTCGCGGCCGGTGTACCAACCCTGAGGACGCTCGCCGTAGAGCCGCTCGAAGATCTCGATGGCCTTGCGCATGTGCTCCCGCTCGACCTTCTCCGAGACCTGCTGGTAGTGGATCCAGCGATAGCCATGACAGGCGATCTCGTGCCCCAGCTCCTTGAAGGCGTGGGCCAGTTCAGGGTGGCGTTCCAGCGCCATGGCGACTCCGAATACCGTCAACGGCAGCCCCCGCCGCTCGAATTCCCGCAGCACTCGCCAGACCCCGGCACGGGAGCCGTACTCGTAGATCGACTCCATGCTCAGATGGCGATCGGGATAGCTGTCGGCACCGATGATCTCGGACAGAAACTGCTCGGAGCCCGCATCACCATGGAGTACACAGTTCTCGCCGCCCTCTTCGTAGTTGAGCACGAACTGCACGGCGATCCTGGCCTTGCCTGGCCAGTTGGCATGGGGAGGCGTGCGACCATAGCCGATCAGATCACGCGGATAGGATGTTGTTGTCATGGGTAGCTTCTCCTGAAAGTCGGGCGATGGCCGGAGCCACCACTGCCGTGCGAGCGTGCAAGTACATAGGCGACAGAGCAAGGTGGCGTGCCTGCGGCCCCCGGACGCCTGCGGTTGAATGGGCACCTGAAACACAGTTTCTGGAACCTGGGGCCCGGGTCGTGGTGGCAGGCACACGGGACCAGGCACTTTTAGCCAGACACATGAGCAACGACGCCTGGAGCTCCCTGAATGGCGCGCTTGGGCTGATCGTTTCAACGAGACACTTCCGCTGAACGCTACCCTCCGGGCGCAGCGTTTGCGCCTGCCTTCGCTCCTCCCTTGCGCCTGCCTTCGCGCGCCGTGCGTGACGTCACCGCACGCCATTATGTATACAAACTAAAAATAGACTGTACTCATTTTCTTGGCAACACCTTCATCGATCCCCTACCAGGGGAAAAAGGCACATCGTACTTCGCCGCAGAACTCGCCGCGAAGCAACGCCCACGCCCTCCCCTCACTGCCCATACCGTTCATGACGACAGGCCGCATGAAGTCCATACACGAGAAACTGTATACAACAATTACCATTATATTGTACTGACTATATCGATAACCCAGTATTCACTTACAGTTCACACTCCTCATGATCGTGACCCTCGCACCACAAAAGCACTCAATGCACTGTTTTTTAAGGTGTTTCCCCGCCAACCGCGCTCGATCAATTCAGCCCTTGATGCGTATCCGATATCGATCTATTTTGTGTACAAAGATATTAATTCCTCGTCCATGAAGGAAGACAGGCATGCATCTCCACCTGATCAACCCCAACACCACCGCCGGCATGACCGAGACGATTCGCCTCGCCGGCAGTGCCATCGCCGCGCCAGGCACGCGCATCACCGCCTCCCAGCCGGTCAGTGGCCCGGTTTCCATCGAGGGCCATTTCGATGAGGCGATCAGCGCCGTGGGCGTGGTCGAGGAGGTCCTGCGCATGGACAGGGAAGCCCAGGTCGATGCCTACGTGGTGGCCTGCTTCGGCGACCCGGGCTTGTTGGCGGCGCGAGAAGCCACCCGTGCACCGGTGATCGGGATCGCCGAAGCGGCCTTCCATATGGCCAGCCTGATCAGCACGCGCTTCTCGGTGGTGACCACCCTGGGACGCACCGTGATCATCGCCGAGCACCTGCTCGACCAGTACGGTTTCCGTCACCAGTGTCGCCGAGTGCGTGCCGCCGAGATCCCGGTGCTGGACCTTGAAGACGATAGCGACTGCGCGCTCGACAAGATCATCGAGGAGAGCCGTCGTGCCAGGGACGAGGACGGCATCGGCGCCATCGTGCTGGGCTGCGGCGGCATGGCCGACCTGACCGAGACCATCAGCCGCGAGGTGGGCCTGCCGGTGGTGGAAGGGGTGACGGCGGCGGTGAAGCTGAGCGAGGCACTGGTAGGGCTGGGCCTTGGCACCTGCAAGACCGGTGACCTGGCCTTTCCCCGACCCAAGGCTTTTAGCGGCACCTTCCAGCATCTGTCCCATCTGGATCTGGAGACCACCGGCCGCTGACCCCTTCCCTCTGCCCCCTCACCGCATGACAAGGCTTGACCCATAACAATCCACAACGAGCGAGGTCCAAGATGACCACTTCCACTTCCCGGCCAGGCGAGCCCCAGGGCGTCGCCGAGGCCACCACCAAGAGCGTCGGCGACGAATCGCTGGCCCCCCAGAAGACCCGTATCATGGGGCGCACCTCCTACCTGCTGGCCTGGTTCGGCGGCTGCGTCTCGATCGGCACCTTCACCATGGGCTCCAGCGTGGTCGGCACCCTCAACCTGATCCAGGCCACGGTGGCCATCGCCATCGGCTGTTTCGTCATCGGCATCGCCCTGGCCATCAATGGCGCCGCGGGCTACAAGTACGGCATTCCTTTCATGGTCCAGGCGCGCAGCGCCTTCGGTTTCCAGGGCACTCGTCTGCCAGGACTGGTCAGGGCGGTGCCGGCCATCGTCTGGTACGGCTTTCAGAGCTGGATCGGAGCGGGCGCCCTGAACCTGGTGTCGGCCACCCTGTTCGGCTACGACAACCTGATCGTGTTCTTCATCGGCTTTCAGTTTCTGCAGATCGGCCTGTCGGTGCTCGGCTTCCAGGGCATCAAGTGGCTGGAGAACGTGGGTAGCGCCTTCATCCTGGCCTCGCTGGTCTACATGTTCTATAGCACCGTGGTCCGCTACGGCGATGCCCTCTCGGCCAACCTGTTGACCATGGAAGGCTCCTGGGGGCTGCCTTTCTGGGGTGCCACCATGCTGTTTCTGGGCATCTACTCGACCATGATGCTCAATGTCAGCGACTACTCCCGCGAGCACGTCAAGGGCACCGGGCCGGGTCTGTTGACCACCATCTACGCCATGTCGATCCTGCCGTGCACGCTGTTCATGGGGTTGATCGGCTACATGGTGTCCGAGGCCACCGGCGTGGCTGACCCGATCAAGGTCTTCGCCAACGCCGTGGACAACACTCCGCTGCTGATGACGACCCTGCTGTTCATCGCCTTCGCCCAGGTCACCACCAACGTGCTCAACAACGTGGTGCCGCCCACCTACGTGCTGATGGACACCTTCAAGATGAGCTTCCGCAAGGCGACGGTGGTCGTCGGCCTGCTGGCCTTCGCGACCTTTCCCTGGGAGCTGGTCAAGGACGAGTCTGCCGCCGGCCTGCAGGTGTTCGTGCAGACCTACTCCTCCTTCCTCGGCCCGATCTTCGCGGTGCTGGTGGTGGACTACTACCTGATTCGCCGCCGTACCCTGGATCTGGACAAGCTGTACGACGAGAACGGCCCTTACCGTGGCGTCAATCTGGCCGCCTTCATCGCCACCGCGGTGGGTGTCGTCGCCGCCTTCAGCATGCCCACGGTGTCCTGGTACGCAAGCCTGATCCCGGCGGGCCTCACCTACCTGCTGCTGATGCGCTACTGGAAGGGCTGCCAGCGCTTTACTCAGTAACACTACCTATCAGTACAGCTATCGACGGGGCCTCTGGCCTCGTCGTCTCCATGTCATTCCATCTCTCCAACAACAAGAGACACCTTTATGTCCCATGACGATCTAAGCCTCGATACCTCCCGGGTCGATCCGGGCCTGTACAACGAGGACCTGGCCCCGCTGCCCCACGCTCGGCGCAACTGGGGCGCCTTCGAGATCTTCAACGTCTGGTCCAACGACATCCAGAGCCTGTTCGGCTACACCCTGGCCGCGTCGCTGTTTCTGTCCTACAACCTGAGCGGCTGGGCGGTGATGGCGGCGATCATCCTGGCCGGGGTGATCGTGATGTTTCTGGTCAATCTGACCGGTGCCCCCAGCGTGCGCTACGGCATCCCCTTCCCGGTCATGGTGCGGGCGAGCCTGGGCGTGCGCGGCTCCAACCTGCCGGCGCTGTTGCGCGCCCTGGTCGGGATCTTCTGGTACGGCGTGCAGACCTACTTCGCCTCCACCGCCGTCACCCTGATGATCACCGCCCTGATCGGTACCGACGGCGGGGCCGGCATGCTCGGTCTGTCACCGGTCGCCTGGCTGTCCTTCGTGCTGGTGTGGCTGTTTCAGATCGCGATCTTCTGGTCGGGGATCGAGCGTATCAAGCACTTCCTCAACTGGGCGGGGCCGCTGGTCTACGTGGTCATGGTAGCGCTGATGGTGGTGGTCTGGTGGCAGGCCGGCAGCGAGCTGCTGCCGGCGGTGGGCACCATCTTCTCGGCCAGCGGGGAAGGCGGTGGTGGCATCGGCGCCTTCGCTGCCGTGGTCGGTACCATGGTGGCCTACTTCGCCGCCGTGGTGATCAACTTCGGCGACTTCACCCGCTTCGTCAGAACCGAACGTCAGATGAAGCTTGGCAACCTGCTGGGGCTTCCCCTCAACGTCGCCTTCTTCTCCTTTATCGCGCTGATCATCACCGCCGGTACCCTGGTGCTGTTCGGCGAGGCCCTGACCAACCCCACCGATATCGTCGAACGGGTCGACGCCTTGCCGTTGACGCTGCTGGCGGCGGTCACCTTCTTCGCCGCCACCGTCGGCATCAACCTGGTGGCCAACTTCATTCCCCCGGCCTACGACCTGGCCAACCTCTTTCCCCGGGTGATCAGCTTCAAGGTCGGCGGCCTGATCACCGCCTGCGTGGCCTTTTTCGTCGGCGCGCTGTGGGTCTCGGTGATCAGCCAGATCGGCGTGCCCGGCTTCGTCAACGCCGTGGGTGCCATCGTCGCTCCGTTCTACGGCATCATCGTGGTCGACTTCTACCTGATCAAGGGCCGCCGACTCGACGTCCAGGCGCTGTTCTCGTCCCGTGAAGGCGACGCCTACACCTACACCAACGGCTGGAACCTGCGCGCCGTGGTGGCCTTTGCGCTGGCCGCGATCTTTTCGCTGGCGACGGTAGTGGTGCCGGCCCTGCAAGGACTGGCCGGCTTCGGCTGGATGATGGGGGCAGCACTCGGTGGCGCCATCTACTACGCGCTGATGCGCCAGCACAAGCAGGTGGTGACGGCCTGATGGGAGCCAAGACGGCAGACCATCACTGGCCCTGCTGAGCCGCCGTCGTACTGCCAGTCCGTACGACTAAGCCACAGCACTACAGGGCCGCACTACAGGGCCGCACTACAGGGCCGCAGCTAGCCTACCGTCGTCAGGCGGTAGGCTAGCTGCGAAAGGTGGGTACGAAAAGTCTTTCAAGTCTCGCGCCATCACCTACACCTTCACCCTATTTGCGCGCAAAACAGCGCAAAAAACGCGATAGAGTATAGTGCTCCATCACATTGCAACAAATCCGTAAAGCGCCCCCTCCATCGTCGTCCTCTTCCCGCCGTCCATCTTCTTCAGGCCGGCCCAACATGAGGACATCCAATGACAACACCCAGTCATTCCGTATCGACATCGTCGGGATTCAGGCCTTCCGGCCTCAGCCTGGCCTTCGCCGTGCTGCTGTTTGCCACCGTCGGCTACTTTCTGTTCTGGGGGTCTGGCTACACTCAGGGCCATTTTCCCCTGGTCTTTGGACTGGCCACCCTGTTCGGGGTGTTCATGGCCTTCAATATTGGTGGCAATGATGTCGCCAACTCCTTCGGCACCAGCGTCGGCGCCGGCACCCTTACCATCAAGCAGGCACTGCTGGTGGCAGCAGTGTTCGAGGTCAGCGGTGCGGTGATCGCCGGCGGCCAGGTCACCGACACCATTCGCAAGGGTATCGTCGACCTGTCCGGCTTTACTGTCGCGCCGATGGACTTCGTCTACATCATGATGTCGGCCTTGATCGCCGCCGCCCTGTGGCTGCTGTTCGCCAGCAAGAAAGGCTATCCGGTCTCCACCACCCACTCGATCATCGGCGCCATCGTCGGCTCCTCGCTGGTACTCGGCGCCTTGACTCCGGGCGTCCACAGCATGGAACTGGTGCAGTGGGACCAGATCTGGCAGATCGCGGTGTCCTGGGTGCTGTCGCCGGTACTGGGCGGTCTGGTCTCCTACGCCCTGTTCGGGCTGATCAAGAAGCACATCCTCAGCTACAACGACGAAGCCGAGAATCGCCTCAAGGAGATAAAGCGCCAGAAGTACGAGAACGACCGCCGCCACAAGGAGGCCTTCGAGCGACTCTCGGAAATCCAGAAGATCTCCTATACCCACGCCATGACACGTGATGTCCAGGCTTACCACGACCAGGACTACGAAAGCGCCGAGTTCGAGTCGGACTACTTCAAGGAGCTTTCGCGCATCGAGAAGCAGCGCGAAGATGTCGACGCCCACCGAGCCCTGCAGAACTGGGTACCGATGGTGGCCGCCGGTGGTGCCATGATCATTTCCGCCATGCTTCTGTTCAAGGGCTTCAAGCACCTGGAACTGGGTCTGACCACCCTCAACAACTACATGATCATGGGCATGATCGGGGCCGTCGTGTGGATGGCAACCTTCATCTTTGCCAAGACCCTCAAGGGCAACTCGCTGTCACGTTCCACCTTCCTGATGTTCAGCTGGATGCAGGTTTTCACCGCCGCCGGCTTCGCCTTCAGTCATGGTTCCAACGACATCGCCAACGCCATCGGTCCCTTCGCGGCCATCCTCGACGTACTGCGTAATGGTGCCATCGGCAGCGAGGCGGCGATTCCTCCGGTAGCCATGATCACCTTCGGGGTAGCGCTGATCGTCGGGCTCTGGTTTATCGGCAAGGAGGTGATCCAGACGGTGGGCCACAACCTGACGGCCATGCATCCGGCCTCGGGATTCGCCGCCGAACTGGCGGCTGCCGGAGTCGTCATGCTGGCCACGATCATGGGTCTTCCGGTCTCCAGCACGCATATTCTGATCGGTGCGGTGCTGGGGATTGGTCTGGTCAACCACCAGACCAACTGGACCCTGATGAAGCCGATCGGTCTTGCCTGGATCATTACACTACCGGCAGCAGGGGCCATCAGTGCGGTGTCGTTCGTGACGTTGCGCTCGATCTTTGGCTAGGGCTAGGCTAGCCTTGGGTCAGGCTGTTGCGGTTACAGGAAGCGAGCTGTTTCAGGCCACGGCCATACGCAAGACGGCCCCGCTGACACCATGGCGTCAGCGGGGCCGAAACCTGTCAAATCCGGGCGTTTACCAGCGGTCGAGTGGCCGCTGCTCCGCCGCTAGATCACTTGTCGCCGTCAGGGCGCAAAGATATCGAACAGGTTGGGCGCCTCGTCCTCTTCCTCGACGATCGACAACGAGGCCTCGATGGCCTTGAGGTGGCGGCCCATGAAGGCGGCGGCGCGCTCGCCCTTGCCGTCTTCCAGGTACTGGATCAGATCCTGATGGTCGTGTGACTCGCAGCCCAGGTGCCCGGCGTTGCCATAGACCGCCAGAATCAGCGAACTGCGCGAACACAGGCGCTCGACGAAATCCGCCAGGGTGCGGTTGCCGGAGACCCGGGCCAGATAGGTGTGGAAGTCGGCGGACAGGCGAATCGCAACGCTCTGCTCGCCGCTGCGCAGCGCTTCCCGCTCGCGCTGGGCCATGTCCTTGAGGGTGACGATGTCGTCCTGGGTGATGCGCCTGGCGATATCCGACATCAGCCCGCACTCGACCATCTGGCGGGCGTCGAACACGTCCTTGGCTTCGTCAGCGGTAGGACGCGTCACGCTGGCGCCACGGCGTGGCGTCAGGGTGACGAGCTGCTCCAGCGCCAGGCGCTGCAGGATCTTGCGAATGCCGGTACGACTGACCCCAAACACCTCGGACAGGGCATCCTCGCGCAAACGTGCGCCCGGCTTGAGCCGGTGCTCGATGATGGCGTCGCTGATCGAGCGATGAATGGCCTCGTGACGCTCGGCGCCGTCACCGTTCTTGCCCTGTCTGGGGGCCGGTGAGGCGGGGGGCGAAGGCTTCACGCGCTGATTCATCGACACTGTCCTCGGATGCAATATATCCCCATTGTATACGAGATATACCGACAGGAAAGAACCGCAGTTCCCCGCATCCCGCCGGGGCAACTGCGGCTCATCCTGGTCCTCTATTCGCCCCAGTTGGCGACCAGAGCACGCTCCTCGTCGGTCATCTGGGTCAGGTTGCCAAGCGGCATATAGCCGCTGGCGACCACCTGCTGGATCGCGGCCTTCTGCTGCTCGACCTGGGCCTCGGTTTCAAGCGCCACACCGGCGGGCGGAGCGGTGAATCCGGCGTGGGCGGGCTGGGCGGCGTGGCAGCTGACACAGCGCTCCTGCATGACGGCATGCACCTGGGCCAACGGCGAAGCGTCGGATGCAACCGGTGCACTGCTGCCGCTGTTGGCGTTGTCGGCGGCCGGACTGGTCGTCAGGCTCGGAGCCCCCACCGCGAAGGCCACCAGAATCAGCGCCACCCCGGCGGCCGGGTAGCTCGGCTTGTGCTGACCGCTGTGCATCAGCACGAAGTACTGGCGAATCAGGGCGCCGGCAAAGATCAAGAGCGCCATGATCACCCAGGCCCAGTCGCTGGTATAGGCGAAGGAATAGTGGTTGCTGATCATCAGCAGCACCACCGGCAGGGTGAAGTAGGTGTTGTGCACCGAGCGCTGCTTGCCGCGCTTGCCGTCCAGGGGGTTGGGCGTCTCGCCCGCCTTCATCGCCTTCACCATGCGGCGCTGACCCGGAATGATCCAGAAGAAGACGTTGGCGGACATGGCGGTGGCCATGACGGCACCGGTCAGCAGGAAGGCGGCACGTCCGGCGAAGATATGCACGCTGAGATAGGCCACCACCACCATCATGACGGCGACACCCAGGCTCAAGAGGCCATCGCGCTCCATGTTGGGGCTGACACGCTTGCACATCTCGTTGTAGACGACCCAGCCACCGAGCAGGAACAGCAGAGCCACCACATTGGCCTGCCAGCCGGACAGATTGGCGGCCCACTCCCAGGGACTCTGGGGGTTGACCAGGTAGAAACTGGGGTTGGCCATGTACAGAATCACGAACAGCGCAAAACCGGACAGCCAGGTGGTATAGGCCTTCCAGAAGGACCAGTGCAGATCGTCCGGCAGCTTGGCCGGCGCCGTGGCGTATTTCTGATTGTGGTAAAAGCCACCCCCGTGGACCGCCCACATTTCGCCGAACACACCCTTGCCGCGGTCTTCTTCGTCCTTGGGGGTCTTCAACGAGTTGTCCAGCATGACAAAGTAGATCGACTCGCCTATCCAGGCGATGGCCGCGATGACATGCAGCCAGCGCAGCAGAAAATTGCTCACGTCCAACAGGTACGATGACATGGCCCTATCTCGACTTCAGTTGTTGTTGGAAGGCAGTCAATATCGATGGCTGCCTGGTTGATCGTGCTCAATGACGCTCAGCTGCCGCGGTAGGTGGAGTAGCTATAAGGCGACAGCAAGAGCGGCACATGGTAGTGCTCACTGGCATCCGCCACGCCGAATCTCAGGGGAATCCGATCGAGGAAACGCGGCTCCGAGGCCTCGACACCCAGGGCGCGCAGATAGTCACCGGCGTGAAACAGCAGTTCGTACTCTCCTTCGACGAAGTCGTCGCCTTCGAGGATCGGGCTATCGCAGCGCCCGTCATCGTTGGTCATCGTCTCCCCGAGGCGCTGACGTTCGTCGCCAAGGATGCGGAAGAGCTCAATACGAATCCCCTGGCCTGGGCGGCCAAGCGCGGTATCCAGTACATGGGTGGTCAGGCGTCCCATAAGTGTCCTCCCCTCTCGCGGGTCATCAGCGGGTCGATCAGCGGGTCAATGTATCCAGTCCTGGACTGGCTAAAGTGAATCACTGATATGGAGCATCATCGTCTCTCGTCACACCTGGCCAGAGGCTTTCGCCGGTCGTGGCTTGCAGCAACACGAAGATGACTTCAGCGATGCCGGCATGGCGGAACCAGTGCATGGTGGTGTGGAACCATGACAACATACATCATTGACCAAATTAAGAGTACATTTCAAACTATTTTTTGTATACAGTTTGAGCATGCATAGCTGCCTGGTGTTTGCCGACAGCAACAAAGGCTCGACCGACCTCTTGCCGTCTGCGCCTACGCCCGCTGCCAACAAGGTGTGACCGACACCAACGAGTCATCAGAGCTATGCTCGTCCCCATCTACCTTGCCGTCATGACAGGAGCCACTCCCCATGCCTAGCCTCACCCAACGCCCCAGCCAGATGGACAAGACCCAATTCGTGACCACCTACGGAGACGTCTTCGAGCACTCACCCTGGGTGGCGGAGCGTGCCTTCGATCGTGGCCTGAACGAGCAGCATGACGACCCGGTACGTCTTGCCGAGCACATGGGCCAGGTCCTCAGCGACGCCTCCCCGGAGGAACAGCTGCAGGTCATCCGGGCGCACCCTGATCTTGCCGGCAAGGCTGCCGCCGCAGGCGAGTTGACCAACGACTCCACCCGCGAGCAGGCCGGGGCCGGGCTGGACCAGTGCACCCCGGAGGAGCTGGAGCGCTTCACCCGCCTCAACGAAAGCTACAAGGCGCGTTTTGGTATTCCCTTCATCATGGCGGTCAAGGGCGGCAATCGGCACACCATCCTCGCCGCCTTCGAACAGCGCCTGAACAACTCAGCCGAGCAGGAAAGGCAGGAAGCCGTGGTGCAGATCAATCGGATCGCTCGGTTCCGACTGGAAGATCGCGCTAGCTGAAGTAGCAAGCACACAAAAACGGCCGGTCACCTGGTGACCGGCCGCCAAACCCTACGTCGATGACCAGAGGCCTTGGCGCTCTCGTCATCCTGAAATCGTCACGCTTTTCGCGTCCGGGCTGGTTGTAGACGAACGGCCCCATGTGGATGGCGGCCTACCAGACCCTTTCACGTGGTGCCCATCGGCCACGTTCAGCGAACCACCGGGTCATGCTCTGGGCCCTGCCAGCTGCACGACAGTAGAGTTGCGCTACCTCACTTCTGGGGCTCGTCGCTCTCGCTTGAGTTGCACTACCTCATCTCACGACCATGCTGAAACTGCACCCAAGGCGGGACCATTACGCTCGTGCCCACCTTTCCGCGACGGCGGTCTCAACCTACAAGCGCAACACTATTGGAGTGCCGGAGA
>CEVO01125095.1_pt1 | contig 15243 bp, 12 predicted proteins | sample 531511 | NCBI WGS metagenome assembly CEVO01 (sample SAMEA2623907, study PRJEB7988) | marine metagenome | biome: marine biome (ENVO:00000447); feature: mesopelagic zone (ENVO:00000213); material: "saline water (ENVO:00002010), including plankton (ENVO:xxxxxxxx)" | depth 800 m | reverse complement strand
GGTCAGGGTGTCCATCTTGCCAATCGGTGGCGGTAATGCAAGTTCAGCAAAGGTGATACCTCACGTAGAGGCGTTCCGCGGGAAGAGGCGTACCCGTGTCGAGACATTCTCGTATATGCCCATGTCAGGGAAATCGTCAGCCCTGAAGCAGTGGCATCGCCGATCCACCTACCGGCAGTCGGCGGCGCGACGACAGGGCCAGGAATTGATGGAGGGGAAGGGGCTTCGAGTACAGATAACCCTGGAATGAACGACAGCCCAGCTCCAGCAGCCGCTTTTGCTGCTCCACGGTTTCGACACCCTCGGCGATGACACCGAGTTGCAGGGTCTGGGCGAGGGCGATGATGGTCTGGGCGATGGGGGCCGCAGTGGGGTCATCGGTCAGATCGCGGACGAAGGCCACATCGATCTTCAGGCTGTCCAGCGGGAGGCGCTTGAGGTAGGCCAGAGAGGAGTAGCCGGTACCGAAGTCATCGATGGCGAAGCGCACCCCGAGGGTGCGCAGGTGGGTCAGGGTATCGATGACCGGATAGGCCTCACCCAGCATCAAGGACTCGGTGAGCTCCAGGGTCAGCTGGCTCGCAGGCGCCCCGGTATCCGTCAGGGCCCTCTCCACGCCGGTGACGAAGTCGGCGCGCTGGAATTCCCGGGCGCTGACGTTGACCGACAGGGTCCAGGCGCTTCTGTGGGGATCGTGCTGCCAGTCTGCCAGCAGCTCACAGGTCTTGCGCAGCACCCAGTTGCCCAGTTCGACGATCTGGCCGGTGTCCTCGGCCAGGCTGATGAAGGCACTCGGCGAGACCAGCCCCAGCTCCGGATGCTCCCAGCGCAGCAGTACTTCTGCGCCGGTAATCGAGCCCTGGTGATCGACCTGAGGCTGCAGGTACTGGCGCAATTGCTCGCCGACCACCGCGTCCTTGAGCTGTCGCTCGAGCCTGAGTCGAGCATTCAGGCGCTCGACCATGCTGGCTTCAAAGGCGCAAGGACGCTGGGCGGCCTCGCTCTTGCTCTCGAGCAGGGCCAGGCCAGCGCGCTTGAGCAGTTCGCTGACGCCGAGGTCACCGCCACGAAACAACAGGTAGCCGCCGCTGACGCGGCAGCTGTGGCGCTCGCCGGCCAGCGAATAGTCGCCGTTCAAGGATTCCAGTACGCTGCGTGCCTTTTCCCTGGCCTGCCCCATGGCATTCTCAGGGGAGACCGAGAGACCGTCGTAGAGCAGCGCAAATTCATTGCTGCTCAGCCGGGCCAGATCGTTGGCTTGCCTGGCCCAGGGCCTGAGACGGGCCGCCAGCGCCTTGAGCAGGCGATCTCCGGTGGCCTGACCGAGGGCATCATTGATGCCCTTGAAGTTGTCGATATCCACCAGCAGCAACATGATGTGCCGGCCACTGATGTCGCTGGCCAGTTGCAGGGCGTGGATGCGTTCCTGCAGCGAACTGCGATTGGGCAAGGTGGTCAGACCGTCGTGATAGGCCTGGTAACGGATATGCTGCTGGGCGTCATGGTGGGCGGAGGTATCGCTGAGGGTGGCGACAAAATGCCCGCTACCGTCTTCATCGGCGCGTACACGATTGATGCTCAGGCGCGCAGGGAAGCGGCGACCTTGGCGGTGTCGGACCTCGACATCGCCGATCCAGGCGCCATTTTCTCGCAGCGAGCGCAGTACCTGGCTGCGATGCTGATCGAGCCGCAGCAGGGTGTTGAGCTTGAGCATCGAGTGGCCCTGGAGGTCGGTGTGGGGCACACCTGTCAGGGTCTCGAAGGCGTGGTTGCACATGATCATGCGGGCACGCTGATCCAGCAGTACGACGCCATCGTGCATCGATTCGATGACATCCACCAACTGGCGGCGCGAGACCTGCATGCGCATGGCACTGTCCTGTAGCCGCCTGTCGACAAGCACCGTGACCAGGGTGGCCACTGCAAACAGAAATGACAGCACGGCGACGGCGGTGGCCAGTAGCGAGCCGTGATGGGCCATTGGTGTTGTCGCCTGCCAGCCTGGGTCCGGCAGAAAGTACACCGCCATCATGGCCGAATAGTGCATGCTGCAGATGGCCAGGGCGGCAAACACCGCGGCCAGAAGGCTGCCCAGGCGAATGCCCTGCACGCGGGGCAAATCTCTGGACGCATGGAAGCTGTAGATGCTGGCGATACCAAAGGGCAGCGAGATCACCAGTGACAGCAGCAAGGGAATGGGAGCGAAGCGCATGCTGGCAGGCGCTTCCATGGCTGCCATGCCGGTGTAGTGCATGGTGGCGATACCCAGCCCCAGCAGGCATCCCGCGATGATCTTGCGCGTGGTGGACAGTCCCCTGCGAGCCATCGCCGCCACGGCGATCAGGCCGGCGACCACCGCCGGCAGCAAAGAAGCCAGGGTCAGCCACAGACCATGATGGGCGGGAAAGGGCAGACGATAGGCGAGCATGCCGGTGAAGTGCATGCTCCAGATGCCTAGCCCCATCATGGTGCCACCGGCCAGCCACCAGGCCCTGCGTCGATGTTGCCATCGCGCAGAGTGAACGCGTTCGCCGACGGCCATGGCCGAATACACCGATACCAGTGCCACCAGACACGACAGGACGACGAGCCAGGGCGTGTGTACTCCCTGTATGGCCTGGGCGACCTGCGGGTAGGTAATAAAGATGGGCGGCATGGGTCGGGGTGGGTCCCTTGTAGTAAGGCCTTAAGACAACCTCTTCATTGATTAGCATGACCTGGCGCGTAGAGCAAAGGCACCTGCCGGGCGGGATAGTCTTCATGCGAACGTGACGGATCCGCGTTTGAGTATAGAATTGTCGGTCAATGCTTGCGTGATACGGGGCGCTATATTGTTGTCCTGGCGGTGAAAAAAGTGTAAATACCGGCGCCCGCCTCAGAGAAGAAAATCATAGTAGGCAGGCGTTGTCAGGCACTGAGACAGCGCTGATAAAGTGCCGTTGTCTTTAGTCGAGTCGACCTTGGTTGCCGATTCGGGCAAAGCTTTACGTGACCCCCTGTTACATCAGGCAAGCATTCTGGTATTTCCGTGCCCCTTCACAATGAGCTTTGGAGCAAATGGGCGGACAGCTGTGACGTTTTCCTCCGGGTGGGCCGGCGACGGTCAGTGACAGCGTTTCACCTCGCGGCGCTGGCGTGCTGACGCCAGCGGAGCGTGGCGTTCAACCCTCCAGACTCACGGTTGTTCAGGCTGACTTCGACCTCTTGCTGATGAGCCAGTGCAAGCACGATGGAAAGGCCCAGACCGCTACCGGTGATGGTGGCGTCGCTGGCGCGGTGGAAGCGCTCGGCGACACGCTCCATGTGCGTATCGGGAATGCCGGGGCCGCTATCGAGGATGCTTAGGCGAACACCCTGGGGCTCTGCCTGGAGGATGGCTTCGATGGTGCCACCGTCGGGTGTGTAGCGCAGCGCGTTGTCCAGCAGATTGCGGATCATGATGCCGAGCTCCGTGGCATTGCCCTTGACCGTGGTCGGGTCGACGTCTTCCAGGCGGAGTTGCTGGCCACGGGCGTCGGCCAGCGGCCAGAGCTCGGCCGCGAGGTCCAGCAGCAGGGAGCGCAGGTCTACGCTTTCCGGTGCAGCGGCGGTGTGTCGATCGACCCGTGCGAGTACCAGTAGCTGCTCTACCACGCGCTGGAGTCGTTCGACACCCTGACGAGCCTTGGGCAGGGCGTCGCCTTCGCCCGCCAGGGCGTTGTCCAGGTGGATCTTGAGGGCCGCCAGCGGAGTGCGCAGCTCGTGGGCGGCATCGGCGGTAAAACGTCTCTCCTTTTCCAGGGTCGCCTTGAGTCGCCCGATAAAGTCATTGAGCGACCCTCTGAGGCCAGCCAGTTCCGTCGGTACGTCCAGTTCTATGCGGCTGAGGTCGGCGGAGTCGCGATGCTCCACCTGCTGCGATAGTCGCTCGATGGGGCGCAGGCCGCGCCGAATATGACGCAGCACCAGCAACAGGCTCAGCGGCATCAGCAGTAGCATGGGCCAGAGGTGATTGAGCGCGATGCGCTCGATGATGTCGAGAAAGAAGTCCCGCTCGATACCGATCTGTAGCCACAGACCACGACTCGGGTCATGCAGGGCAAAGACTCGCCAGCGAGACTCTCCCAGCGATCGCCACTCGAAACCCTGCTCACCAGGTGGCGGCATCTGGGGCTGTCGATCGACGTCTTGCCATCCAGGGCCAATCACCACCGGCTGGCCGGTCTCGGTCCACAGTCCGAAGCCCATCTTGCGCTCTTCGTGGTGATAGGTCTGGCCGGGGGCCACCGGCAGGTCATCGGACGTGCCGCTGTCGGTGTACAGGTGGGCGCTGGCCTTGCGCTGGTCCATCCATCGGGCCAGACGTTGATAGTCGTCTGCCTCGGGTGCCTCGGGGAGCATGCTCATCAGCCCCCTGCCGGTGAAGGCGAGCTGGGCATCGAGGATCTCCTCCAGCTCGTTTTGCGAGATCAGCCAGGCGGCCACCACCGACAATAGCGCCACCATGGCAAGGGAAAGGGCCAGGGTGCGGAAAAGATAGCGATGGATCGACATCACGGGGTGATGGCCAGGAAGTCGGTATTGAGGCGATAGCCGATGCCGCGCACCGTGGTGATCATCTCCTTGTGCAGCTTCTTGCGAAGATGATGCACGTGAACTTCCAGCGCGTTGGACTCGAGTTCTTCGCCCCAGCCGTAGAGCAGGCTCTCCAGGCGGGGACGCGACAGTACCTGGCCGGGATGACGGGCGAGCTCGATCAGTAGGGCGAACTCGCGACGACTCAGGGCGATACCGCGTCCCTTCCAGTCGACACAATGGCGAGCCTCATCGATGCACAGTGTGCCGACGTCGATGGTGGAAATGGCGCGACCGGCCGCTCGTCGAATCACCACGCGCAGGCGCGCCAGCAGTTCCTGGAGGTCGAAGGGCTTCAGTACATAGTCGTCTGCCCCGGCGTCCAAGCCCTGGATACGTTCTTCCACGGCGTCACGGGCGGTCAGGATCAGGACCGGCAGGGCAGTTTGCTGGCGCAGGCGTCTCAGGATTTCCAGTCCATCGCAGTCGGGCAGGCCAAGGTCGAGGATCACCACCGAGAACGCCTCCAGGGTCAGCGCCTCGAGGGCCGGCTTGCCGCAGGTGAACCAGTCGACTGCATAGCCCTCTCGTTCAAGTGCGACCTTGATACCGTCCCCCAACAGAGGGTCATCCTCCACCAGTAGTGCCCGCATGGCGTCTTCTCCGTCGATCTACCCAACTGTCTCTCAGGCAGTATGGGGCGCAAAACCTTAATCTACGCTTAAGGATCGACGGGAGCCTTGATCCGACGCTGTTCTCTGGCTAGGACTGCGAATCGTGCCTGGGCTTGCCGGTACGCTCGGTCGACGCCATCTTTTCCAGTTCGTCTTCGCTCATCGAGTCGTACATCGACCGGGCGGCACCGTCGAGTTCGCTCACCTTCTGTTCTCCGCGCTTGGCAGCGAGGGCCGCTCCTGCCGCCATCTGCTGGGCTTTCGATTTCGCTGGCATGGTTACCTCCTTGAAGGGAAAGAAGATTGTCGTACCGGCGTAAATAGTTTGCTGCCTGGCAGGCTCTACAGATCCAACGACGAAAAGCCAGACTCCGCCAGGTTCGACCCGGATCAGTCCCAGCATAATCACTTGCCATGAACGTCTTCAACGCCAGTTGCCTGAATACCGAAACGTATCCAGAGGCGAGTGGGCGAAATCACATGGAAGGAAGAGCGACGTTCGCCAGGGAGTGTGTCGGCCTGTGTTCTTTCGTGGAGGTATCCTTTCGCTGGAGGTTTTTGCGCTTTTGCCTGGGCATAGCGGTGCTACCTTGGCCGCCGCCGAATCTGACCGTCGAGATTCGAAGTAATGTGAAGAAGTGAAGTCACACGGCGTTACAACTCTTTTCAATAATAAGTACGAAACAGCGTCCTGCTCTGGCAGCGTCTGATGGCGACGTAAAGGATTACCTTGATGACTTTCGAATTGACGTTGTTCAGACGCTATTGCAACAGCTTTGACATAAAGCGCCCATCGAGTCTTGTCCGCGACGGTTCATTGGTGACTCGGCCAGGCATAGCGTCTTCGTCTTTCGTTCAGCGATTCTGCCATGACAAGGGAGCAAGCCACCATGCGAGATACACAGGATCTTTTTCCGACACGCCTGGAGCGCAAGCTGGGCATGTTCGAGCGCATCGACCCGGTCGTTCATTGCGATGAACAGCAGCGAGCGAATGGCCCCCTCAGCGAAGAAGAGCTTGATGAGTTTGATAGAAAAGGCTTTCTCTCTTTCGAGAACTTCTTCGACAAGGAAGAGATGGATGCCTTTATCCAGGAATTGCGGGAGTACGAAGAGGACGAAGACCTCAAATTGTCCGAAGGGACGGTGCTGGAGCCCGGAAAACAGGAGATCCGGTCAATCTTCGGCATACATCAGGTCTCGGATCGTTTCAGCCGTCTGACACGGGACCCGAGGCTATTGGCCATGGTGCAGCAGATACTCGGTAGCGACGTCTACATTCATCAGTCTCGTATCAACTACAAGCCCGGCTTCAAGGGAAAGGGGTTTGACTGGCACTCGGACTTCGAGACCTGGCATAGCGAAGACGGCATGCCTCGGATGCGGTCACTGAGCTGCTCGATCATCCTGACGGATAACGGTGAATTCAATGGCCCCTTGATGCTGATACCAGGGTCCCACAAGCAGTTCGTTCCTTGTGTCGGGCGCACCCCGGAGGACAACTACAAGGAGTCATTGAAGAGCCAGGACATCGGTGTTCCTGATGCCGCCAGCCTGAAGAAACTGATGCTGGAGAACGATATAGAGGCGCCGAAAGGCGATTCTGGCTCATTGGTGATGTTCGAGTGCAATACGCTGCACGGCTCCAATATCAATATGTCCTGCTGGCCGAGGAGCAATCTGTTCTTCGTCTATAACAGTGTCGAGAATACCCTCCACGATCCCTACTGCGGCAACAAGCCTCGCCCCGAGTTCCTGGCCACGCGCAAGGACTACAGCCCGCTCAAACCTGTCGAAGGAAAGCGTCAGGAAGAATAAGAGCCGGAGAGGGTGAGTGCAGCAAGGTTGAACAGAGCGGCTGACGAGATAGAGACCTTGGGAGACTAAAGTAGGGCACCGAGGATGCTCACCCGCTGGCTGGGAGCGCCGACGTCACCTACCTCTCCGCCATGACCGGCACTGTCACTCGCTTACCTGGCCATCGTCGCTGGGACTCGAGAACCTCCAGCAGCAAACGCCACCTTGATACACAAGGTGGCATTTTTTTGGCTGGGGGCGGGGGCGGGAATCCAGGCACGAGATCGCGTTCGCCGCCTGTTTCGCTGGGGCAGCGGTCTTCGCAGGGTTCTACCAAAGCGGCCGCCAGCAAAGGCCTTGAGGGTCTCGGACGCGCTGGACGGTGCCTTTGCGTGTGCTGGCGAAGTCGCTGTGGTCACGAGCCGACCATGGGGATGACCCGCTTAAGACGAAGGTCTACGCCTAAAAACATAAAAATATGACTATAGTTGTTTTGTCCGCCGCATCGACGATGGCAAGGAGCCCTCGGAGGTTGTTCTGGCCACGGTTCGGTCGGGCGGCCCATGGCCGTCGCATGAACAGGGGCGGTCTACCGGATGTTCCTCTGGCCCCGGGCGCCATGCACCTACCAGAGTTCTTCCATCGACAACGCCGGATACCGGCCAACGCTCAAATGAGGGTGAGACAATGACAACAGCACACCGAGTAGTCAGCGTCATCGCGGGTCTAACCATGGCAGCGACCAGTGGTCTGGCGCTCGCCGACTATCCTGATCGACCCATCACTGTACTGGTCCCGTTCAACGCTGGAGGAACCACGGACCTGGTGGTGAGGACACTGGAGCCCGCGCTAGAGCGCGAATTGGGTGCCGAAATCGTGATCCGCAATGTCACTGGCGCCGCAGGCACCATAGCCGCAGCCGAGGCAATGCAGGCGGATGCCGATGGCTACACCATGTTCTTCACTCCCAAGGGGCCCGTCACCATTCAGCCTCTGCTTCGTCCGCTACCGTATCAGTCCGATGACTTCCTCCCCGTTGCGGAGGTTAGCGTGACGACCTATGCAACCGTCGTGGGTCAAGATTCCGAGTTCAATTCCTTTGAGGAGCTGGTGACCTACGCCCAGGAGAATCCGGGCAACCTGCGTCTGGCATCGACAGGGATCGGGACCATGCCTCACCTGGCCGTCGTTGCCCTGAGCCACATGGTGGGACTGGACATCAAGCATATCCCCTACAAGGCGTCTGGAGAGGTCACCAAGGCGATCATGGGCGGGGAGCTGGATGGCACCACGGAAATGAGCTACGTCGCCGAACAGTTTGACCTCAAGGTACTGTCCTGCTGGGGCCAAGAGCGCTGCGACGGCTACCCCGACGTTCCGACCATGAAAGAGCTGGGCTATGACGTCGTGCTGGAGAACTGGTTGGGTTTCGTGGCGCCTCAAGGTGTACCGGAAGAATACGTCACCAAGTTCGCTGAGAGTGTAGGTGTGGCTCTTCAGGATGAGTCAGTGATGACTGCGCTCGATAATCAAAAGATCACCCCCGCCTTCCTGGCTGGCGAAGCATTTCAGGAAGTCTATGAGAACGATGCCGCAGCAAATCTTGAGCTGCTCAGTAGTGCTGGCATGTCGGTAGGGCAATAGGAATCTTACAGCCCTTGCATGACCAGCACCTATTCCGGTGATTTTAGATAGCGGACAAGGTCGTTACCTGGAACGAGGTGATCTAATGAATGCTGGCTCGAGAGACATGCTGCTGGGCGCAACAGGTCTAATAACAGGAGCAATACTTCTCAACGAAGTTGGCGCAATGGAAGCCAACAAAAATCCACTGTTTGACTATGGCGTCGGTCCTGTTCTATTTCCAAAGGCATTGCTTGTTATCTGGCTGTCGCTCTCTCTTCTGATTTTGGTGAGAGCATGGTTCCTCGTGAATGAGGAGGCAGAGCAGGTAAATCACAAACGGCTGTGGAGTGTGGTGGCCGGTGTGTCGATATTCGTAGCAGTGATTCCTGTGCTGGGATTTCTTGTCTCAGCCATCATTTTTAGTCTTTTACTTCCCTGTGTCGTGGGATATAGAAATCTGAAAGTAGTTGCTGCTGTAGGGGCGATTTTTCCGTTGGTTGTCTGGTACGCCTTTACTCACTGGTTGGATATTTTCCTGCCGTCCTCAATGTTAAGCGTTGGGTTTTAGGAGGAATGGTCTAATGGAAATGTTAGTGTCATCCATATGGGCAGTACTGCAGCCTGACGTTATCCTGGCAATGGCGTTGGGGACTATCTTCGGCATCATTGTCGGTGCACTGCCGGGGTTGGGCTCTATCCTCGCTATTACCATTGCACTGCCTTTTACCTTCGCCATGGGTCAGGTGGCAGCCATCTCGCTGGTCATCGCGGTCTATTGCTCCTCCGTGTTCGGAGGGTCAATTTCTGCAATATTGATCAATACTCCTGGGACGCCCCAGTCTGCAGCGACTTGCCTCGATGGCTATCCGATGACCCGGGCGGGTCACGCAGACGCAGCACTTGGATGGGCCGCTACTGCGTCCTTGATTGGTGGGCTCTTCTCCACTGTGGTGCTGATCTTTGCTGCACCAAGATTGGCTCAGTTTGCGCTTGGATTCGGTGCGATAGAAACCTTCGCCCTGATCACTGTAGCTCTGACATGTATTATTGGAGTAGCGCAAGGTAGTCTGATAAAGGGGTTATTGGCTGGAGTGTTTGGTCTTTTTCTGTCGACGGTTGGGATCGACCAGATGACAGGTCAGGCACGCTTTACCTTCGATGTTTTCGCCATGTCGAATGGTTTTCCTCTGCTGCCCGTCATTGTAGGGCTCTTTGCCTTTGGTGAAGTGTTTTATCGCTTGGGAACAAAGGCGGTGTCAGCCGGCGAAAGCGGTGTTCGTGTCGGGATGAAAATTCCGAAACTCAAAGAGATCCTGCTGCGCTGGAAGACAGTATTGAGAAGCTGTCTTATTGGTACCTTCGTCGGTATTCTGCCGGGTACGGGAGCCGCTACAGCAAGTTTTATCTCCTACGCGGAGGCAAAGCGCAGCGGACGTTATCGGGACAAGTTGGGGACAGGAGAACCCGAAGGCATTATTGCGGCCGAAGCATCCAACAATGGGGTGACCGGGGGGGCGCTCGTGCCTACCTTGGCGCTTGGGATACCGGGAGATCCGGTCACTGCACTCATGATGTCTGCCCTGATTATCCAAGGTATTCAACCAGGAGTAAGGTTGTTCTCGGAAAACCCAGGACTGATGAACTCTACCTTTGTCGCACTGATAGTTTGCAACATCTTGATGTTTGTCGCCGCCCTGGTGATGGCTCCCATTCTTACTCGGACGCTTCGCGTACCCGAACCCTTGTTGATGACGGCTGTACTGGTGCTTTCGGTGGTGGGTTCCTATGGTGCTTCGGGACGAATGTTTGATGTTGGCGTCGGGATCTTCTTCGGGATTGTCGGTGTTGCTCTTCGCTTCCTCAAGGTGCCTATCGCACCAATCGTAATTGGTCTCGTACTGGGCCCCATATTTGAAGAGAGCCTCAGGCAAGGGTTGATTATTACAGATAATAATTTCTTGTCCTTTATGTCTCTCGAGTACCCCTTGGCAATGATCTTGCTCCTTCTTGCCGCATCCATCGTTCTGGTATCGGCGTTTCGTGAGACAAGAAAGGCACTGGATTACAAGAAACAGAAATAACGACTGAAGATTCTGTTTAATGTTACGGAAAGTGAAAAAATTAGGAGAATATAAAATGACCATGATCAATGCTTTCAGGCAATTGCTGGTGACTCGTGATAGACCCGCCGTTGGCATGTGGAGTGTACTCAATAGCTTTGATGCGACGGAAGGTCTCGCCTGGTGTGGGTTTGACTGGATGAATATTGATACCGAGCACGCGCCTGTCGAACTTCAGGATGTCATCCACCATCTCCGGATACTGGATGGCACACCGACGGTACCTATGGTCCGCCTCGTCTGGAACGACCCGCTGCTGATCAAGCGATACCTCGATGCTGGCGCTTCGACGCTGATGCTGCCCTTTGTGCAGAACGCAGAGGAAGCAAAGCAGGCAGTCGAGCAGATGCATTATCCGCCGCGTGGAGTGCGGGGTATGGCCGCAATTCACCGTGCCAGCCGCTACGGTGCTATCGGTGACTACGTCGCCAATGCTTCCGGTAGCCTGTTTCTTATCGTGCAGGTGGAGACGCTGGAGGCATTGGACAACCTTCCCGAAATCCTTGCTGTCGATGGTGTCGACGCGGTGTTCTTTGGTCCAGGCGACCTGTCGGCCAGTATGGGAATGCCTGGGCAAGCAGGGAGCAAGGAAGTGACCGACAAGATTATTGACGCCTTGAGCGTTGTACGCAGGACAGAGAAGTTTGCCGGGACGTTAGCCACGACTCCGGAACAGGCGAAGGCATTTATCGAAGCCGATTTCGACTTCGTTTCTGTCGCCAGTGATGTGAATGTGTTGATCCGGAATTCACGCCAAGTTGCCTCGTCCTACGTCAGCTGAGAGCCGAGCACTACAGCGAGGAGAAATATATGGCACGCATTGTTTCAAGCTCTCCAAAGTTTTCCACGTCGCCTCCTGTGATGGAGGCGATTTCCAACGCTGGCTGGAGCTTCCAGTCGTTTGGCGATTTCGTGTCGCAGTGCGAAACGGATCCCACACAGGTGGCAAGCGCACAATATCTCGTTGCAGGGCTTCACAGAGTAGACGAAAGCTTGTTGTCAGCGATGCCGGAGTTGAAAGCAATCCTTCGGTTTGGTGTCGGATATGAAAATGTCGATGTCGATGCCTGTACACGAAACGGTATCGCCGTTTTGAATACCCCGCGTTCCAACGGTAATGCAGTGGCCGAGCTGGCGATAGGCTTGATGTTCTCGATGTTGCGCCACATCCCCCAGGCGCATCAGGACGTCGTTGGGGGGCGGTGGAATCGTCAGGTAGGCAATGAGGTCGCCGGAAAAACGCTGGGCATCGTAGGTCTTGGCCACATTGGAAAGCTTGTTGCTGGCAAGGCTATGGCGCTGGGGATGAAGGTGATGGCAACCGACAAGTATCCAGACCACTCGTTTATCGAGCGTCACGGGATACAACTTGGGACACTTGAGGAGGTAATGGCGTCATCGGATGTCATTTCGCTGCACGTGTTTGGCGGGGAAGGCAACACGGCGCTCGTCAATGCAGAGAGAATCGCCATGATGCGCCAAGGTGCTTGTTTGATCAACCTGGCCAGGGGTGACGTGATTGATCTAGATGCAGCCGCGGAAGCACTGGCCTCAGGAAGCATCGGTGGGGTAGCAATAGACACCTACATCGTTGAGCCGCCTGATACCGAGCATCCGATATTCTCATCCCCAGGGGCTGTTTTTACACCGCATAGTGGAGCTGATACGGTTCAAGCTATTGAGAAGGCTGGGCTGATGATCTGCGAGGATATCGAGACAATCGAAAGTGGAAAGGTACCAGAGAGGTTGGTCAACCAGGAGGTTTTGGAACGTAGCGACTGTCGAATACGGTTGTAGTTGCAGGGGCGGATAGCCTTGTGGAAATGGCTTGATCTATAAAGCCTCTATCTATAAAGCCTCTATCTATAAGAACTCTATCCAGAATTTTATTGTCTAGAAGTTCTCTATCTAGAAGTTCTCTATCTAGAGAAGAGGTCGAGATCGATTTCGACAATATCCGCCCTGTAGGTGATTTCTGCTGCGTAGATGATTTCGTCCTTGTCATTAGTCAGTGATCGCCATGCAAACGCTACCGGGTCCCCTGCAGGGTAGCCAAGTAGTTGGCTGGTAGTGACGTCACACTTTCCGAATTTCATTTTTTGCGTCATACGATGAACGTGATCTGCGAATTTTTCTGCAAAAATCGGAAGAGCGAGAGATGACAGAAAAAGATCCTTCTCCTGGTCATAGAGCGACGTCGCGATATGAATCTTGATAACGCAGTAGCGCAGATCATCGCGAACATGTATGCGCTTGATGGACTGATATTCGCCGACAGGGGATCCACGAAACCCCGAAGGAAGCGGGCCACGGCTCAATTCGAGTGTGGTCAGGTCGGGATGGTCCGTACGCAATGTGCTGACCAGTTCCTCGAAGGTCGTCTCAAGACGAAAGCGGCGGTGCCCACGACTTTTTTCCGTGACGATGGTTCCACGTCCACGCGTCGAGACAAGAAGGCCTTCATCGGAAAGAATGCTGATGGCGTCTCGAATCGTGATGCGGGAAACACCAAGTTCACTCGCAAGCTTGTCAAAAGAAGGGAGCTCGTCGCCAGGCTTCCACACGCCTTCTGTCAAGTGGCTTCGAATAACATCCACTACCTGCATGTAAAGGGGTTGCCCCTTCTTTCTGGAGATCTGGTGATTGATCGAGAGCTTCGCGGTCATGGTGTCAACCTTTGTAGTCGTCTCTACAAGATAGAGGCTTTTTATTTCCTTTTCAAGAACTTGGTGGGGGGCAGAGATGAGCATGTCTGCCAGCTTGCCGGTGGCGCGGTGTAGGGAATCTGACTGAATAGCCACATTCAAGTGGCAATGGTGTTTCAAATAATTCTTCAATACTGATGCATGAGGTGGCTCTGATGAACAATGTAAACAAATTAGATACTTACAACCCTGCAGCTCCTGATGAGCTGGTGGCAAGCTACGTGATCACTGAAGAAAGCGAGTTGGATGTCATCATTCAGTCTGCACAATCCGCCCAGTCCGAATGGGCCGAAATTCCTCAACCTAGGCGGGGCGCTATTATTGGAGAGTTCCTCGATGCCCTGGAGGGAGAGAAGGACCAGATAGCTAGTGTCATGACGATGGAGACCGGCAAGGTGTTGGCAGAGAGCCATGGTGAGGTTGCCAAGGCTCTTGGAGAAGGGCGGGCCATGATAGCGCGTGCCTCCAACCCATCGGGGGAGGTGCTGCCCTCACAGGTTCCTGGCACGCTGACATACACGGTTCGACGCCCAAGGGGCGTTGTGGTAGGTATCAATCCCTGGAACTTTCCTTTTAGTACACCCATGAGGAAGGCGATACCGGCATTGCTTTATGGCAATGCCATCATTCTCAAGCCTGCGTCCCTGGCGCCCGGAGCCTTGGTCAAGTTTCAGGAGATCGCTGATGCCTTCTTTCCCAAGGGGCTGGTCAGGACGGTAGTCGGTAACGGCGCTTTAGCCAGTACCCTGGTGGGGCACGATGGTGTTGCTGCTGTCAGCTTTACCGGGTCAACATCTGTGGGAAAGAAAGTTGCGCAAATGGCCGTCTCGCACCTTGCTGAGGTAAGTCTCGAGTTGGGAGGGAAGAATCCGGTCATTGTCCACGATTCACATGATCTCGCTCTTGTCGCCGAGCAAGTCGCAACGGCAGCATTTGCCGTATCCGGTCAGCGTTGCACCGCCATCAGTCGCGTTCTGGTGCACGAGTCCCTGGTGGAGTCTATGGTCGAGCTGTTGGCGTCGCAGGCTGTACAGAAGAGACCTGAGCCTGACAACAAGGATGGCGGAGGTATTGGTCCTCTTATTAGCAAAGCACAATTGGATAGCGTTGCTACCTTCGTGGAGCGAGCGCAGGGAGAAGGGGCGAAGGTCGTGGCTGGCGGTGAGCATGTCGCCAGTAAGGGTGGTGGTTTCTACTACGCGCCGACGGTACTTGGCGGTGTTACCCGCGAGATGGAAGTCGCACGTGAGGAGGTGTTCGGTCCGGTGATTGCTGTGATTTCTTATAGCAACATCGAGGAAGGCCTTGAGGTTGCCAATGACGTTGCATATGGCTTGAGTGCGTGCCTCTATTCCGAGAACTGTGCAACTGTCGATGAGTTCCTGTCCCGTTGCGATGCGGGGATGCTGCATGTCAACTGCGGTAGCTTCCCCGAGAACCACCTGCCCTTCGTCGGAGTGAAGGACAGCGCCTTGGGGGTTGGTGGCTCGAACGGACAATCTGTCATTCATTTTTATACGACTGAGCACTCAATCTATCAAAGAGCCAAGGTATAGCAGAGGCGCGTCGGTCGACGAGAGTGCGTCGCTGGCACCCTTCCAACGGTTTGCCATGGACAGAGCACCCGCAAGGCGGGTGCCTGTCCGGCGAAAATTGCTGACGCCGGCTCCCATTTCTTTGTAGCAGTGGGATGGGTGTTGATAGCAAGGCAGGGGGCTCGGCCTTCGATCGCAAGCGGGACGAGTGTGGCAACGTGTCCACAGGACGG
>CEVO01029070.1_pt1 | contig 15589 bp, 8 predicted proteins | sample 531511 | NCBI WGS metagenome assembly CEVO01 (sample SAMEA2623907, study PRJEB7988) | marine metagenome | biome: marine biome (ENVO:00000447); feature: mesopelagic zone (ENVO:00000213); material: "saline water (ENVO:00002010), including plankton (ENVO:xxxxxxxx)" | depth 800 m | reverse complement strand
AACGCCGTATTACCGAGCGCAGGCACTTTTCAGACAAGCCCTAGGGCTTGGCAAGAATAAGCCCGCGCTCGTTGCCCTTTCGGGCAGAGCCCAAGCCTTGAGGAACGCCACGAAAAAGCCCGCCGGGTGGGGAACCGGGCGGGCAAGGGGGTCACAGGACGCAACCTGACCTTCAGTATAGCGACCGATTAACCATTTGCTTGAGAATGGGTATTCGAATTACCCATCATGCACGAATGCCAGCCGAAGGCATCAGGCCCCTCCTTGATGAAGGGGCCTTCTTGCGTGATCGACCCGTGGTCAGCGGTCGAAACGTAACTGACCATCGTCGGCGACCACGCGGATCACGTCGCCAGCGCTGAACTTGCCGGCCAGCAGGTCCTGTGCCAGCGGGTTCTCGATCCGGCTCTGCAGGGCGCGCTTGAGCGGACGAGCGCCATAGACGGGGTCGAAGCCGACCACTGCCAACAGTGCCAACGCCTCGTCGGAGACCGTGAGCCCGAGATCGTGTTCTGCCAACCGCGTGCGCAGACGTTCAAGCTGGATGCCGGCGATCGCCTGGATCTGATCCTGGCCGAGGGCGTGGAACACCACCACTTCATCGATGCGGTTGATCAACTCAGGCCGGAAGTGGCTTCCGACCACCTCCATCACCGTCTGGCGCATGCTGTCGTAGTCGGCGTCGTCACCACCGAACTGCTGGATGATGTCGGACGCCAGGTTGGAGGTCATCACGATGACGGTGTTGCGGAAATCCACCGTGCGCCCCTGGCCGTCGGTCAGGCGACCATCCTCCAGCACCTGCAACAGGATGTTGAAGACGTCCGGGTGGGCCTTCTCCACCTCGTCGAGCAGCAGCACCGAATAGGGTTTGCGGCGCACCGCTTCGGTCAGGTAGCCGCCTTCTTCATAGCCGACATAGCCGGGAGGCGCGCCGATCAACCGCGCCACCGAGTGCTTCTCCATGAACTCGGACATGTCGATGCGCACCATGGCTTCCTCGGTGTCGAACAGGAAGTTGGCCAGCGACTTGCACAGTTCGGTCTTACCCACCCCGGTCGGGCCGAGAAACAGGAAGGAGCCGTTGGGCCGGTTGGGGTCGGCCAAGCCCGCGCGGGAGCGCCGCACCGCGTTGGCCACGGCGGTGACCGCCTCGTCCTGACCGATGACCCGCTCGTGCAGGGCCTCCTCCATGCGCAGGAGCTTGTCGCGCTCGCCCTCGAGCATCTTGGCCACCGGAATGCCGGTCCAGCGTGACACCACCTCGGCGATTTCCTCCTCGGTGACGTTGGAGCGCAAAAGCTTGTGGTGACGAGTGTCCGCCTCGGCATCGCCGCTCTCGGCAATCTTCTTTTCGAGCTCCGGAATCACCCCGTACTGCAGTTCCGACATCCGCCCCAGGTCACCCTGGCGGCGAGCCTGCTCCAGGTCGACCCGTGCCCGGTCTAGCTCGTCCTTGAACTGGGCCGCGCCCTGGATGCTGGCCTTCTCGGCCTTCCAGATCTCGTCCAGGTCGGCGTACTCGCGCTCGAGCTCGCCGATCTGTTCCTCAAGGGTATCGAGGCGCTTGCGTGAGGCCTCGTCGGTTTCCTTCTTGAGGTGCTCGCGCTCCATCTTCAACTGGATCAGGCGACGATCCAGACGGTCCATTTCCTCCGGCTTGGAGTCGAGCTCCATGCGAATGCGCGACGACGCCTCGTCGATCAGGTCGATGGCCTTGTCCGGCAGCTGACGATCGGTGATGTAGCGCGTCGACAGCTTGGCCGCCGCGATGATCGCGCCGTCGGTAATGTCGACGCCGTGGTGCACCTCGTAGCGCTCCTTGAGGCCACGCAGGATCGCCACCGTGTCTTCCTCGCTGGGCTCGTCCACCTGCACCTTCTGGAAACGCCGCTCCAGCGCCGCATCCTTCTCGATGTACTTGCGGTACTCGTCCAGGGTGGTGGCACCGACACAGTGCAGCTCACCCCGGGCCAGCGCCGGCTTGAGCATGTTGCCGGCGTCCATGGCGCCCTCGGCCTTGCCCGCACCGACCATGGTGTGCAATTCGTCGATGAACAGGATGACCCGCCCTTCTTCCTGGGACAGCTCGTTGAGCACCGCCTTCAGGCGCTCCTCGAATTCACCGCGAAACTTGGCGCCAGCCAGCAGCGAGCCCATGTCCAGCGACAGCACGCGCTTGTCCTTGAGCCCCTCGGGCACCTCGCCGTTGATGATGCGGCTGGCCAGCCCCTCGACGATGGCGGTCTTGCCGACGCCGGGCTCGCCGATCAGCACCGGGTTGTTCTTGGTGCGCCGCTGCAGCACCTGGATGGTGCGACGGATCTCGTCGTCACGCCCGATCACCGGATCCAGCTTGCCGTCGGCGGCCCGCTGGGTCAGATCCAGGGTGTACTTCTCCAGCGCCTCGCGGCTGTCCTCGGCGTTGGCGTCATCCACCTTCTGGCCACCGCGCACGCTATCGATGGCGCCCTCCAGCGACTTGCGCGCAAGGCCAGCCTGGGTCAGCGCCTTGGCCACGGCATGCTTCATGGCGATTGCCGCCAGCAGTACCAGTTCACTGGCGATGTATTGATCGCCACGCTTCTGGGCCTCGGCATCGGTGAGGTTGAACAGCTTGATCAGATCCCGGGACGGCTGCACTTCGCCGTCGAACTGGGCGACCTGGGGCAGATCGTCGATCTGGCCCGCCAGGGCGTCACGCAGCCGACCGGCGTCGCCCCCCGCCTTCTGTACCAGCGCCTTGACGCCGGTGTCGCGGTTGTCGAGCAGCGCCAGCAGCAGGTGCGCAGGTTCCATCTGATTGTGCCCGCGCCCCACGGCGAGGGACTGGGCGTCGGCGATAGCCTGCTGCAGCTTGGCGGTAAACTTGTCAAAACGCATCGATATCTCCTTTCGGGATGGCGATGCGTTCGGACGCACCGCTTGACCCTGTCAATGTGACTTGACAGAGATATGGCGGTGCTTTAGGGACGTTTCAAGTCTAGTGAAGCAGTTTCACGTCTAGAGGGGAGTCTCGGGAAAAGTACGACGTCGGTCCGTTCTATCGCAGCCAGATCACGCTGGCCATGCGCCCGGTGACGCCGTCGTCACGACGATGGGAATAGAAGCGTGATTCACAGGCGGTGCAGAAGTGCCCGCCGCTGACGTGGGAGACGCCAAGACGTTCAAGCCGCAGACGCGCCAGCTTGTAAAGGTCCGCCATATAGTGCCCCAGGCGATAGGGACTCGGTTCAAAGGCGCTGGCTGCCTCGGGGTGCACGCCGCAGAAGGCCTCACGCACCTCGGGGCCAACCTCGAACTGAGCGTTGGAGATCGCCGGCCCCAACCAGGCCATCAGTTCCCCAGGCGCAGTGCCCAGGGAGGCCACGGTAGCCTCCAGCACGCCACCGGCCAGGCTGCGCCAGCCTGCATGGGCCAGCGCCACGCGCTCACCGCTACGATCACAGAAGAACACCGGCAGACAGTCCGCCGTCAGTATCACGCAGGCGTAGTCACGGGTGGTCGCCACCGAGGCATCGGCCTTGGGTATGGTGTCACTGAAACCATGCTGGACGCTGGCGCCGTGGACCTGATCGAGCCACAGCAGCGGACGCTCATCGCCCAGTTCCTTGCTCAACTGGCGCCGACAAAGCTCCACATGTTCCGGCTTGTCGCCGACGTGACTCGCCGGGTTGAAGGCGGCGTAGGGTCCCTGACTGGGGCCGGTCTCGCGGGTGGTGACGAAGGCACCGACATTGGCCGGAGCAGGCCAGTCGGGCACGATCACGCTGGGGCGCAGGTCGAGGGCATCGATCATTGCATGGTCTCCGCATCGTCACGCAGGAAGTCCAGCAGCATCAGCAGGTCATCCGGCAGCGGCGCCTGGAAGCTGACCTCCTCACCGCGACTCGGGTGGACGAAGGCCAGTCGACGCGCGTGCAGCGCCTGGCGCGGAAACTCGCGCAGGATCTCCTTGAGCGTCTGCTCCGCTCCGGGCGGCAGCTTGAGTCGCCCACCGTAAACCGGGTCGCCGATCAATGGAAAGCGCCGGTGCGCCATGTGCACGCGAATCTGGTGAGTACGGCCGGTCTCCAGCTTGCAGCGAACGTGGGTATGGGCACGAAAGCGTTCCACCACCCGATAGTGGGTCACCGCCGGCTTGCCCGAGGCGGTAACCGCCTGGCGCTTGCGGTCCTTGGGATGCCGGCCGATCGGCGCATCCACGGTGCCGCCAGAGGTCATCTTGCCCACCACGATGGCGTCATACTCCCGCGACACGCTACGCGCCTGCAGCTGCGCTACCAGGTCAGCGTGGGCGGCCAGGGACTTGGCCACCACCATCAGCCCGCTGGTGTCCTTGTCGAGGCGATGCACGATACCGGCACGAGGCAAGGTGGCGGCGTCGGGAAAGTGGTGCAGCAAGGCATTGAGCAGGGTCCCGTCGGGGTTGCCCGCAGCGGGGTGAACCACCAGCCCCGGCGGCTTGTTGACCACCAGTACCTGGTCGTCCTCGAACACCACCTCAAGCGGAATATCCTGCGCCTCGAAGCGAGTGTCATCCTCGATGAGGGCCTTGAGCACCAGCCTTTCACCGCCGTGGACCTTGTCCTTGGGCTTGGCCGCAGCCCCATCCAGGGTCAGGGAACCGTCCTTGATCCAACCCTTCAACCGCTCCCGGGAATAGTCGGCAAACAATTCCGCTGCGGCCTGGTCCAGGCGATAGCCTGCCATGTCGAGGGGAATGCGACTGTGGACGTCGAGGGTCTGTGACATGGTTCGGAACACTTCTCTGTGGGGATCGAAGATTGATGGCAACTCGCGCACAAAACACGTGGCACGCAGCAGGAAGACTGCGTTTCCAGGCAAGGTGCTTTATAGTGGGCGGATCGCGGCCGATTCTACCACGGCCGACCCGGGTTGTTTGACACGAGGACCAAGATGCGCGTTTTCACTACTTCCGCCGCTCGCCTGGGCGCCCTGGTGTTGATGGGCGCGGTACTCGGCGGCTGCGCCAGCAACGACGTCGAGGAAGAGCGCTACGACGGCGCCACCGAACGCCAGCTCTACCAGGAAGGTCGCCAGGCCCTGGAGAACGGCAGCTTTACCACGGCCATGAACCGCCTGGAAGCCATCGACACCCGCTTCCCCTTCGGCGACTACGCCGAACAGGCCCAGCTCGAACTCATCTATACCTACTACGAGATGGATGACTGGGAAGCCGCCCGGGCCGCCGCCAGCCGCTTCATTCGCCTGCACCCCAACCATGCGCAGGTCGACTACGCCTACTACATGCGCGGGCTGGCCGCCTGGCAGGCCGGTCGTTTCAGCCTGGAGTCGCTCAAGGTCATCGATATCTCGGAGCGGGACCTCGGCGCTACCCGAGACGCCTACACCGACTTTACCGACCTGATCACCCGCTATCCGGACAGTCCGTACGCCCCGGACGCGCAACAGCGCATCATCTACCTGCGCAACCTGCTGGCCCAGCAAGAGCTGCATGTGGCCGACTTCTACCTGCGCAAGAAGGCCTACATGGCCGCCGTGCAGCGGGGTCGCTGGGTGTTGGAGAACTACCCCCAGGCCGAGGCTACCCGCGACGCCCTGGCGGTGATGGTCGAAGGCTACCTCGGCATGGGCCTGCGTGATCGCGCCAGCGAGACGCTGCAGGTGCTGATCGAGAACGACCCGGACAACGAGCGCCTCAACGGTCGTCGCTTCGAACCCAAGTACGTCGACGACGCCCCACTGAGCGCCTGAACGACCGCAAGGCAGGCGGTGCCGAGAGGTTGCCGGCAGGCCAAAGAAAGGAGAAGGGGCCGCCCATGGGCGGCCCCTTCTTGTTGCAGCGCTTGCTGTCATCCGCTCTGCGCTTCGCTTCGCTTCCTTTCTCTTCGTCCAGCTCCCATCTTGGCGCTCCAGGGCTGCGATCCACCGTCCTTCCGCCGTCGCTGGCCTGTGGCTGCCCTTGGCGTCCACCGCAGGCCAGGCTCCGGCTATTTTCTGCCTCTACTCAACCTGTCGATGCCTGGGACGGTGTGCCCTCGGGCTCCCGACGCTTGAACTGCTTGGAGCGCTGCAGGCCCCAGTAGGCGAAGACGAAGTAGATAACCGTGCACCAGATGGTGATGTCGTAGAACAGCTCACGATTGACGTAGTACTGATACAGGTCGGGGCTTTCAAACATCACCCGCCAGGCCAGCACCGCTGGCACACCCAGTCCGACGATCCCCCACATCACCTTGATGCACTTGGATAGCAGTGTCTTGTCCTCCACGCCTTCGCGGTACTTTTCCGCCGCCTTGCGCCGGTGATGTTCGACCACCCGCTCGTTGAACTCCTGCTGGGCCTTTTCCTTCTCTGGATAGGCCTCACAGGCACCGGCCCTTCGCGCCAGCACCACGTAGACCAGGATCGACACAAACCAGGTCGGCAGGAACAGGTAGTAGAACGGCATCACGTCGAGGACATTGAGCCCAAAACCGAAGATCAGCGAGATACCCCAGCTGGCGATCGCCGGACGGTTGTCGGCAAGGCCCTTGAAGTTGGCCCAGTAGCGGGTCATGCCGAGCCGCGGGAACAGCTGGTACTCGGCAAAGGCGATGCCGCCCACCGGCACCAGGATCAGGCCGGCGTAAGTCAGCAGCGGCAACATGCTGCGGTAGACGAAGGGGAAACAGCTCGCGCCCATCACCCCGAGCCCCACCAGCATGGTCACCTTCCAGCGCTTGACCTCGGGCATCAGCGCCTGGGCGGCCAGACCGGCGCGGTACAGGTTGGAATTCGCCGTGGTCCAGCCGGCCACGATCACGATCACGAAGCCGGACATTCCCAACGCGTAGAACGCCACATCGCCGGGGTCGACCACCAGGATACTGAGCTTCATGGTGGCGGCGGTGGCCGCCCCCATCAGGCCCGCCGAGATCCAGGCAACGTAGTGGCCGAACATCATGCCGGTACTGGTGGCCAGGGCGTAGCGCTTCTTGCGGGCATAGCGCAGAAGCGCCATGTCGATCAGTCCGAAGTGGGCGAAGGTATTGGCGGCCCAGGCGAAGCCGATGACCTCCCACAGCCCGATCCCCGGTTCGCCATCGGCGTTGATGCCGGTGAATACGCTGGCACTGGCGATGGCGACGAAATCCGAAAAACTCGTCAAGGTGGTAAAACCGGTCACCGACTCCGACAGCGCCGGTATCAATACCATGCCGCCGGCGGTGAACATCACCATCAGCCAGGGTGCACAGATGCTGGCGAACTCGCTCAGGGCGTTGAAGCCAAAGGCCGCGACCAGCACCACGATGGCCCCTACGGCAAAGGCGATGATGACGAAGGCCATGTCGGTGGGATAGGGCGCCACCTGAGGTGGCACATCGAAAAGCACCCGCACCGCGGTAGCAGAGACCGTGATCATGGCCGCCGAGATGGCAGCAAAGATCACCACATTGGCGCCGTTGTAGAGCTTCGCCATGACGTTACCGGCGATGCGTTCCAGGTAGGCGAAAAGACTGAGCCGGGTGCCGACGGCGATCGGTGCGGTGATCAGGGTGAAACTCAGTATCGCCAGGGTGTTGCCGATGACCAGACCGATCAGAATGTCCCAGATGCCGGCACCGAGGCCGACGAAGGTGGCACCGATCACGAACTCGGTCGCGGCCACGTGTTCTGCGGCATACAGTCCGAGAAAGTGCTTGGCACCGTGCTGCTTGTGGGGCGGAACCGGCAGCTGTTCATCGTCGACGCTGTCTAGAGATTGCTGCGGGTCAAATCCGGATGTCGCCATGGGCGCCTCCTTGTGTGTCACTCATCTCGCTTGCGGGTGAACGTCGCACCTGCGGGCTCACCCGTTCCGCCGGCTTCCTTCGAGGAGCCGATCGCCACTACTGCTGAGCAAAGCGTGCCTGCTCGGTCACCTTCTCGGTGACCCACTGAGCATCTTCGATGGCTTCCTCGGCGGAGATGTCTCCGGCCAACGCCTTGGCGAAGCGGTTACCCACCGCCGTACCGATACCCTGAAAAGCGGGGATCGCCACGTACTGAACGCCTCGATAGGGCACCGCCTGTACCGTCGGGTCATCCGGATTGGCGCTTCTCAACGATTCCAGCACCAGCTCACTGTAGGGCGCGGCCTCGCGGTAACTCGGATTGTCGTAAAGCGAGGCACGGGTCCCCGGCGGCACCTGGGACCAGCCCTCTCGCTCGGCTACCAGTTCCTGATAGCCCCGGGAGGTGGCCCAGGCGACAAAGCGCTTGGCCGCCTCGCTCTGCTCGGAACTGGTGGGAATTGCGAGCGCCCAGGCCCACAGCCAATTGCTGCGCTTGTCCAGTCCGTTATCAGGCGCCAGAGCGAACCCCACGCGATCGGCGACCTCGGAGGCCTCGGGATCGGTCACCGCGGATGCGGCCACGGTGGCATCCACCCAGATGCCGCACTTGCCCTGTTGAAACAGCGCGAGATTCTCGTTGTAGCCGTTGTCTTCCGGATTCGGCGGGCCATACTCTCCCAACAAGGTCAGATAGAGATCCAGCGCATCACGCCAGCCACCTCCCTCGAGCTGTGGCTGCCACTCTTCATCGAACCAGCGACCGCCGAAGGCGTTGGCCATGGCGGTCAACAGGGCCATGTTCTCGCCCCACCCCGGCTTGCCCCGCAGGCAGATGCCGTAGTGTTCATCGGAGCCCGAGAGCTTTTCTGCCGCCTGTACCAGAAAGTCCCAGCTCGGCGCCCTGGGCATGCTCAGGCCCGCATCCTCGAACAGGTCCGTGCGGTACATGGTGAAGGCGGACTCCGCATAGAAGGGAGCCGCGTAGAGAACATCCTGATAGGACAGCGCCTGGCGCACGGTGGGCAGCAGATCCTCGGGCTGGTAGTCGCCAGGCATGTCGGCGATGGGTACAAGCCAGCCACGCTCCGCCCAGATGGGGGCTTCGTAGGTGCCGATGGTAACGATGTCGAAGCGCCCCCCGGAGGTGGCGATATCGGTGGTGACCTGCTGGCGCAGCGTACTCTCGTCCAACGTCACCCAGTTGAGCTGAATATCGGAATTCCCCGCGACAAAGTCCTCGCTCAGCTCTCGCATCCGCAGCATGTCCCGGTTATCCACCGTGGCAATGGTCAACTCGGCAGCCACGCCATGCTGGGCAAACACCGCCCCACCCCCTATCACCAGCGCACAAGCGGTTTTAACTCGAAAGGACGTCATCATTCGCGCTCCCTCTGCCGGCGTTATAGGTTCCTGTTCTAAAAAACCTTAGCACCATCGAGTCGCCCCAACATTGAAATGTCGCGCTTTATTTACCGGGACATTGGTCTAAACACACCCAGAAACCACTATTACAAATTAATTTAATTAGGCATATATGATTTCAAAAAACCCATGAAAAACAATGGCAAGGAATAAATCTGCGCCTATCCCCCTGAAAACAACCATACTAGTTCAGCAAGAACTGCGATATCGCCTACACCTCGCACCGCACTCTTCTTCATTACCTTTACGATGCCTATTGGCGCTTCAGTCATGAAGGCTTAAATCATCTCTTCCGACGAATATACAAAGTGACGTCGATCACCGTGTAAAAACGGCGTACGCATCAAAGCAAATACCATCTAATGGTCGCGGGGCTTTAGCGAGCGCAAGAGAAACCCCGGCCCGGGAAATCATGACCAACGACGGGAAGTGACGTCACAAACAGCGAAGGGTGAGCATAACATCGCCACCCGCCGAGCCGATCTGGCCCGACGGGTGGGGTACCGACAAGAGGAAAGAAGCAGGTCTCGTCAGAGGCCCGGTTGCCATCCATTGACGATAGGATAACGACGGTCACGGCCGAAGCCGCGCTGGGTCACGCGCACGCCTACCGGTGCCTGGCGGCGCTTGTACTCGCAGCGGTCCACCAGCTTGACCACCTTGTAGACGTCCTCGGCGCTGAAGCCAGCCTCGATGATCGCCTCGGCGCTCATGTCGCCTTCGATGTAGCGCACCAGAATGGCGTCCAGGGTGTCATAGTCCGGCAGCGAGTCGCTGTCCTGCTGGTCCGGCGCCAGTTCCGCCGAGGGCGGACGCTCGATGACACGCTCCGGGATCACCAGGTTCTCGGTATTGCGCCAGCGCGCCAGGCGATATACCCAAGTCTTGTAGACGTCCTTGATGGCGTTGTAACCGCCGACCATGTCACCGTAGAGGGTGGCGTAGCCCACCGCCATCTCGCTCTTGTTGCCGGTGGTCAGGACCATCAGGCCCTTCTTGTTGGACAGCGCCATCAGCAGCACACCGCGACAGCGCGACTGGAGATTCTCCTCGGTGGTATCGCGCTCGGTACCCTCGAAACTCTCGGCCAGGGTGTCCATGAAGGCTTCAACCATGGGCGCGATCGGCATCACTTCATAGCTGACCCCAAGCAGACGGGCCTGCTCGGCGGCGTCTTCCTTGGAAATGTCGGCGGTGTAGTGATACGGCATCATCACCGCATGGACCCGCTGGGGGCCGAGTGCATCCACCGCGATGGCTAGCGACAGGGCCGAATCGATGCCGCCAGACAGCCCCAGCACCACGCCCTTGAACCCACTTTTGTTGACGTAGTCACGCAGACCGGTGACCAAGGCGCTGTAAAGGTCTTCCTCCGGCGCCACGTCCAGATCCACCTCGCCCTGGCGCGGGGTCCACTTGCCCTGCTCCTCGACGAAGTGCACCGGGCTCAGCCAGATATCCCAGTGCGGCGCCTGCACCGCCAGCTTGCCTTCGGCGTCGACACAGCAGGAGCCACCGTCGAACACCAGCTCATCCTGACCGCCGATCTGATTGACATAGACCAGCGGCAGGCCGACGTCACTGGCACGCTGCTCGAGAAGCTCGAGCCGCTCGGCTGGCTTGTTCTGGTGGTAGGGCGAGGCATTGAGGGTGACCAAGATATCGGCACCGGCGTCGCGAGCCTGGCGGACCGGCGCTTCCTGCCAGATATCCTCGCAGATCAGAATCCCGAGCCTGGCGCCCTTGTGTTCCACCACCAGCGGCGTGTCTCCGGGCTGGAAGTAGCGCTGCTCATCGAATACCTGATAATTGGGCAGGGCCTGCTTGGCGTACTCATCCAGCCACTGGCCGTTGTAGAGCACGCCGGCCATGTTGTGCAGCGCGCCCTCGCGACGGCCGGGATAGCCCACGATGACCATGACGTCGCGGACCATCTTTTCCGCCATGCGGGTACGCGCCTCGCGCAGGCGGGTCTCCATCGACGGCCTCAGCAACAGGTCCTCGGGCGGATACCCGGTCAAGAACAGTTCCGGCAGAACAACCACGTCGGCGCCGTGCTCGAGGAAAGCCTCGCGTACGGTCTCGATGGCCCGGTCGGCGTTGCCGGGGATGTCGCCGACCAAGGGGTCGAGCTGCGCCATCACCAGAGTCAGGTCTTGCATGAGCGGAGAAATCTCTCGAGAATCGGGGGGATCAGCCCCCATTGTCCCGCAAGGGCCGCCAACAGGCAAAGGCCGCCTCCAATCCGTGTGGAGTAAGGATGAACCTCTTGATAATCCGCCTTCTGATCTTCGCCGTGGTGTTCTTTGCCGGGCTCAAGCTTTATCGCATGTACCGCGAGTGGAAGTTTGAGCAGCAGGATCAAGGCCCCACCTCCCATGAGGGAGGAAAAATGGTGCGCTGCACCTGGTGCAAGGTACACCTGCCCGAGCAGGACGCCCTGCGCGAAAAGGGCGAGTGGTTCTGCTGCGGTGACCATCGTGACAAGTTCATCACCGAAAGCCGCCAAGGCGACGATGCTGACGGCGATAACGGCGATGACACCCAGGGGCGTTGAACGCCCCTTTCTCAGAGCTTGACGCCCGCAGCATGGCGACGACCGGACGTCGAGCCTCGCCATGCCGCGCGCCTGCCGCACTCACTCGTTCTCGCCAAAGACTGCTCGTCTCCTCCCGCCTTTCTCGCACCTGCACGAACAAGCGTTATTCGTAAGACATTGTTCATGTCGATGTTCTTATATTCTCAATTTCTAATCTTTAGCGCTTCCCCTATCTCTCTGCTCGTTTTCCCATCCGCCTGACTATGGCTTATTGACCATAGGCATCAAGTCGCTTCGTCATCTGGACAGGACGGTTCATCGCTCAATCCCGTCCGCGACTTGGCGCCGGTGCCGACGCCAACCACCGAGGAACCCGTCTTCGTGACGCCCTCGAGCGGCAGCGTGGCACCAGTGGCCGACGGACTGGCAAGGGAAGTGATTGGCATGGAGCAAGATGCAAAGGGCGATCTGTTGTCGCTGATGAACCCCACATTGAACCAGGGCGCCAACAACATGGGCACGTCTGTACTGCACGGTCTGCGTCCTGGCGACGACGCCATCCGGCACCCCATCAAACAGAACCTGCTGGTACTTACCGACCGGCAAGACAGGGACCTCACCCTGGCCCGAACACTCCCACCAGTGAATGGAGCACCATCTCAATCAAACCGAGGAGTGTCGCCTATGTACAGTGAGCACCTGCTAAAGCAGATTGATGATGCCTGTGTCGAATTGCCTGGTGTGCAGCAAGGCCAGTGCCCGCTGTGCGAACGAGTCGGCCTGCCGATTCTGCCGGTGCGCTACAGCGTTTGTCAGCGCAGCCTCGAAACCAGAGGATTCGCAGAACTGCCGACGAATCGGGTAGTAGAGTTCACCGATATCAGGCTGGATCAGTCCGTGTCCGACCAGGGGCCATCAGCCCGCACCCTGGGCAGCCACGTTCGGGATTATCTAGGCGATGCCACCGATAGCCAGGTCAGCAAGTACATCCTGCGACAGCTCAGACCTGGTTACTTCTACCTGCTTGACGACGAAAATGATCGCAATATCCACGATGGGACGACCTCGGGGGACCGCATCAACCACAACTGGTATGCCTACGTCGTTACCACCGATGGCATGTTCTACCAGTATTCCATCAGCGAAACACCACCCTCACCCGAGCAACCAGAGTTCACCTGTGGACTCAACGATGATGATCGACGCACCCGGATTGTCAGCGCCTCGGTGATCGCCCTCGATAGCGTCGATACCGCAAAAAATATCTACTATCTGTACACCGAACATCCGCTATCCTCCGACTTCCTCAATCACCTGCGCACCGGCAGGTACAGTGACGGACGCCGGATGCGCGACGTCGCCATGCAGTGCTTCGACGTCGAGCAATGGCGCAATAACACTGGCGAGATTCAGCAACCCTACGCCTTCACCTCCGAAGAACTCCACCACGTCGCCGAGTACAGCGACAATGCCGAGGGCATGGAGGCCTTTTTCTGGCCCGACCAGAGCAACCGACAGCTGTTCACCCGAAAGGAGCTGAGGCAGGCGCTAAGTCACCGATTACGCGCGGCGTCGTCCCAGTTGCAGGACAAGAGTCTGGTATTGGCGGTGCATGATGAAGTCGGCCTGATCAATGAACTTAACGCCTACCGTCAAGCACCGTTGGAGCTGCTCGAGGAGTTTCTCCATCAGTATGACGACCAGGGATATCCGAATCGACGCAACCTTCTGTGCTACAAAGCCATCGACATCTTCGAAAAAAACTACCGGGTACAGCGAAAGATTGCTCAGGAACCAACCAATCGAAGAATCGAAAAAACTAGCGAGCCCAAAATTACTAAACTTCAGGGACAAATAGATCAGCTAAATCGACAAATCGAAGAGATTCGATCCGATGGTGATATCAGCTGGCTAGATAAAACTCGGATAGACCGCTTGCGCAATGAAAGAAGCGATTTGCAGGATCAAATCGACTGCCTGAAAGAAGACAATGAAGATTCCACCGAGGAACCCTGGCGTTTGATCAATGCCTACAACAAGGAGTTGGCAGACTGCTACGCCTTACCGGACGCAGCCGTGGATCCGGAAACAAGCAAGCGCATCAACCCGGATCTCGAAGACTTCAAGGTGAGGTACGAGAGACTGATCGCGAAGATAAATAAGTTAGTGAGGGCATACGACGAAGACTACTCACTGTGGGTCGAGGCTCATCTTGACCGCGTCACACTACGCTATTCTGACGATACTTACTCACCCGGACTGAGAATGAGCGGCATGCTTTCCAACGCACTGCTTGGAGGCATCTTGAGCGATGCCAGCAAACGGCTGTGGGAGCGACTGGCGGGGAATCTTGATTCGCCTCAATCGACATTGATGAAGATCATGTTTTCCAACCAGCGTCGGCTGGTCGACGAGGCCATCACCATTCGTCACTCGCTTCCAGCACATATCTTCGTATCACCCCGTGTGCTTCTACACTGGAGAGAACAGTACCGTACACTCTTGCATGAGGAGCGTGAATTCCAGTACGACACCACCATGGCGGCAGTCATTTCAACCATTGGCAATAGCCTGTATAGCCTGACGGTATACGACATGGAAAGGGCTCTCCATGATGCCGCACGTTCTGCGGCATCTGAGCCTCCTTCAAACGTCCAAGCCATCTCAAACGGAAGCGGCCAAGAACAGCACTTCGACCTTGCCAGCTCCCCTTCCTTCAGAGCTCTGGACAGTTTCAATCGCTACCAGCAACTGATTATTACCGGTAGTCACGATGTTCAACAGGTACAGGCATCACAGGACAGTAGTGACAGTTCCCAGTTCCGGCTTCTACCAGTATTGGCGAGTGTAACGGTCGGACGAAAGGACTTTCATGACTGGCTGGACGAGCTGACACGCCAGCTTTACCCAAGAGGAAAGGCAAACCCCAACACCCCATCTCCAGAGGCGATGAAGTTCTATCAAGACAATGGCGTTGGCGGCAACTTCTCCGTATCCCATATTGAGAATGATTACCAGATCACCGTGGTCATTCCAGTCAACACTTCGGATCCGGACTTTCTCGAGCGCTACAACACGACGACTGATGACTACAACGAAGATGATATCACCACCAACGGGTGGAACGACCGCCAGAATGCGCGGGACCTCGGCAGCTATATTGCCGAAGGCATCAGGGTCGGTGCGCCCTCCTCTCACGCAGGACTGGCACGTGGAGCCGCAGGCCTCAACAGAGCGCTGGTCTTCTACAATAATATCGGCATTCTGAGCAAGGAATTCTCGTCCGATAGTCCCGACGCCATACAGATCACTACCGCTATGGCAAAACTCGGTCTGGTAGCAATCGATGGCGTGGAATTCACTACAACCTTCATGGCTAGCAGTAACGGAATGCTGGCATCACTGGCTCGCTACCTGCGGTACGCCAGGGGCCCACTCGATGCAGCGATCGGCACCCTCAGCATCATGGATGGACTGAACAAACTCGACAACGCCAACAGAGCCAGAAAACTCGGGATGCCGGAAAGCACGCAGAACAAGCACAAGTACGCGGGCAGTATCGATATCACCAGCGGCATTGTCGCCCTGAGCATTGTGGCAATCGGCGTGATCTACGGCGCACCGGTCTTGGGCGTCACCGCCGCCCTGGCCATTGGCAATGGACTCATCACTGCCGCGCTGAAACTCTTTCTCGGCTCCAGCTTGACCATCCTCGTTGCCCCTGCCGTCGCAAGCTGGGTCAACCGCTGTCGCTATGGCAATCACCAGGGACAGCTACTTCCCTATGAAGCCTTGGAAGAGGAAAAAAACGGCCTGGAACTGCTGT
>CEVO01114998.1_pt1 | contig 15796 bp, 27 predicted proteins | sample 531511 | NCBI WGS metagenome assembly CEVO01 (sample SAMEA2623907, study PRJEB7988) | marine metagenome | biome: marine biome (ENVO:00000447); feature: mesopelagic zone (ENVO:00000213); material: "saline water (ENVO:00002010), including plankton (ENVO:xxxxxxxx)" | depth 800 m | reverse complement strand
GGGACGGCCCCAAACGTGCGCGGTGTGCGGCAAAAATCGATCGAGCGCGGCGATCATCAAGGGATTGTCCGTGTCGATGTCAACGTCCACTAGCGAACCAAACAGGTGGATGCCTAGGTTGTCCGTGGTCTGTTCAAGGATGGTGATGGTCTGGTCGGACTTTTCTTTGTTGTTGGTCTTGGGGTCCCACTGAATGGTTCCAGGGTCTTTCTGCCCCTTTGGCGTCCGTACAGCGTATCCCGTCGTGTTCTTGAGGAACATTATCGAGACGTCGCGATGGAAGTCCGATACGTTGCCCTTTTGATTGTCAGTTGTCATTCTTGCCCCGTTTTGTTCGAATTACCGATTTCTTTTTGGTGCAGTGGGTTTGTGCACTCGACCTGTCCGCACGTTGGCTTCGCAAACCGCGCAGAGCGCCCGTGTTCCAGATAGAACATGATGGCCCGCACCGTTAGTCGCCAGCGCTTGTTCAGGTGCCGCATCCACACTTGCGTCAACTCGCCGTGGTATAGGCACATCGTGGGGTTTTGTTTGTGCGTTGCGTGGAGTTTTATCAGCGTGGCGTTGTGGGACCCCTTGACCATGTACGCTGCGAAGACGCAATCAGGCGTCGGGTTTGTGAACTGGTTTGGTGCGCTCATTTCTTGCCCCGTTTCTTGCCTTTTCCGACCCAGCCCAGCAAGGTGCGAGGCATCGGCGTTCCTTTGACGTGGTCCCCAATTTCCATAGGCTGCTTGAGTTCCTGCGACAGGGTTTGGGTCATCCTTACCAGTTCTCCACTAAAAGGGTCATGAGGCTGGTTCTTCTCCTGTTCGACTTTGCTGGTGTACCCCATACGCTCAGCCGCCAATTCATCGATCTGCTCCAGCGTCTGTTTAACGCTAAACTGCGACCCGCCAACGAACACGACAGACTTCGCGCCACGGAGACTAGAGCGCAAGGCGCAGTCAATGGCTGAGGGGTCGATTAGGAAATCAGGGCTTTGGTGGCTCTCGTCCGAAAGTGTCAGCCAAATCATTGTTCAGTCTCCTTCTGTTGTTGCGCCACGCGATCCGCTACCAAAGCGCCGCCGCTGTGCGGAACAACCCGACCCTTGATGCTCGAAACCGTAAGACTGTCGCCCTCTTGGCGGGATATTTCCACCTGATTGACGGTCCACCCTTTCGCCGTGGCCAGTTCGACCATGCGTTTTACGATGTCTTCCGGCTCGTCGTGTTTGTCGTAATCAGTCACGCCGTGTCTCCCGCGTATGTTACGTCGGGGGCCTTCGCTGGCTCGATCGCCACTGGACCACCATTGACATGGACGCGCTGGTGCGAGGGGTTTACGCAACCCTTGGTTCCGCAAGTCGTAGGGCCGAAAGAAGGCTGTGTCTTGAACTTATACAGCCAGAACAAGCGGCGCATGTGGATTGTGAACCGATCGCCTTCATCATCACGGATTTGCAGGATCGACGGATTAGACGCGGGCCACACGACGCATTTTTGCGGGTCCTTGGCGATCAGCTCGTCTATCGATTCCATCCGCTCTTTCCAGAGGTCACGGTTAAGCGCTTCCTCGTAGATTTCGGGTGGCGTGGGGTTCGTGAATTGGTTGCTCATTTTTATTCCTTTTCTTTTAGCGTCAGCGTAGCGACCATGACTTCACCCGCCGCCGTGATCTTGAGGTTGCCGTGCGATCCGTCGCCCAACACGTGGAGATTTTCCAAAACCTTCTCCAATGCCGCGTTGAGGCGATTGGCCTGTTCAACTGCGTTGCTAAGGTCGAAATCAAAACTCAACATGGTCTTATCTGTGGCGGATTTTTCCTCAGGTTCTATGAACTGGGATATAGCCTCCGCCATTTCCTTGTAGGCATGGCGGTGTAGGATAACTGTGTTTCCGCCCCAATTTATGAAAAGACGGCCCCAATTCTCAGTAAGAGTGATGGCTCCAAAATCAATGTCGTGTACAGGCATCGATTTCGTCTGACTCACTCTTATTGTCTTACCCGCGTTACGTGGCGTTTTCATCCTTAGTCTCCTCTTCGGTTTCCATTATGCCCGTGCCCATTGCTGCGTTAAACCCGTCGTTGTAGCCCTTAGCGTAGGCTTCTTCCGCCTCGAACGCCTCGATTTCCAAAGCCTGAGCTTTGATCTTCCGCACGGCCTCTTTAAGCAGGGTCGGGTCGGTATGTTTCGGAAGACCCTCTACCCTGCTCGAAAGAAAACGTTCAAAAAACCGCGCTGCGGGGTTGTAAGGCGGCTGTTCTGCGACTACGGGACGCGGCGGGTTCTTAGGGCCGGAGAACACTTGGGCCAGACCGTGTGTTCGCATCTGGTTGTCCCTGCGCCATTGATGAACCGCAACCAAGGCATGTAACTTCGCGTCCGAAATCTTCGCGCCACTACCATCGAAATCAGCATCAGTAAGACCGTCAATACCTGACTGATCAAACATCTCCTGCAGTATCTCTGACGGGAAAGCGCGATAGTTGTGGCGGTACTGATTTTCTTTGTGCGCGTTGTCCAGCGATGTATAAACGCTGATGGCCGCACGAACGCTCTTCGTAGCGTCGGCTATCTCTCGTTCCCACGTGACTGAATTGTTGATGTCTGTCATGGCTGTCTCCATATTGATCACGAATCGGTGCCCCACCACCATAGCACACCCGCGCAGGTGTGTCTAGTATGACTCGCTTGTGAGGGGGTATTAGGTTACAATCTCCAGTAGTAGCAGGTGTCTCACCTCTGCAATGTCTAGGTGGTGCACAGGTAGTGTCGGGGCCGTGCCATAGAGGTATTACGGCACAGAGGAGGTGTGGCAGCGAGGCGCAGGGGCGTTGACGGCGGGTATGTCAGGTAGGGATGGCACAGGGGCCGAATGAGGATGGGACACCGAGATGGGACGCACGAGAGCACGACGGGGACGGGCCGAGAGGTGCATGGCACTACCGTCTCACCTCTCTCTCTATCTCTATGCAAAAAAGGGGGTAGGAGAGGACCCTTAGAGACCGTACAGCACTCTGGGGGCCGTATGTACCCCCGCAGGTGAGACGGTAGTGCCGGTGAGACACCTGCGCATTGCTTTTGGTAATCTGCGACGCCTTTCGTTGCGTCTGAGTCATACCTCGTCAGGTGTGGCATGGTGTTCTTACAGCCCGCTCTTTCGTGTTCCTCGCCAGAGGTGCCTTGCGTCGGATGGTCCTCTCCACCTCGATACCCGTCGTCTCGATCCGTCGACGCCACCGAAGCACGCCCCTCGTACCCTTAGGAAATGGTGGCATTGCCTTGACAAGTGTTTTTGTTCCCTCGCCAAAGAAACCCAGCACCAAGCACTCGTGGAGGTACGTTTCACCGTGGCCTTGAAGCTCTAGCTGCACGTATTCGCCCGTCTCGGGTTTCTGTATCGGGGAAATCCACGGTCCCCACTGCTCTTTCGAGTTCGTCGCCATTTTCAGTTCCTCGCTAGTCTTGACACTGTTACGCCGTGGGAGTCCTTGTGAAGCACCCAGCCCCACTGCAGGAACACCAGCATTTCCAGCCCCCGCGTCACGCGGCTTAGTTCCAACATAACATCAGGTCCGTAGACGGCGGCGATGTGGGATGTCTGCTTTTCGCCGTCAGTGTTGCCAAATGCGTCGTGGCCTTGGAAGCGCCATTCCCATCCGTCCATTGAAATCCAGCGCCCGAAGTCGCAGTGTTCCCCTATCTGGTCGCGAAGGGGCCGTGGGTCGTCGGGGTCTATGAAACGCTGACCCTTGGCTTGTTCTGTGAAATTCGGCGTGGTGCGCGTGAAGCGCCCTGTTATCGTGCTCATGGCAAGTTCCTTCCTAGGCCCATCGGGCCATTGTGTACTTGGTTGCGTTTGGCTTTGGGGTGCTTGGCTCGGTCTGCGGCGATTTCTGCCTCGGTGCGGTCCCACAGGTACTTCGCCAGTCTGTCGTTTACGCGGTCGTGTTCTAGCGCCGCGCCCTCTTCGCCGTCCTCCTTTGCGCGAAGCGTCTTGTACCAGAGAACCCGCAGCTCCTGCTCTTTCGGGTCGCTGGCTACCAGATTCATGTAAGTGCTGTTGTGTCGCAGCACGTTGTGGGCGGGAAGCGGTTCGTTGTTATCCATGGGAAATTCTCCTGTTAAGGGAAGGGGGGACCGCCGCGTTGCCGCGACAGCCCGAAGGCGCTAGCGAGAAAGCCAGAAACCCAAACGCACGAGGGCGCGGCCAAGAGGGCCAAGGTCGGAATAGACGCCCCAATACCCGAAGCGGAGGGGACGGCCAGCGCGAAGCCCGACGGAAGGGCGACCACAGCGGGGCGCAACCACCCAAATGCGGGAACAGAGGATATAGAGGCCGACAACACGGCGGGCGGAAAGAAGGCGGGAACGAATCATTGGTTTTCTCCTGATTTGATGTACCACCATCTTAACACGGGAACTCAATCCCAGTCAATAGCCGCGATGCAGAGTTCCGTTCCCTCAAGCATCCCCAAGGCGCGCTGGTAGCAAGGCCACTTGTAGTCAAACGTCGGCATGTCGCGGAAGCCCTTCACCTCCTTGATCAGGGTGTTGCGTAGCGTGTTGAGGCGCTGCAGGTTGGTGGGTTTGTCTGTCATGGGAAATTCTCCTGTTAGAGTGGCAAGATCGTGGCGGCGATGTCTAGCGCTTCCTTGGCGCTGCTGATGTCGGCTATCTCATCATTTGTGTCGATCACGAGGTACCCCTTCTTCTCCATCGCCTTCTTGATGGCGCGGTGCGTGGACAGCAATGTCGTGTGAAATGCTAGTGTCCGCTCTGGGTCGTCTGGATGGGCGATTGTCACGCGCTGGATGTTCATGTTTGTCTCCTTGTTCGGTGCAAAGTCGCACGGGATCGGGGGCGGCGAAGCCCCCTCACCGATGCGGCCTTATTCTTCCGCGTCTGTCCCCTCTACGGCCTCCTTGATCGAGGCGGCGGTGGCCTCGTCACGCTTGGCCTCCTTGGCCAGCCACTTGGCGTGCTTGGTGCGGATATCCGCAAGAAACTCTGCGTCTGGCTGGTGCTCGCTGCCGTCGTGGCCGATGTAGATGCCGGATTTGGCAAGGACCTTCTCCAGCACTTGGCGTCCGTTCATCCGGTAGCGGCCAGAACCCCCGTTCTCAGGGTTGTGGCGGGCTTGCGCCCATTTCCCGCTCATATCCACGCCGTTCTTCTCCAGAATGGTCGTGAAGTCCTCGATCACCAGCTTGCCATCAGCATTCAGGCAATCCACGGCGAGGCGTTCGGCCAACCAGTCGCCGTTGCTACGGCCCGTGCTGCTGTTCTCGCGGTACATGCGGCGGTAGGTTTCTGGGACGATGCTGGATGTCGGCTTGTCGTCGGGTTCGTCTGCGCCCGCTTCTGGGTCTAGATTGGCGTCTTCACAGGCGGCAAAGATGTCCGCCAGTTCTGGGACTTTCTTGGTGGTCAGGACGACGACGGTGTGTTCCGTCTCCTCGTCGCTTTCAGGCGTGGTGTGCGTCGTTTCGAAGTGGGTCAGCTTGCCGATTTCGTCTGCTGCTGGAGTGATGTGCAGTGCTGGGTATTCCGCCGCCAGAAGGGCGACCAGCTTGTCCATCTTAGCGCGGGTTGCGTGGTGCATCGTTACGGTGTTTTCTGTTGCATTAGTCATGTTTGTTCTCCTGATTGGTGGGCGAATCATTGGCCCGTTGCTGTACCCCATCTTAGCACGGGGCGGTGGTGTTGTCAATAGTGGCGTTAGCCGTGGTCTGCTAGGACGTCTGAGCTGAGTTTTGTTTTCTCCTTACACGGTTTCTTCTACGGCGACGACGGCCCATTGGCTCTCGTCGTGCAGTTCGTCTTTCGTCACTTCGTCCCAGCCTTCCGCGATTTGCGCCAGCAGCTTTTCTTCTGCTTCCTTTTGCGTCCGTGCTGCCGCGACCCAGACGACCGAGCTATCTTCGCCCACGGGGTGTGCGCTCAGGATGTGTACGGTCAGGGGTGTTGTTGCGTGAGTCATAGGTATTCTCCTTGGTTGTGTTGGGGGCTATTCCTCGTAGACGTATCCAGAGGGATAGGCCGAAACACACGGCAGGGGGAGGGGAGGGGCCGAAGCCCCCCGACTCAGAGGCCCACGGCGGCGCTCAGGGCGTCTGCCTCGGCGCTGGCCTTGGCGGCGTATTCGGCGGCGGCGCGGCTCTTGGGCGCTTCCCGCTGGGCGGCGGCGGCGTTGGTGTGGGCCTCGCTGGCCCGCTGGTGCGCCTCGCGGTCTTCGGCGGCGGCGGCGGGGATTGCGTCCGCGTGGGCTTGGGCGGCGGCGTCGTGGGCGGCGGCTAGGCGGCGATTCGGCATGTCTGTCTCCTGATTCGTGGGGCTGATTCCCCGTACAACCAGAATATCACGCGGCGGCGATTCGCGCAAGCCCCCGCGAACACCCGGTGTCGTGCGCTTGTGCACAAGCGCACACGAATCTGCGCCCGCGCACACACGCAGATACTTGACAGGGGGACCCAAGCGTGCCTAAGCATACGTATGATTCGGAGCCAACCGTCACCTTGAGCCAAAAAAACGCCCACCCCAGTGTCAACGCGTCAACTCCCACGGCCTCCCCGTGGCCCGTCCCTGCATGCGCCGCCGTCTGGGCTACTACCCCCGCCCGCCATGCCGCCTATGCGCCCCCGTGGCCGCCCCGTGGCCGCCCCGTCGCGCCCCCGCGTACGTGCGCCCCCGCCCCTACATGCGTGTGTGGTACAGGTGCACCGCCTCACCCGCGACAATTCACAACTGCTTGACACAGGGCCACGGGTGTGCTAGTGTGAAAGCATGGACGATTCGCAGTGGCATATTCTCCGAGTAGTTTCGGGTACTGAGGCGCAGGTTGCGTCTGAGTGCGGTTATCCAGCATATGTTCCACGCCAGCGGAAACAACGCTTCAACAGGAGGCTCCGGAAAAATGTAGTCTATTACACACCACTTCTGACGGGCTTTGTGTTTATCAACATCGCAGAGCCAGCAGATTTTAAGGCCGTGCCCAACAAAAACCGCATTGGGTTCCTGCGAAACGGCGACCGATCACCTGCCCGACTTTCGGCTCAGGCGTTCAACCAGCTTCGCGAAACAGAGAAACAGTTTTGTTCGAAAATCGTGGACGCCCGTCCTCCTTTCGACGCATTGGATACGACAAAGTTGGAAATCATGGACATGGTTGTTGTCATGCTCCAAGAGAACCCAGTGATTGCACGGATCAAGAAATTTATGGGTGACAAGCTCCTCACGGAGACTGTTGACTCAAAACTACGTCTGGTCGTGGACCGGAGTTCCGTAGTAGCAGCTTGACTCGAGGGGGGCCGTTTGGTCGCTGCCTCAGAAGTTGCGGTATAACTGGTTAAGCCGGAGTGCAACGCATGTCGATCTTTAAAGAATACCCAGACTTGTGCGATGCTGATTACGTGCAAGACTATGACTTCCTAAACTGCCCAACGCGGCGCGATCTTGAAGGTCCAGTGTATGACCTCGACGTTGCCGCAGCGCTGATCCGGTTCGAGGGAAACATCTCCCGTACTGCTTCGGCTTTGGGGCGCAGCCGCCGTTTGATCAGTTCCATGATTTCTCGGAACATCAATCTGGGCGACCTGCAAGAAGACATTATGGCGGAGTTCATCGACGCTGTAGAAGACGAGGCGCGGAAGATCGCGAAAGCTGGTGACCGTGGCATGGTGAAATTCCTGCTGGGTACACAAGGGCGCGATCGAGGGTACGTCACACGCCAAGAGACGACTGGCAAAGACGGAAACGCGCTGGAGGTGCAGTTCTACCTGCCTGAGAATGGTCGGGACCTGCCTAAAGAAACAGACAGCGCGGAGGAATAACGGTGGAAATTCGGCCCCAAGAGGGTCCACAGACTACGTTCCTTAGCACGGCAGCGGACATCGCAATTTACGGAGGGGCAGCGGGCGGCGGGAAGTCGTGGGCGCTGCTAGCAGAACCAATCCGGCACATCAAAAACCCGAAATTCGGGGCCGTGATTTTCCGTAGGACGACGACCCAAATCCGAAACGAGGGTTCGCTCTGGGACGAAAGCAACAATATCTACCCCTCGATTGGCGGCAAGCCGAAAGAAATGACGTTGGAGTGGAAATTCCCCTCTGGCGCGTCTGTTTCGATGTCGCACCTAGAACACGAAAAGAGCGTGGCGAACTACCAAGGTTCGCAAATTGCTCTGGAGCTTTTCGACGAGCTGACGCACTTCTCCGAGGCCCAGTTCTTCTACATGTTGTCGCGTAACCGTTCTACTTGCGGTGTTCGGCCCTACGTTCGGGCGACTTGCAACCCCGATGCGGATAGTTGGGTAGCGAATTTTATCGCTTGGTGGATCGACCAAGACACGGGCTATGCAATTCCTGAGCGTTCAGGCGCTATTCGGTACTTCGTCCGAGTGGGTTCCAAAATCATTTGGGCCGACACCCCAGAGGAACTGGAAGACTACAAAATGCCCAACGGCAACGGCGACATGGTTCCAATCCCGCCGAAGTCAGTGACGTTCATTTCGTCCAAGCTGACTGACAACAAGGTGCTGATGGAAGCCGATCCGGGTTACATGGCTAACTTGATGTCCCTGCCCTTGGTAGAACGGGAACGCCTCCTAGGGGGCAACTGGAAAATCCGGCCTTCGTCTGGGATGTACTTCCAGCGCGATTGGGTCAAGGAAATCGACATTGCGCCTCACGATATGGTTAAAGTTCGCGCATGGGATTTGGCGGCAACGCCTCTCGATGGAACTAACGACCCCGACGGAACATCGTCGGTAAAAATCGGTAAGACGCCGGATGGTAAGATTATCATTCTGGACTGTACACTCGACCACTTGTCTCCAAAGAACGTGGAGAAGAAAGTGCTTCGCCTAGCCGACGACGATGGGCACGACACCACCGTCGATCTGGCGCAAGACCCAGGCCAAGCGGGTAAGTCCCAAATCCAGTCGTACGCTGGGTTGCTTTCGGAGTACGAGATACGGTCAAGCCCAGAAACGGGTGACAAAATCACACGCTTCTCGCCGTTCTCGGCGCAAGCGGAGGCTGGGAACGTTTACGTGGTTCGCGGTGCATGGAACGACACTTGGTACACGTACCTTGAGGGCTTCCCAGAAATGAAGCACGATGACCCTGTTGACGCGACAAGCCGAGCATACAACCACCTTACAAAGCCACGCTCTAAAGCACGGCTGTTCCTGAGAAAGACATCGTAATGGCCGAGACAATGCAGCGGGAGGTGATTAACCAATTAGTTATGAACCATGCGCGTCGTCTGGACAAAATGTTTCCAGGTTATTATGGTGACACGCAGACCAAGCACAACTACGCCAAGGACTTTGGCTGGCCGACCCACGTAGGTTTTAATCAGTTCTACAAGATGTATCGTCGGAACGGCATGGCGAAAGCAGCCGTCTCGAAGACAGTTACGAAGACGTGGGAAGATAACCCAGTTCTGACCAACGACGACAGCAATGGCCAAAACTCGGTTGAGAAAGCCATTGCAAAGCGCTTCCGCAAATTGCGGGTGTGGCAGAAGTTGGCAGAAGCCGATCGACGCGCACTTGTTGGTGGTTACTCAGCGCTTATCCTGCGCTTCGCGGATGGCCGTACGTTTGACCAGCCCGTTGGAGACGTTGCAGGACCCGCAGGGTTGGCTGGCGTGATTGTTGCTTGGGCACCTCAGCTGCAAGTTACCGGATGGGACCAAGACACCTTGTCCGAGACTTACGGGGAGCCTACTGAGTACACTTTCAATGAGACTGCGGTTATTGAGGACAGTGCTAACGCCCTTCCCAAGACCCGCTCTTTCACCATCCACCCCGACCGAGTTCTGATTTGGTCCAGCGACGGCACAGTACATGCGCCTTCACTCCTAGAAGCGGGTTACAACGACCTGTTGGACATGGAGAAGATTAAGGGCGCGGGCGGCGAAGGGTTCTGGAAGAACGCAAAAGCTGCTCCGGTGCTGGAAGTTGATAAAGACGCGTCTCTTCGCGAAATGGCGAACATGATGGGCGTCGAAGAAGAGGGCATGCTGGAGGCCATGAATGAACAGGTCGAGAGCTACTCGAAGGGCTTCGACAACCTGTTGATGTTGCAGGGCATCCAGTCCAAACCGATGAACGTGCAGCTTTCGATCCCTGAGTCCTATTTCATGGTAGCCGCAATGAGCTACAGCGCCTCCGTTGAGGTGCCGATGAAAATTCTGGTGGGGTCGCAAGACGGCGAACGGGCTTCCACTGAGGACGCTAAAGAGTGGTCCCAGACAATGAACGCCCGACGCAGCGACAAGATTTTTCCGCTGCTCGATGAACTGGTTGACCGCCTCACTCAGTTCAGGGTTTTGGTTGGCGAATGGTCCGTAACGTGGACCGACCTTACCAAGGCGACGCTGCAGGACAAGTTGGAACTAGCCGCGAAGATGGCGAACATCAACTCCAAGTCCGACACGCTTAAGACTGGCGAGAAGGTGTTCTCCAACGCTGAAATCCGCCAAGCCGTCGACTACGAGGAAACTCCAAAAGTCGGTCAGCTGCAAGCGTTGCCACCTCCTGCGCCAGAAGGGCAGAAGGAAGATGAACAAGAGGAAGAAGGCCCGCCCGAAGCGCTGCCGCCTCCCTCCCCAGAATTGAGGGCCGTGCGATGAACAAAACAGTCTGCGTAAACGTCACTACGCTGGTGAACAAGTCTAAAATCCGGAAGGAAAAGCGCGGGGGCCGTGATGTTATCATCATTCCTTCGGTGACCCTCCCCGATAACGTGGTAATGAACGGCATCCGCTACCCAGCGGAAGAGATTGCCAAGTCCTACAAGTCGTTGGACCGCACTCAGGCTCCTTTCGGCCACCCGATGATCAACGGGAAATGGACAAGCGCCAGCGACCCCGAAGCCATCAACGCCCACTATATTGGCGCGTGGAACGAGAACCCCCGTCAAGAAAACGGTAAGGTTCTTTTGGATAAGGTGATCGACGTTGAGGTTGCCAACCGTTCTGAGAATGGTAAAAAAGTTTTGAACGCTGTGGAGAAGGAAGAGCCAATCCACACGTCCACGGGTTTGGTCGCCGCTTTGACCAACCTTGAGAATGATGAGGAAGCGCAGTTCACCGCTCACGACCTCATTTTTGACCACGACGCCATCCTGATTGGCGAAGCTGGTGCAGCAACACCCGAACAAGGTGTGGGGATGCTCGTTAATGGCGAACATTCCATGATCATTAACTCCCGTCTCGACGAAGAGAGTGATCAAGAAATCGATTGGGCCATTCAGTCCATGATGCGCGCTTTGGAGCGGAAACGTCAAGTTCCCGTGATGCAGCGCGTGAAAGAAGCAATCATCGAGGCGTTCTCGGTGGCTAGCGACAACCCTGAACCTGAGGAGAACGCCGAAATGGCAAACGAAAAGGAATTCACGGACCTGAACAACCGTGTTACTGGCATCGAGACCAAGATTGACGGTCTGGGTGACATCATCGCGAACGCTTTGAAAGAAGCAATCGCTCCAATGGCCGAAACCATGACCCAGCTGGGCAATTCCATGAAGGCCAAAGACGAAGAAGTCAAAGCCGGTCTTGTCAACAAGGTCGTGACTGCGGGCATTCTGACCGAAGAAACCGCCAAAAACTTGGACCTGACCGCGTTGACCGAACTGGCCAACAAAGCAGAACCCAAGTCCGCCGCCAATGCCAAGTCCGGTGTTCTGAACGCCGACGATGGTGATGGCAAAGATGAATTTTCGGGTTACGACCTGAATGTGGTTAACGGGGGCAAAGAATAATGGCACCTGCGAACGTCATTTTCCGTGGGCCGACCGAACGTCAGCCCCACACGATTTCTCTGCCCGTTAGCGGTGCATTGAAGCCAGGCGTATTTGTCGAGGCGACGGCCACAGAACTGGTTGTTCTGACCACCGCCAACGGCAAGAACCCGCGCCTGTTGACAAACCGCGACTTTTACGGCCAGACCGTTGAAGACGCATACACCGACGGTGACACCGGACTGGGCTACAAGATCGAGCCAACTTTCGATTTTCTGGCCCGCGTCGCCGCCGCAACCTACGCGATCAACGATCCGCTCACCATCGGCGCAAATGGCTATCTGAAAGCCGCCGCCGCTGGTGACGTTGTTGTCGCCCATTTCACGGGAGTCGCGGGTGCTAAAAGCGCTGGCGATCTGGTCGATGTCACCATCGCCAACTCCTATGTTGTACAGGCATAAGGGGAACAACACCAATGCTGACTTTCACACCACAACAGCAGGCTGTTATTCTTAGCAACCGCCGCTCGTTCAACCACCGCCAAGAACGGATTACCAATGAAAACGGCCCCCAGTTCATCGGCAACGCTTCGGCTCTGCCTCGTGATGTCTGGGGTCAATGGGATCGTGAGGCTGTTCAAATCCAGCGCGACACCCTGACGCTTTTCGACGATCTGGCTGCTTCTTCGCAGATGGCGCTGCCCATCGGCAAGCTGGTGCACCACTTCCAGACCGTTGGCGACTCCGGTGAAGTGAACGTGTCGCTTGATGGCCGTGGCAAAGCGCGGACTGACCAACCCACCATCGAATACCACGGTACACCCGTTCCGTTGATCGATTCGGGTTACACGTACTCGTGGCGTCAGATGGAAGCGGCTTCTACCGAGGGCTACCAACTGGATGCGGCTGGTCGCGACAACTCCAACCGTCGTGTTGCCGAGAAGCTGGAAGACGCCGCGATGTATGGTTTCCCGACCATCGTTGTTGGTGAGGCCAAGTCCTACGGCGTTCTGAACCACCCGAACCGCAACTCCCGCGCCACTGGCGTTACCCTGAACGGTGCCTCCGGCGCAGAATGGGTTGCGGAAATGGTCGCCACCTTGAAGCTGCTTCACTCGGCAAACTACAAGGTTCCAGCGACTGTTTACCTGAACTGGGACGATTGGTTCTACGCCTCGACTGCTGAGTTCACTGCGGGCTACCCCAAGACAATCCTGCAGCGCATCAGCGAAATCGCTGGTATCAAGGAAATCAAGCCCGTCATGCGCCTGCCCGCAAACAACGTTGTTGCCCTGGTAAAAGACCGCCGTGTGTACCAAATGCTGAATGCGATGCCTGTCGTGACACGTGCCAAATTCCGCGCCAACCCCGAAGACGACTATGACTTCACTGTCATCGCCGCCGCTGCCCTCGAAATCAAGTTCGACGCCGAAGGCCAGTGCGGGATTGCTGTATCCAGCTAAATAACTAGCCTAGGGGCTGTTAGGGTCCCTAGGTCTCTCTTTCGATTTTAGATTGGATGAAGCATCATGAAAGTTAAAGTTACACGGAAAGGCCTCGTTAACGACAAGAACGAGCCGATTGAAGTGGGCAAAACCCTGATGATCAAGGGCGACAAAGTCCCTGCCCACATGGTCAACAAAGTAGAGCGCGTCGGTGACGTGGAAGAAAAAGAGCCAGACGCACCTGCGGAGAAATCCGGCGGGTCCAACGAGGCGGGCAAAAACACAGCCCCCGCCAAGTAAGCTCAGAAGGTTAATCAGATGTACGGTACAATTGACGGATGGGCCAACTACGTTGAAGAACGTGGGATTACCGATCAGGATATCACCAGCGCGAACCTCCCCGCGCTGGTCCGTGCATCTGATTATATCAAATACCATTACGTGGCCAACTTCCGGCGTGGTTTTGACGAGAACGTGCCAGAAGTCGAGCTTGCTACGTATGAGGCGGCATGCCTTGAGAATACAACGAATGGCTTCTTTGAGCGGACGCTAAATCCCTCAGAAGCCAAAGTACTGATTGCAGTGGACAGCATTCGTTGGGAGAAGGTGTCGGCAAATCGCCTTGACACGCCCGACAATTCACAACTGGTCCCCATCAGCACCAAGATTGAGATGTACTTGCGCCCTTACATGCGTTTCAATTCCTCAGTGGGTCTGATGTCAGTAGGACCGAGACGGTGAGCATCGCACAGGAAATAGAGGCGGCGCTGATCGAGGTCGGCCAAGACCTAAAAGGTAGCGCTTTCATGGTGTCGTTTACGCGGGCCACGGGCGCTACGCCTTGGGCACCAGCGGGCGACGGGCCACAAGGTGAAGTACCGGCTTTTGATCGCGGCAACAAACGGATTATGCCTCGCGGGTCGACGACAGAAATGTCTATGAGGATGTTACTGCTCCCCGCTACTGGTAGTTACGTGCCCAAGATAGGCGACTCAACAACGCTGGACGGTCGCGAGTTTAAGATTGAGAGTGTAGAGCCTCTTTCGCCCGTCGGTGAGAGTTTGATGTATAAAGTAGGGTTGATCGACTAATGGCCGTGCTGCAAGAAGTTAGTCTAAAGCGCTTTTGGGCCATGACAGACGAGCGGTTGCAGCGTGTAGTTGTTGAGTCCGTGAAGGACCTCGTTAGCGCCATGCAAGAGAAGAGCTTAGGCGTTACGGCTGGTGGCACCCTCGTGATGGGCAAAATGCCCTACGTAACCACGAATTTGGTTACCAGCTTGACCGTGGAAGTCGGTACTAGGGTCTTCGTTGGTCAATTTGCGTACGGCGAATCGATGGACACGTACCAATTAGGCGACGAGGTTGAATTTTACTGGAACCAGCCTTACATGGCGTACATCGAGTACGGCGACGATAAGTTCGCGGGGTGGCACCCAATCAGTACCAACGCCGCGAAGTGGCCTGACATTGTTCTAGCCAACGCTCGTCGGATTAGAAACAGGCGCACGACAGCATGATTTCCTCAAAAGACATCGAAAAGAAACTGGGCAAAATCCTGCACGACGCCAACATAGCACCGATCCAATTCCCCAATGGTCCGGTAGTAACAGACAAACCACGCTTAATGTGTGAGCACGAGATTGTAAGCCGTACCAACCCCGGCCTACGGGCGGGAGGTAAAATACAAAAAGGTATATGGATCGTAAAGGTCATTACTGACAAATCGGTGTTTACCAACCCCGCTTCGGATTTAGCGGAACTGGTGCTCCCCCTGTATTCTTTCGGGTCCTCATTCCCGATAGGTGATAGGGTTTTGCGTATTTACAAAGAACCCTTGCCTCTTAGTGGGTTCCCCACGGAGGCTTCTTGGTGCTTGCCCCTGCAGTTTCACTACATTGTAACGGGCAAGTAAACTTAAACAGGCACCTCGTAAGGGCCTAAACTGAAAGAAAACGACATGTCCGAAGAACTCAAGCCAGGCCTTGGCACATTTATTGAAATCGTTGCAGAAGCCCCTGCGACCGAAGACTCTGCAGGTTATGCAGCCCTGACTGGTCTGGCCGAAGTTGGTGAACTGACCGAGGTTCCTGAGTACGGCCCCGAACACGACACCGTGACCCACACCCCGCTGAAATCGGGCATCACTGCGAAGTACCATGGCGCTCTGAACTATGGCTCGCTTTCGCTGCCGATGGGTCTTGCAACCACTGATGCTGGCCAAATCGCTCTGAAAACGGCTCTGGCGTCCAAAGCCCGTATCACGATGAAAGTCACGTACGCCGATGGCTCTGCTGACTTCTTCCAAGGCAAGGTCATGGGCTTCAAGCGTGGCGCGTCCATCAACGGCGTTGTTCAGGCCACCGTGAAATTCGAAATCGAGACCGAGGTCATCGAAGTCGCCGCCTAATTCGGTCGGCCCTTGATGTCTGGGGGCCAGACTGGATATGTTGGGGCAGTTTTCGTGCTGGCTGCCCCAACACCTACCTAAGCACCAATGTAAACATAAGCACAAGGAACTATGTTATGGATTTCTCCACAATCGATCTGAAAAAAGCCTCCGACAAAGGCGCTGCTTGCCACCTCAAGCACCCCGTTCACGGCACTCTGCTGTATA
>CEVO01125148.1_pt1 | contig 15844 bp, 12 predicted proteins | sample 531511 | NCBI WGS metagenome assembly CEVO01 (sample SAMEA2623907, study PRJEB7988) | marine metagenome | biome: marine biome (ENVO:00000447); feature: mesopelagic zone (ENVO:00000213); material: "saline water (ENVO:00002010), including plankton (ENVO:xxxxxxxx)" | depth 800 m | reverse complement strand
ATCTACCCCGGCCCCCATCAAACCTTGTACTTCAATATGGTCTCCTCCTATTTGCTCAACCACATCCGTAATCATCGTGGTAGTTGTCACTACTTGAAGCGTGCCATTGGTATCTTTTTCAGTTTTACACGCCAATGCTGTAAGTAAGAGTGTTATGTATAGGAGTTTCTTCATGATCTTAATTTGGAATTCTGTAACTAGCCCCTGCACTCAAGAGCAGGTCTTGTCCTTCGGTAAAAGAAGTACCTACGGTAGCATCGAATTGTAGATTAGACATTAGTAAATAGGTGAGTCCGGCATCCCAAAGATGTTGTGCCTTATTATCTTCCGGGAAATTTCCGTAGACTTCTGCGTAACAACCCAATCGATCGGTTATGGAATACCCATAGGACAAAGTATAGATATAGGCTGCTTCCGGAGAATCATTTCCCCACTGTGCGCCTAAATTGTAACCAAGACTGGAGCGTTCAGAAAGTGTATGTGCCATGGAGAACCGAAAGTCGACTCCAGTAGTTTCGGGGCGATAGTCAGACCCGGCAGTAAAAGGTAAATAGAGATGACCTATAAGTCCGATTTGAGGCAAGGCTCCGTTTTCTTCGGCTACTGCGATCTTAGCTCCTGCCAATAAGGGAGAAAACCCACTCTGAATGTTGGGGAGGTCAACGCCGTTTATAGAAGTTCGTGTTTCCTCAAAATTCCAACCCAGCCGAAGTTCTAGCCGCGACAGTAACCCAAAACGCAATAAGGTAGTGTTATAGCCAAGCACCTCTTCTTTCAAGCCATTTTCTTCGTAGGTGGTATAAAATCCTCCTGTTTCAATTTGTAGATAGCCTTTGGGAACTACGGAAGCGGCTTCGGTAGCATCAGGTCTATCGGTGATCAATTCGGGAATCACTATAGTTTCCTCCTGAGCATAAAGACTAAAAGCCGTGAAGAACAACAAACATACTATTGTGATTTTTTTTATCATGATTCTTGAATTTGAACAAAGAGATTCTCTGCCGTTTTTTTTGAGATAAAGAATTGATCTTTACCAACTTGTAACATCATAGAGCCGTCAAAGAATTCTTTTCCTAAGACGTGAATCTTAGTACCGATCGTAATTTTCTTTCGATCTAAATATTGTAAGAAGTCGCTACTAGATTCTTTTACCCCCACGCACACCCCTCGTTTACCTTTATCAAGTTCTGAAAGCAGCTTTTTTTCTGTTCTTTTGATGTTACCGTGTTGATCGGGTATGGGATCACCGTGTGGGTCGAAATCGGGAGATCCTAGAAAACGATCTAGGCGCTCTATAAGCTCTTCGGATTGTATGTGCTCCAGTTGTTCAGCAATGGCATGTACCTCATCCCAATGAAAATTGAGTTTATCCACAAGGAACACTTCCCAAAGACGGTGTTTTCGAATCACATCTGCTGCTGTTTTTCTACCTGCAGCAGTGAGTATCGCTCCTTTGTATTTTTTATAGGAAAGCAACTCTTTATCTGCTAATTTTTGAACCATATCGGTAACAGAGGAAGGCTTGGTCTCCATTTGTTCCGCAATGGCGTTGGTACTCACTTCCCCCTGTAACTCTTGTTCTAGGTGAAAAATAGCTTTTAAGTAATTCTCTTCTGCATGTGTAAACATGGGGTAAAAGTAAATATTATTTTTGAATCATAGTCTAAATATTTTTAGTCTTAGCTAAAAATAAAAATATAATTTATTCAGAAAATAGTAATGTTAGATCTAGAATCCTCGTTCGGCCTGCAATTGCTCGTAGGCTTCTTGTACTTTTTGGAATTTCTCTTGGGCGCCTTTTTGGTAGGCTTCATCCATGTGTTGCAGCTTATCAGGGTGGTATTTTTTTACCATGGTGCGGTAGGCCGCTTTGATCTCATTATTGCTGGCTTCAGGGGAAACTTCTAAGATCTTATAGGCGCTATCCGGGTTTTTGAAGAACATGGCCTTGATGCTTTCAAAATCTTGACGTTGCACTTGTAAAAAGCCGGCAATTTGTTGGATCATGTTTACTTCGGAAGTGCTTACCGTACCGTCTGCATTGGCAATACTGAAAAGGAAGTGTAGCACTTGTAGTCTAGACTCATAGCGCATGCGATTCCGAAGCAACTGACAAATATGTTGTGCCGAAACTTGTCTTTTTTTAATCACATCATTAAATAGGCGAAAGGTAGCATTTGCCCGTTCTCTTCCATAGGCTTGTACAAAATACTGCCGAACATAGTCTAATTCGCGCTGATTTACAGTCCCATCTGCTTTAATCACCAAAGAAGCGAGCGAAAGGAGATTCAGCTCAAAGTCGGCCGGACTCACACGATCGCGAGTACTTCCCGTTCTGAAAACACGTTCATAGCCTCCACCACTTTTGGAGGAGCTACTCAACGTATTATCCAGCAAACTTCCAATAATAAACCCTAAAATGGCTCCGGGAAATCGAAAAAAAGTATATCCTAGGATGGCAGCGATCCATCGAATCATAGCAAAAATTTTTGTCTTTATAAAACAGGTGCAAAGATACATCATTCTTTGCTTAAGGTATTCGCAGTAGTAGCCCTCACGTAAAGATGCATTCTCTCTATTGGGTTATCGACCACTTTTATGAGATTCACTGCCTAACCAACTAAATTAGTTATCTTTGTAGCTGTATTGTTACAACATTAAAAACACACTATATGTACCCAGCAGAACTTGTAAAACCTATGCGTGAAGACCTTACTTCTATTGGTTTTACCGAATTATTTACAGAAAACGATGTGGAAAAAGCACTGCAACAATCAGGCACTACGCTCGTAGTCGTCAACTCTGTTTGTGGTTGTGCGGCAGCCAATGCACGTCCTGGAGCTCGCATTTCTTTGCAAAACGCAAAAAAACCAGATCATTTAGTAACCGTATTTGCAGGGGTTGACAGAGAAGCCACCGATGCAGCAAGAGCGCAAATGGTACCTTTTCCTCCAAGCTCACCTTCTATGGCGTTGTTCAAAGACGGCGAATTGGTTCATATGTTGGAACGCCATCATATCGAAGGGCGTCCTGCAGAAATGATCGCAGAGAACTTGGTAGGCGCTTATAACGAGTTTTGTTAGTCGGTTGCCACACCAACAAAAATTAGTTATCAACTGTTGTTTTGCCTAGCTTTACAACGGTTTTTTTGTATGCAGATGATCACACGTTTCTTAAGCTATGTATTATCCGTGCTATTTTATATGGTCTTCGGAATATTGTTATTGCTCTTTGACCCTATTCAACGTATTTGTCTGCGCCTATTTGGATATCACCCTCATAAAAAAAGTGTCGATATTTTCAACGGACTCGTATTGCGATGTCTTCATCTTTTAGGGACGCATTATGAGGTGCATCCTCGCACCAGCATTCCGAACAATGTACCTATTATCATCGCCAGCAATCATCAAAGTATGTGGGACATTCCTCCACTAATTTGGTTTCTTCGGAAGTATCATCCTAAATTTATTTCTAAGATAGAATTGGGAAAGAAGATCCCTACCATCTCATACAATTTAAAATACGGCGGAAGTGTTTTGATCGATCGGAAGAATCCGGATCAAGCTATGGAGCAGATCGCCAAAATAGGGCGCTATATTCAAGAGCATTCTCGAAGTGTCGTTATCTTTCCGGAAGGCACTCGTAGTAGAACCGGTGTTCCGAAACTTTTTAAGCGAAAAGGACTAAAAACGCTCTTCGAAAATGCTCCTGAAGCGTACGTATTGCCGGTTAGTATCAGTGGTTCATGGAAGCTACAAGCCAAAGGCATGTTCCCGCTACCGTTAGGCACAAAACTTACGTTCGTCTTTCATCCCGCGTTGGCAGTCGCTAACCACGATCCTGATGAACTCATTGATACGGTAGAGCAAACGGTGGTTTCAGGTGTTGTTTCCGTTTAGAAACGTGGCTAGTGTTTTTCGTGAATCAAATGCTGAAAGCGGCACTAGTTTGACCGTCTTTTTCTCTGAAGCAGTTCCGAAGTTTTTATAAAAAGTGTACTTCACATACGCCGGCACTTCATTTTCCGGTAAAGGTCCCGCTTGTCTCACATTCACCCTCCAAGCCCCTACAGGAGCGTCGTCAATAATAAATTCTTCTACCGAAAAGCCTTTAGAGATTTCCTCCTTCATTCTACTTTCCGCAGCAAATCGATCGTGCTTCCAAATAAAATATTTCTTCTGAGGGTCTACGAATTGTAGATCGAATTCGGCAGCCGGATCGTTGTAAGACATCAGAATACGAATGTCTTTTTTAAAGGTTGCCGCCAACAGATCATTTGGTAATTCTTGAAAAGGAATTTCGCTTCGATGGAACGCCACCAATTGTTGCAATTCATGTTTTACAATGTCTTCAATGGGTTCAAAATCTACGCCTTCGGTTTCATTCACGAGCATCTGCTTATAGAGTCCGTAGGCTTTAGAGATCTCTCCCGTCTCCTTATAGTTATTTGCCAGATCTCGATACGATTGAATCGAAGTTGGGGCCAATACTAAAATTCGTTGAAAAAAGTTCTTTGCCAGTGCTTCTTGTTGATTGGCTTCAAAAGCATATGCGATGGTGCGCAGCAAACGTACATTGCGAGGACCTCGTTCTGCCAGGTCGTATAGGATTGTGTTGGCGTAATCAATATCCCACTGACTCATATAGAGTGCGCTTTCAATATAAAAACCGGCACCGGTTTCAGCAGTTCGCTTGGCTTCAAACGCCTTTTGGGCTTCTTGAAAATTTGCCACCGGTCCGAAAGGTGAGGGTTGTCGGTAGAGTGGAAGCCGCTCATTGTAATTGTTTCCTTGAATCAACATTGAACGCTTTCCACTGGTATCAATATCATCTTGTTCTTTAAGCTGAGATTTGGTGTTGATGATAATCGCCCCACCGCTTCCTAACGTTCCATATTTCACTGAAGCGGCTAGAGAAGGCAAGGCAGTAATTCGTTCAATATTTTGAACGTTTACAAAAGGTATGGACACATTGGTGCCTTGTTGATAGATCTGATTGTCGATAACAATTACCGGCAACACATTTCTAGTAATGGAAGAGTTTACACTTCGCGTAAAATAATACACTCTATTTCCGGGCACACCCGAATATTGAAGCCCCGTAAGCCGCACCAACAATTGATCCAGCGATTGGTATTGGGCGCCAATCTCATCAGCGGTAACCTCTGAAGCGGAATATCCTACGGCATCTACGTTTTTCTCGCCATACGCTGTTTCTATTTTGCGACCTGCAACGACTACTTCATTCAGCAATTGTCCATCAGGTTCCAGCGTAATTGTCAATTCTTGCTGATTTTCTGCTGAAATTTCTACAGGGGTCATCCCAAAATGGGAGACGACCAAGACGTCACCCTCGACTGCAGCGATACGAAATTGCCCGTCTACATTGGTAACGGCTTCTTTCAAGCTACCCTTTACCCGAACGGAAGCTCCTTGCAACGGTCCCGACTTGGTTTGCACTACTCCATTAACATTGTTAGTGGCAGCTGAAGATGCTTCAACAAGCAAGGGCCGACTCAAAGCCTCGCTGGTGGGTCGTAATAGTAAAAAGTTTCTTCCTTCGTTCAACTGATTGAATACGTAATCTTTCCGAACTACTCTGGAGGCGTAGCCCAAAGCAGAGAGCTCAAATATGGTATCGTCTTTAAGTTTACCTTGCGGTAGTTGTAATTCAAAGATTCCTTTGGCGTCTGTTACATCTCCAATATTTTCATTTAAGACACGTACATTGGCAAAGGGAATGGGGTCTTGCGTGCGTTCATTGATCAACTGCATTTCGATGATCAAAGGGTTTTCTTGCGCAAAAACCAAGTTCGTGGTGCCTGCCCAAAACAATAAGAAGGATAGTATATATTTCATAGCGTATTTTTTTTATTTCACTATAAGATAAGAACTTACAGCGACATAACTATAAGTATCAAAAATCGCGCCGTTTAGGAATAAAATCCTCTTTAGAAGCTCCAATACCAAATAATGTCCACCACTTCGTAGGACCCATCGTCAAGTTTATTCTCTTGCATGGTAATGGTTGCATTTGTTTTTGAAGTTGTTTTGGCAATTAAGTCCCGAACCACTTGACGCACTTCACTATTTTCCGGATTTATGCCTTTTGTGTATAGAATCCTAGAGGGAATCTTGTTGTATATAGGTTCTGAAATTCTGAATTCGTATTGTCCCATGGAATTAGGACCTATGTCGGTAGGATCATTAGGAATCCAATGAATGGTGGTTACTTCCACCTTATATTTGAACAGCGCCAACTCTTCCGAATTGGAAACAGCACGTCGCTTATCATGATAGTATTCGTTAACTTGAGTGTGTAGCGATTTCTGGTCAAAAGTATTGGCATTCTTCAGGTTTTGATTCTCTAAATTTTTTATCCGATTACTAACGGTCTGATTGTAATCACTTCTTATGCGATTGACCTCTCCGAGCCACCGATTTAGCATCTCTTTATTGGTGTAGTGTTCTAGGTTAATAAGTAAATTCTTCAATCTCGGATCGTCATATCCTTGGAGACTTCCAAAAAAAACATCGAAAACATTTTCTTCCGTTGTTCCTTCAGCATTGTTAAAATGTTTTTCCTTACGGAATTTCCGAAAGGCACTCTCAAATCGCTTCGGAATCAGTATTCTTACCTCATTCGATCGCTCTTCAGTCACTGTACCGATGCGCAACGTTGTTGACGAGGTGTTTTTATAGGTATAATTTAGTTCGGCATACCGTCTTTCTTTAATAGCATCTTCAAAGTAGTTCCCCAACTTCCACAGAAAAATATTGTGAAATGTTTCGAAAAAAGAATCTTTAACATTATCAGAATTTCCATTGACCAACGCTTGAATGGTCTGTTTAAAGGCTGAATTTTTAGGTTTTGTTTTATCATAAAACCGATAAGGTATGTTAGGCCACAGGGGCTCGACCGTATGAAGAAACGCGATTTTATTTTCTAGAACAGTTTTCCCAAACGCAGCATTTTTTGTGAAGATTAATTTTCCTAGTAACCCTTGGGGAGCTCCTTTGGTATACCCGTAGTGTTTCGCTGCTGCTAGATAGAGGTGGTTACCATCTGTATACAGCGTTACTTCTCTCGTAACGGAAGGGATGGAACGATTTGATGAGATTCCGTTGGTGTTGATATATTCCTCCGGAATGATTTTTTTTAAAAGAGGGTCTGTGTAGCGATATCCGGATGCCGTAAATTCAATGTTAATTTCAGTTTGGTACGCTTTTGCAAATTCTATAACCGAGTTCTCCGTAAAGCTTAGCATGGTTTGATTTCCCGCCAGATCCGTGAACATAAAACTGTTCCCCGACAACAGTTCTTGAGGTGAACTATCTACGGCATAAACCGTTACCTTTTCATCGGGCACCTTGTTAGAATTGGAGGTAACAAACGCATCAGAATACCCGGTTTTCCAGATATCATTGATGTCGAAATAGATGTAAGATAATTTTTCTTTATTGTTAGATTGAATTCTATAACCTTCCTGCGAAGACGCCAAAGGAATGGCCAAAAATAAAAACGAACATAGAAGAATATGATTTTTCATGAATTCATAGAAGTCTTTTAGTGATAGAAACGTTCTGTTGTCCTAATATTCTTTTCTATATTGAAAGGAATCCAACATGGTTTTTTTATCCAATCGAACCAACGGAATTACTTTAACGATCTTTTCTTCTGAAGGTAAGCCGTAATTAACATATCTCGTATATCGAAGATAAGGAGGTGTTTTTCCTGAATAGTTCCCACGGTATTGAAGATTAACTTTCCATTGGCCGGCTTCTGCCTCATCTATCACAAATTCGGTACCCATATATCCATTTTCAATATGGTTTTTCATAAGGTTTGGATTATCAAATTGATCATGACTGTAGTTATAGAACTTGTTGTCGGGATTTACAAATTGCAAGGTAAATTCTGTGGAAGGATCGCTCCATTCCAATACCATTCGAATGTCTTGTTTCGCATTGGCATTTAATAGATCATTTGGCAATTCTTGAAACGGCACCTCACTCCGATGAAAAGCTACTAAATGTTTTAATTCTGTTTCTGCAGTTTCACGGAGCTCATCAAAACGGGAAGCATTTTTAGTATTGACGAGTATCGCTTTGTAATTCTCATAGGCAGCAGTGATTTTATTTGCAGAATACAAAGTGCGCGCTAACTGTAAATACCCTTGCATTTGTTCGGGTCGAAGGGCAAGCACTTTTTCGGTAAGTGTGAGTGCCCGCTCATACGCCCCAAATTGTTCGTATTTGTAAGCAAGTGCACGCAGCACCTTGGGGTTGCTCCAAGCCCTTTCCGTCAATATATCGAGGAATCCAACAGCGTATTGCTTGTCTTCTTCCGCGAGCACATCCGACGCATCCATAAAATAATCCAACCCTAATTGATTGTTATTACGAAGCTGTTTCAAAACGAGCGCTTTTAGTTGTTCGGGACTGTTGGCATTCTTCAATTTTAATATAGCGGCATTTGTTCCTAGGGCGGCTGTTAAATCGATCGCATCGTACTGGTAATCATTACCCTGCACCAATAGCGAAGGTGTATCAATCTTTTTATTTTGAGCTGCTGCTGCCGAAGCCTCCGTTTTTATGATAATGGCCCCGTAAGCTCCCAACGTCCCAAACCGGGCACTGGTACTATGCGCATACTTTAGCGCTTCGATGCTTTTAATACGTTGAAGGTCGATGGTGGGTAAATTCTCCAAACCATCCTTTTGTTGATAAATAATACCGTCAATAACAATAATGGGGTTGGTGTCTAAAGTGCTCGAAGATCCCATGCTATTGGGAAAAGAATATCGTTTGTCATTGCCCAGACCCGTTACGAGCACTCCGGGAAGCTTCCGAATTAATTGATCAAGCGTTTGATGGGATGCATCAATATCCTTTTCAGTAAGTCGTTGCACAGAAGTGGCTATGGCATCCGCATCTCTTTCTCCCAAAACAGTTTGTACCTTTTCCTTTTTAGGTTTCCCGTCTAAGACCACCTCATCCAGTAATTCTGCCTGTAAGGCCATCGTGATTGTCAACTTGTCACCAGTATTTACCGTCACCTCCAAAGGTCTCACACCGATATAAGAGAATATCACTACATCCCCATCACTTGCCGGAACCTTAAACGCTCCATCACCGTCTGTAATTACTTCAGAAAAGGAATTTTTTACCCTCACTACAGCGCCGTTGATGGGCTGGCCTTCAGTATTCACTACCTTACCTATTACGAATTCCTCAGATCTTTTCGGTTCATCATACCGCTTCTCATCGGCTAGCTCATATGCCATCAGTTGCCATGCTTGATCAATGGGCGTAGATGGAAGGTTCACGTAATGTCCATCAGAAATAAAAGATAACTTTTGCAAAGACTTGTGATTTGCGTTATGTAGACTGTTAATTGCAAACACCGGAACCTGCGCACTTTCGGGCAAGGTTGAGAGCACTGAAGTTCCGTCAGAAAACAGCACAATAGCGTCCGTTTGAGAAGACGTTAAGGTTTCTAATTCAGTATAATTTGAGGTACCCATATACCCGAATTGCTCTAAAAATGAGATCACTTCGGGACATTCCCCTTCGCAACGAAATGTTTGGGTGTGTGTTTCCGCAGAGTTAGTAACTATCGCGGTCACCTCAACTGTTTCCTGATATTTTAGATACTGACTCAAGACCGTCAATTCTTCTTGTGTATTTCTATTGCGCATCCTATCAGCATTATCCCACAGAAGTGTAATTCGCTCCGGTTGTTTCCGAAGTAAATCAGATTTTCGATTTCCGTATTTATAGTAATGACCATCGAGCATCATGGCCATCCCCACTTCATGTTTGATCCATTTGTCCTGGCTCACATAACGACGGTAAGAAATTCCATTATCTAAACTTCCCGCCATTACAAAGTAAAGCGCATTTCCATAAATTTTGATCAGCTCGATGCTCACGATAATATCTGACGATACTCGTATGCGATACGGGCTAAGATCTACCATCTCTACGCCATTTCGCTGCGTCACGGTATGATATATATTTTGAGTTAGCAGGTTTTTCGCAGGATATTGATTTTTTGAATCGTAAATATTTATTCGAATTAATAAACTATCTGAATAGTTTTCCAACACTCTGAATTGAAGCGTGTTTAAACTAGTGTTTCGTTTACGGATATTAATTTTAGTTGCAATTTCACCCCCCAGCGCCAAAGAATCTCTCCAATACCCATAAATTTCTGTACTATAACCATTGTTCCCGAGTGTTACTTCTTTTTTTTCGCCGCCAATCAACATCACGGTGTCCAGCTCATAGGTAACAGGCTCTAAAACGATGGGTTTATTTTGTGCTAACTGTTGTGCCAATTGACCTACGGAAATTGTTTTACTCGTAAACCCTATCGTTGAGAATTGAACCAGATCGCTAGCAGATACATCGTCTCTTTTTATCGAAAAATAAAAAGTTCCATCGATGCCACTTACGGTACCAATGTGCTTGTTAACAACCCCAATATTAGCAAATTCAACGGGCGCTTGTGTTTTCCCATTTATAACTGCTCCCTGCAGTTCCCATTGCTGAGAATATGCGATGCACGTTATTAAGGAAAGGAGAAAAAAAAGACGTAATCGCATATAAAATTTCTTATTAAGATAGGAATTTTAAAATAAACCCAATTGCGGGTTTTTTAATTGTAGGTAATGGTCAGCACAAAGAGTAGGCATTCCTCCTTCCGGCAGGTATTTCTTTTTAGCGAGTGCCATCGTACTTTTAATTTGTTCTGAAATAACACCGCTTCCTTTGATCCTTCGGCCCCATGTACTATCATTAACTTGTCCTCCGTGACATTCTGCGATCTGATGTAAGATACGATCGGCTCTGTCCGGAATGGTTTTTCGTGCCCAGTCCTCAAAAATAGGCCCAATTTGACCATTCAGTCGGACGACCGTGTATGCGACCGACCGTGCGCCTAGTGCGGCCACTTGCTTCACCAAAGGCAGTATTTCATGCGAATTGAGAGAAGGTATAATAGGAGCCATCATTACATTTACGGGAATATTATGTTCGGAAAGTGTTTTGACCACCTCCAGTCTTTTTTTGATACTTGCCGTTCTGGGTTCGAGCAACCGACGTGTGTCTTCAGAAAGGCTCGTAATAGAAATGTTCACCGCAATTAAATTCAGTTCATTTAATGCTTTTAAAATTTCGAGGTCCCGAAGGATCAACGCATTTTTTGTGATAATGCCTACCGGATGTTTCCACCGCATCATTACTTCTAAACAGCGGCGCGTGATTTGCAATTTTCGTTCAATAGGCTGATAGCAATCAGTATTTCCGGAGAAAACGATGATATCGCCCTTCCATGATTTACTGCTAAGTTTTTCTTCTAAAAGTTTTGGTGCGTTCTTTTTAACGAGAATAGTTCTTTCAAAGTCCAAACCGGGACCATAGCCCCAATATTCGTGGCTGTTTCTGGCATAGCAATAGACGCACCCGTGTTCGCAACCTTGATAGGGATTTGCGGAATAGCCCATCCCGATATCCGGACTCGTCACTTTATTGACAAAAGTCTTTGGAAAAACTTCTAGATACTTGGTGTGATTGTCGTCGGCTGCTTCTCCTTCGGAATGACAGTAATTCAAATAATCATCGCGAGTTTCATGGTGCAATTCATGAAATCTGTTATGCTGCTTTTTTTGAGCACCCCGTCCTTTGATAGATTCTGACATCCATCAAAATTATTCAATTATTGGATTATTTCCTATTTAAAATGGATTTATTCCAATTATTTTCCTGGGAAATTTGCTTTTCGCTTTTCTAAGAAAGCCTGAGTCCCTTCTTGAAAATCAGCCGTACCAAAACATTTTCCGAATTGGGTGATCTCTTCTTCGTAGCCATTCTCTCCATCTTCAAACCCTGCATTCACGGCTTCTATCGCTGCTGCAATCGCTACTGAAGAGTTTTTCATGATCTTTCTTGCTAGTGATGAGGCAAAATCAAGGAGTTCTTCTTGCACGATCACATGATTCACCAAGCCGTATTGAAGGGCCTGGGCAGCATCGATCATTTGAGCGGTCATGATCATTTCAAAGGCGCGTCCTTTGCCTACCAATTGTGGAAGACGCTGCGTGCCACCATAGCCGGGAATCACTCCTAATGAAGTTTCCGGAAGGCCCATCTTTGCATTCTCACTAGCGATACGAAAATGGGCTGCCATAGCAAGTTCGAGTCCGCCTCCAAGGGCAAATCCATTTACGGCTGCAATCACCGGTGTTTCCAGATGTGCCACAAAATCAAAAAGCTTTGCTTGTCCCTCCGCAGCCAGTTGTTCTCCTTGGGATACCGAAAAATCTGCAAATTCAGCAATATCAGCACCTGCCACAAAAGCCTTTTCGCCACTTCCGGTCACGATGATCACCTTACATTTGGCGTCTTCATTCGCTTTTTTGAACGCTTTATGAAGCTCTTGAATGGTTTTTTTGTTGAGTGCGTTAAGTTTGGAAGGACGGTTGATGGTAATCACACACAATCCTTCATCTTGAGTCATTAATAAGTTGTCGTAAGTCATGTTAGTTTTTTGTAGGAATATCTCTTAAAAATACAAAAAACTTATGGGTGTTTCGGAAAAACCACCTGAAACGTTGTCCCTTCTCCAGCCTTCGATTCAAAAGAAATTTCACCCTTATAGGTATTTACAATTTTCTTTACCATGGCAAGTCCTAAGCCCATTCCGCTCGATTTGGTTGTGAATTTAGGTTCGAAAACCAAGGGTTTGTTCTTTTCGGAAATACCAATACCGTTATCTTCCACAGAAATACACACCTCATCTTTATTAGAAAAAACGCGCACGTTGATACGCGGAATTTCAGGTTGCTTTTGTTCGATCGCCTGAATTCCATTCTTCACGAGGTTGGTGATCACCCGAATGAGCTGCGTTCGGTCGAATTTAGCCACGATTTCTTCCGCTTCGGAAAAGAAATGGATATAATCTTCATTGAAAATATCTAACGCCAACTTGGTGATCTTTACGACATCTAGGGTTTCGTCCTGCTGCGCGGGCATTTTGGCGTAGGTAGAAAAGGCCGAAGCAATCGAGCTCATGGTGTCGATCTGCTGAATAAGCGTATCACTATACTCATTGAGTTTTTTATGAATATTTGGGTCGGAAGGATCAAATTTACGTTGAAAACTCTGTACCGTGAGTCGCATGGGCGTCAACGGATTCTTGATTTCATGCGCTACTTGTTTCGCCATTTCGCGCCAAGCCGCCTCTCGTTCACTGGCTGCTAGTTGCGCGGCACTGTTCTCTAGCTCATCGATCATGGCATTGTAGGCTTTCACCAGATTTGAGATCTCCTGTGTTGTATTCTCTTCTAAAACAATTTTGAGGTTTCGCTTATTCAAGCGTGTTTCGTTGATTTTATCACTCACCGTTTTCAAGGAGCGCGTAATATATTTCGAAAGAAAATAGGCTAACACAATAGCAATAAGGATCATGAAAAAATAAGCGATCGCCATTCTGCTTAGGTTCTCGCGCAGTTCTTTATTGATAAAATCATCATCCTCGATGTAGGGAAGATTCAAAATCGCTATCGGTTTAAAATAGCTGTCGGTGATATAAGAATACGACGACTGGTACTTTTGCCCGTCTTCTTCAAAACTTTCAATAAAATGTTTGTCTGGTGAGTTTTCCAGGCCTTGGAGCGCGTAACGCGGAATCTGTTGATGGCTTGTATCTTTAATGAAAGACGCTTTCGAGGATTTTAACAACTGCCCATCTAGATCGTACAGATAAATTTCAAGATTATGAATATCCTTTATCTCGTAGATTTTGTTTTTGAAGATCAGTGCAATGTATTCGGTTTCTACAGGATAGGTAGTGTTTTTCAGCATGTAATCAATATTCTCTCGAATACTGGTTTCTTTCCGCTGCAAGCGATCGCTGTGATAATCTTTTGCTTCTTCACGATATTGAAAAATGGTCACCACCGCAATGAGAATAGAGGCCAAGATCACCAAAAGGAACATGGACATGAAAATGCGAAACCGTAACGATTTAAAAACGATCATACTTTGAAATTCATTGGGAAGATAGCAATTATTACGCCAAACCGAAGTTATTGCTTTTCTCTAAGGCGTTTATAGAAACGGAATCCTAGCATGAGCAAGATCGCAAACACAATGATTCCCAGCGTTCCGTAGATCCAGTTGATGGCATTCTTCAAGATGACCAAGAACACCACAGAAAATAGGATGATGGTCGCCCCTTCATTGAACAATCGCATAAAGTTGGAACTGTAGCGAACGCGATCTTGTTGTAGGTTTTTATAGATGAGATGGCATTTAATATGGTAAAAGATCAACGCTACCACAAAGCCTAATTTTACTTGCATCCAGGCATCACTGAGGTAAAAAGGACGCAAGGCCAGAATCCAAATTCCGAAGCCAACCGCCAAAAACATAGACGGCCATGTAATAATAAACCAAAGGCGTTTGGCCATCAATTTTAATTGGGCGCCAATGATCTCTCGTTCGGGAGAAGGCTTATTGCTCGCTTCAATTTGATACACAAACAAACGAACAATATAAAAGAGCCCTGCAAACCAGGTGATCACAAATATCAGGTGCAGGGCTTTGAGATAATTATATTCCACTATTCGTCACTTTCAATGAATAGATAGTTCAATTGTTTATTATTAAACGCTGCGTTAAACGCCTTAATTTCTTGATCTACCATCGTATCAAATTTATTCAATTCTGCCTTCACTTGCTGGGTCAATTCATTTTTAACGGCAATATCTTGTTGTGTCGGCGGAAAATCGTCCATACTCACCAAACTGTTCAAATGCGCTAATTTATTGGTCAGTCTAATGGGGAAGTTGAGTGGATCTTGCCCGCTTTGGTTTTGGGTTTGGTACAAGGTTTTCTCAATTTCTGAAAAATCTTCCTGCATGGTTTTTGCTTTTTCCACCAGATCACTTACCGCTTCATTGTCTTTGTATTGCTTCTGAAAGGCTTCCAGTTGATCGCTGATCTTTCGTATTTTCTTGATGGATTGATGCGCCCGATCAACGGTTTCATTAACATCTGTAATGAAGTCATACTGCTTCTGCATACCGGCTACGTCAGTCTCTGCATTCTTATCTGGCACAATTTTAAAGGGTTGCGTATAGGTGTCACCCTCCACTTCCAATACTACCTTGTAATTCCCCGGAACTGCCTGAGGTGCATCCGTGCTCGCCCACCAAAGGATCATTCCCGGAAGGCGTTCGGCTCCTTTGCCACGCATGTCCCACGTATGATAATTAGCGCCTTTAGAAACTTCCAGTTTATTTTTCTTGTCTTTGGTCGAAAAACTTTGAATCGTGTCGTTGGTCGCACTCAAATAGTGTAATGCGATCTCTTTGTCCTTCGGTTCATTGACATAAAAATAGGTCATCACACCTGCCGGATGGTTAGTTCCGCTGGTTAGGGATCCTTTTCGTGAATTTCCACCCATGCGATAGGTGTCTTTTGGCTTGTATAGGAAGTTTTCTTTTCCTTTTGCTGCGGAAAGTTGATGGATTACCGAAAGATCATCAATGATCCAAAGACTTCTTCCTTGCGTTGCTACGATCAAGTTGTTATCGCGCACGGCAAGATCAGTAATAGGTACGATGGGTAAGTTCATCTGAAACGACTTCCAATTGGCGCCATCGTCAAAAGAAATATACATTCCGGTTTCCGTACCGGCGTAGAGCAACCCTTTTTGTTTGGGGTCTTCTCTCAAAACTCTTGTAAAATGTTCGGAAGGAATTCCATTAGTAATTTTTTTCCACGTCGCTCCATAATCGGTGGTCTTATAGAGATACGGAGTAAAATCGCCCAGC
>CEVO01036210.1_pt1 | contig 15894 bp, 13 predicted proteins | sample 531511 | NCBI WGS metagenome assembly CEVO01 (sample SAMEA2623907, study PRJEB7988) | marine metagenome | biome: marine biome (ENVO:00000447); feature: mesopelagic zone (ENVO:00000213); material: "saline water (ENVO:00002010), including plankton (ENVO:xxxxxxxx)" | depth 800 m | reverse complement strand
ACGGCATAAAACCCAGGTCCGAGATTTCATTCATCGGGAATTATATGCTCCCCAAATGGGGTGTGCAATAGAATCTTCAGTTGATTTTCATAACTGATTTTCCTCTCTTGTTACTCGTAGCTTGTATACTTATAAGCACCAGCTTCCCGGCGATTCCCAAGAAGAGTGGTCCGAGAACCAAAGTCTGGAATGGCACATCGAGGTTTTCCTTTGAGTCAGAAACTTGAACTTAGCGTCGTGGACCAGTCGCCAGTGCGCACCGGCGAATCTGCAGGCCAGGCGCTACGCGACACCATCGCTCTCGCCGTCGCGGTTGAAAAACTAGGCTACCAAAGGTATTGGCTGGCGGAACACCACAGCCTGCCCAATTTCGCCGGTACCAGCCCAGAGATCCTTATCGGGCAAGTGGCAGCTCACACCAACAGCATAAGGGTAGGCAGCGGTGGAGTGATGCTGTCCCACTACAGCGCCCTAAAGGTGGCCGAGAACTTCCGTATGTTAGGGGCACTCTATCCCGGACGCATAGATTTGGGCGTGGGACGAGCGCCAGGCAGCGATCAGATTACCGCTGCGGCCCTTTCTTTTCCTGGACAGCCCCGCGAGATCCGCCATTTCCCTCGGCAGGTAGTCGACCTGCTGGGTTTCCTAAACAACGACCTCGAAGATAGCCATTTCTTCTCCGAAATCAGCGCTGGACCGGGGAAGCCTGAAGTGCCGGACGTCTGGTTGTTGGGCTCGCGGTACGAAAGCGCCAACATGGCCGCGCAGTTGGGCCTGCCATTCGCTTATGCCCATTTCTTCGGGATAAATATCGAAGAAGGGCCGGCTATCGTGGCCAACTATAAACAGAATTTCCAGCCGTCAGAACACTTTCCCGAGCCCAAGATCAACGTCGGTGTCCATGTGGTCTGCGCTGAGTCCGAGGAAGAAGCCCTACGCCTCTCCACGAGCCGCAATCTATCCCGTCTGTTTAACATAACTGGACGGGCCAATGGCATACCATCCCCAGAAGACGCGGCCAAATACATCTACCGAGCCGACGAAGCAGCCTTCGTGAAGCAATACCAAGACGTCTGCGTCGACGGTGACCCGCAGCAGGTCAAAGAAGGACTGGAAGAGATAGCAGAGATGTACCAGACCCCCGATCTAAGCGTGGTGACCATCACTCATGGACTGACAGAACGCATACACTCCTACGAACTGCTGGGAGAAGCCTGCGGACTAACGCCGCCGGACTAGGCCACGCAAACCCCCAGGTTCCACTTTGCAAAAAGGGGTTTAAGGGGACTTCGGAGCCAACGCGTCAATCACATGCATGTGAGATTCCTTATTGTCGCCGACAGCAAACGGTGCGATAACGGGCATATGAAGACCCGCGCCCCGTCGTTTCTCCAAAGCAGAACGGCATTCGTCAGCAGTACCAACTATTGCGACTTGGTCCTGCATCTCCACCGTGATTGACTCAGCGGCCTTATCCAAGTTGCCGTCGGCCAACGCCGTTGCCGCGGCAGACATCTCTTTATCGAAGCCGGTTTCCGCAAAGAAGTTCCGATAGAAGGGGTTACTGGCGTAGCGAGCAACCTGTCTCCGCAATGAATCTCGGGAGGCCGACACATCACCTCCCACCGCTACACGCACATAACCAGCGATGTCTATCTCGTCAGGATTCCGGCCCACTTTCTCCGCGCCCCGTTTGATATGCCCGATAGCTTCCCCCAGGTAGTCCACGGCCGTCCAGTTCATCAGCACACCGTCGGCCAGTTCACCCACCATCTCCAGCATCTGAGGTCCGAGAGCGGCGATGTAGATTGGGACTTTGGACTTGGGAGTGGCCGGGCCCATGGAAGCGCCAGTAATCTTGAACTGCTTGCCAAGGAAATTGACCTCTTCGCCTGCCAAAAGCGCTTTGATTATCTGAATGGTCTCCCGCATTCGCGTCATGGGCTGCTTGAAAGGGATGCCTTCGCGGCTCTCAACCGTAGGAGCGTGGCCAACTCCCAGCCCTAAAATGAACCTTCCTCCTGAAACCGCCGCCATCCCTGCCGCTCCCATGGCGGTGTTAGTTGGTGTCCGGGCGAATATTGGTAGTATGCCCGTGCCTAGCTTAACCCTTTCAGTCTTCATCGCCATAGTGGCCAATGAGGTCAACGAGTCTCTTCCACCTCCTTCGGGCACCCACACTACATCGAAACCATTGGCTTCAGCCTTGGAGGCCAGTTCCTGATAGTCCTGCGGCGACAGGTTCGGGTCGTTCTCCAGACGCACGCCAAAGCGGGCCATGATAACTCCTTGAGGCATTTGTTAAACGCCGAGTTGTGTTGCTAAGTCCCGGAAGTCATCACAGACAAAGTCGAAAGAAGGGTCAGGGGTAGTGTCAACTTGGCCGTTCACTCCTCGTTCCAACGGCCGCTTCACGAATGCGGTCCTCAGACCCTGCTTGGCTGCCGCTAAAAGGTCGCTCTGGTGGGCGGCCACCATCATCACCTGCTCCGGTTTCAAGTGCAGCAACCGCACGCCAGTCAAGTAAGTTTCGGCGTCGGGCTTATAAGCGTGGGCCAACTCTGCGCCCAGAATAGTGTCCCAAGGCAAGCCTGCGTACTTGGCCATATCGACCATTAACGCGATGTTGCCGTTAGACATGGTCGCCAAGATGAATCTGGACTTCAATCTACTTAGTCCAGGGGGCGAATCAGGCCACGGGTCCAGCTGGTGCCAGGCCAGGTTCAACTCGGCTTTAGCCTCTTCGCTTACGTCTGTGATTCCAAAATCGTCCAGTAGTTCTTCAAGGCCCATTCGGTGGAGCGTGTCCAGTTCTGTCCAGGGCAGTTCGCCGGAGCGCACCTTGTCCATAAAAGGACGGTACTTGGCACGCCAGCTTTCGGCGAAGTCGACCCAATCGGCAGTTATGCCGTTGGATTTGCCGAAATTCTCTGCGTGTTTGGTAACCGACGTGTGCCAGTCCACCACTGTGCCGAATACATCAAATACCAGTGCTTTTATCTGCGATGAGTCCGTTCCCATGTCAGAAATTACCTTAAGTTATGAGTTTCCAATCTTGAGGAGTATCCGAGTCAGCTCTTCGGCGTGGGTGACCATGGTGTCATGGCCAGACGCCACGGGGTAAACACCCCACCCGGCTTTCCTAGCGCGTTCAAGCACCGAGTCGAACCCCGACTCGCCGCCGCCGATAAAATGACCCGGAATCTTTGCCGCAGCCGAGTTTTCCATGCGAATCGGGCTAGCCATTGCCGCGGCCGGTTGCGGGGTAACGTTGGCGCAAACCCATGCCAGGTCGTCAGGGTCGGATATGCCCCAACGTCTGCCTACCTCTTCCTCCGAAGAAGGGGCAGGCAGAAACCCGTTGCCGTTCTCTATCTGGTCGCGCACCCAGTCGGCGAACTCTTGGCCTCGGACAGCAATCAGTTGGTCTGCCATGGACTCACCGTCCACAGGCACCACGCCATTGACGTAGACCAGGTTGGAGATGTGCTCCGGGCACATCTCGGCGACACCAGTGATAACCATACCGGCATAGGCATGTCCTACCAGTACCACGTCACGCAGACCTTCATACTGAATCAGCTGGACAACATCTTGAACGTGTACATCCAGTGTGATATCCGCAGGGTTGAGACGGTCGTTCAAATGAGCCCGTTCACCCAGGCCGGTCAGTGTGGGTGCGAACACCTCTGTTCCGGCAGCGCGCAGTAACGGGACTGTCTTGTTCCAACACCATCCACCGTGCCAGGCGCCGTGGACCAGTACGTAGGTTGTCATGTTTGGGCCTCCAGCGCCTGGCGGCAAATAAATCTTGGTGGTCTTAGTTGAGCTTGTCCACTTCCCGTTGGACCTCATCGTAGTCTGGCTCTTTGCCGGGGTTTTCGCCAACCCACTTGAACCTTACCACTCCCTCTTTGTCGATCACAAAAACGGCCCGTTCTGAAGCGGTGTAGCCATCCATGCCGGCGAAGTTAGTCAGCGATACACCATAGGCAGCGCCAACCTCGCGTTTATAGTCGCTGAGCAGTGGGAAATTGAGGTTGTTAGCATCGGAGAACGCCTTCTGCGAGAATATGGCGTCGACGCTGATCCCATACACCTGAGCGTTCATCGAGTTGAAAGAGTCAGAACGGTCACGGAATGTGCACATCTCGGTGGTGCATACACCAGTGAAAGCACCTGGGAAGAACGCCAAGACCACGTTCTTGCCTTTGGAATCACTGAGTTTGGTCGGGGTTTTATCGTTATCGAATAATTCGAAATCTGGCGCTTGTTGTCCTACTTCCGCTGACATAATCGATCCTCCTATGACATTAAAGGTTTCGCCGCTTCTGTCTCGTTTTACGTGCTCTGAGACGTCTACGGAAGGTTATCCAGGCCCGGAAGCCCGGCCGAGGCTATAGTAACACAGGCTTGATGCCCAGGCTCGATCCGTGCCTATGGTACAATCCTCAGGCCATCCTTTTTGGACACGAACTGCCCACAGAGAGAACGTCAGGCATGTTTTTTGATTCACGGCGGTCCAACATTCTGGCCACCAACGGAATGGTCGCAACCAGCCAGCCTCTGGCCGCCACGACCGGCCTACGCATATTGATTGAAGGCGGTAACGCCGTCGACGCCGCTATCGCCGCCGCAGCCGCCTTGAACGTGGTTGAGCCCATGTCAACTGGCATTGGTGGAGACATGTTCGCCCTGGTGTGGGACAACAAAAAAAAGAGTGTCCGTGCCCTGAACGGTAGTGGCCGCGCTCCTGCCGCTGCCAACATCGATGAACTGACTGGCAAAGGCTACCGGGCCATGCCTGACATAGGCGTCTATTCCGTGGCTACCCCGGGCACCGTACACGGCTGGGAAACACTTTTAAACGACTGCGGCACTATGCCACTCAGTAAAGTATTAGAACCGGCCATCAACTATGCCGAGAACGGCTTTCCTGTCTCAGACATAATCTCAGTCCAGTGGCAGCAGCAACTGGGTAAACTGTCCACCTTTCCCTCGGGTACAGAGATGCTGCCCAACGGCGTCACCCCGTCCCAGGGAGATTTCGTGAAGCTGCCCACCCTGGCCGCCACCCTAAGGGCAATCGGCGATGGCGGCTCAAAGGCGTTCTACACTGGCCCCATCGCCGAGAAGACGTGCGCCTTCGTGCAGGAACACGGCGGCTGGTTGGCAGTTGAGGACATGGCAACTCACGCTTCCGACTGGGACGAGCCCATATCCACCGATTATCGGGGCGTCACATGCTGGGAGTGCCCGCCCAACGGCCAGGGCATAGCAGCCCTTGGAGCGCTGAACATAGCCGAGGGTTTCGACATCAGAGGTATGGGCGCCCAGTCTCCCGACGCCTATCACCACCTGATAGAAGCAATGCGTTTGGGCTTCGCCGATGCCTTCCAATACGTGGCTGACCCCCGAAAAGCCAATGTCCCTATCACGGAACTGACCTCCAAGGAATTTGCCTCAACCCGACGGGCGTTAATAGACTCCAAGAAAGCCATGACCACCGTGCCTTACGGGCAGGTCCTGAAAGGCTCTGACACCGTCTATATCAGCGTCGTCGATGGGCAGGGTAACGCCTGCTCTTTCATAAATTCTGTGTTCTCCAACTTTGGGTCCGGAATGGTTGTCCCTGGCACCGGCATCGTATTGCACAACCGGGCATCGCTGTTCTCCCTCGACCCGAACCATGCCAACGCTCTGGCACCGCACAAGCGCCCGTACAACACCATCATCCCGGGCATGGCCACCATCAACGATGAGCTACACCTGTCCTACGGTATGATGGGCGCGTTCATGCAACCCCAGGGCCATCTGCAGCTGATCAGCAATATGGTCGACCACGACATGAACCCACAGCAGGCTATCAATGCCCTGAGGTTCATGGTCGGGAACGACACTGTCCTTCTTGAAGAAGGAGTAAATCCGGCAGTTGCCAAAGACCTCCGGTCCCGGGGTCATAATGTCGGGCAAATCACTGGCTACGACCGGGTGTCCATAGGCGGAGCGCAGATGATTCAGCGCAATCCGGACACCGGAGTTTTAATCGGCGCCTCAGAACCCAGGAAAGACGGCTGCGCCATCGGGTACTAGCAGCCCGGTGCGTTATTCATCTTTATTGAACAACCCGAACTACAATAGGCAATGAGGAACAAATAATGGCCCAGCAGAAACCGGACCGGGGCTTTTACCAGAAATACTTCAGGGACATAGACGTTGTCCACGGACTGCAGACCAAACCCGAAGACCGGGAATGGCTATTGTCCACACCTCCGGACGATATCAAACAGTCGGACGTTGTCCTATACCTAGGCTGTAACGTGCTCCGCACCACCCATATGATCCGCACTGTAACGGACATCTTCAAGTTGATGGGCGTCAGCTACGCCGCGGTGGGGGGCAAGACCTACTGTTGCGGCATCCAACACTTCCAACGGGGCGACGAAGAATCCGGCCGCTCCGTAGCCGCCACTACCGCCGCCAACTTCCAAAAGTTCAACCCTGAACAGGTGGTCATGTGGTGCCCGTCGTGTATCTACTTCTATGACGACATCATGGACATGCGTGGCAAGAGTTTCGACTTCAACCACGTTTCCGAATTCCTGGTGGACAACATCGACAAACTGGACTTCAAACCCCAGCCAGAGACCACCGTGGCTATGCACTACCATACTGGCAGGGAACAAGGCGACGCCGAGGCTGAGAGCGCCAAGACTCTGCTATCAAGATTGCCAGGCGTCAACCTAATTGACGTCGGCACGGACGTTAGGTTCGGCCGTCACTGCACACCCGCCGTCCGGGAGAAGATGGGTTCAGAAGAGTGGGAAGCCATGGCCACCGGGTTCGTGGAGAAAGCTGTTAGTCTGGGTGCCAACACCTTCGCTACCCTCTACCACGGTTGCCAGCGTCACATGTGTCGCTATGAGGCTGATTACCCGGTGAAGGTCGAGCATTACCTGACTCTGGTCGGCCGGGCTCTGGGCATCGAGCACGAAGACCTGCACAAGAAGCACGTACTGTCAGGTGACGTGGACGCAATCATGGAAGAAACCAGCCCATGCGCCGTGGCCAACAACATATCCCCCGAAGAAGCCCGCGCCTCCATCGAAAATAATTACGCGAGACGCTAATAGTTCTCTAATCGCTCCGATCCGGCCGGAACAAGGACTTCATCTTCCTAGAGAAGGGTTTCCGATCCAATCCTTGAATCGCATCGATGATAGGGATTCCGTTAAACCAGATGGCTGTGCGCTCGGATATGACGTGGCTACTCCGGACGGTATCTCAGGCATCTGGGATACGAAGGTTGAGTCCTCTCGTCTGGAGTCTGAAATCTCCTAGTGAGACTCTTCTTCCCAAGGCATGCCTGATTCCCGTCTCCGTGGAGGATTTAGCGCATCCTGTTCATCGCCAACGAGCACTGGCTCAGGGCGTTCTACCGTGCCGATACTGCCGTCGCTGAAGATCACTCCGTCCTCACAGTAAGCCTCGATCCGGCCGCCGCCGAACTGCTCTCGGTATAGGTTCGAATAGAGGCCGCCACGCTCCAATAATTCGTCATGGGAACCGTGGTCGACAATACGCCCTCGGTCCACCACATAGATCACATCTGCCGCAATGATGGTTGAAAGACGGTGGGCAATCACCATGGTGGTGCGATCCCGCATCAAAGGCTGCAAGGCTGATTGGACGTAACGTTCACTGACAGTGTCTAACGCGGAAGTGGCTTCATCCAGTATCAGAACACGAGGCTGATGCAGGATCACCCGGGCGATCGACAGCCTCTGACGTTCGCCGCCAGAAAGCCGGAAGCCGCGTTCGCCGACAACCGTGTCGTAGCCGTCTGGCATCTCCATGATTCGGTCGTGTATGAAGGCCGCCTTGGCCGCCTCAAACATATCCTCCCTTGTGGCTTCAGGCCGGGCGTAGAGCAAGTTCCGCTCCATGGTGTCGTGGAACAGGTAGCTATCTTGGGTCACAAAGCCGATAACCGCCGCCAGGTCCACCTGTCTGATCTTCCGTACATCCCGGCCATCTATGGCCACCGATCCTTCCGTAACGTCGTATAACCGGGGCACCAGATAGGCCAAGGTTGTCTTGCCAGCCCCGCTCGGGCCGACGAACGCAGCCAACTGTCCCGGCGGTATATCCAGACTGACTCCATCCAAAGCCCAGAGCCGTGACTCTTCGCCCGGTTCACGGTCGATAATGTCATCCTCGGAAGCGCCATAGGACCGGGAGTAATTGACCCGCACCGAATCGAAGGTTATCCCGCCAGACACTCGCTCTATTTCCAAAGGACGTGCGTCGAAGGCGTCCGTGATGTCTTGTTTTAGGTCAAGATACCCGTAGATGCGCTCGAACAACGCCATGGACGATTGCAACTCAACCGACACTTGGAGAAGCCTCCCAACAGGGAAGTAGAGTCGGCTCTGCAGTGTGGTAAAGGCAATGATAGTGCCTGCTGTGACCATCGAGGAGCCACTTCCCGACATCAGATAACCCGCCAGCAGGTAGATGAACGCCGGAGCTATCGACAAAAAGGTCATCACCACAGCGAAGAAAGAATGACCGATCATCTGCTGGCGCACCGCCAAGTCTGACAGCTCCTGGTTATGGCGGTGGAAGTTCGCCATCTCGTGGGCCTGCCGGCCAAACAATTTGGCCAGCATGATGCCCGATACCGATAGAGTCTCCTGGGTAATAGCGGTGACCTCGGCCATTGAGCGCTGTGCTTCCGACGTCACTTGGCGCCGCTTCTTGCCAACCACCCTCGTTAGTGCGAAAAAGAAAGGAACTGTAGCCACAGCCACGATCGTCAGTTGCCAAGATAGGATCAGCATCGCAACGATGGTACTTATGAATATCACGGTGTTGGATATGGTGTCAGTCAGAGTGCTGGTCACCACCGACTGGATGCCACCAACATCATTGGAGACGCGTGACTGTATCTCTCCTGTGCGGGTGCTGGTAAAGAACCCCAGCGACATGCCTTGAAGGTGGGCGTAAACGTCGTCTCTTAGGTCCCTCATCACGCTCTGACCCACCTGGTTGGTCATGTAAGTCTGCACTACTCCCATCACGCCGTTCAAGATGGCGATAGACGACATAATCGCCGCCAGGATCCACAGCAGATGCATATCGGGGCCGCCGTCAGGAAACAGAGCCGAGTCGAACACTGTCTTGATCAGTAGCGGGTTCACCACGCCGATGCTGGCCGTGAGCAATATCAGTACGACCACCGACACCACCTGGGACCGATAGGGCCGGAAGAGCCGGACAGTGCGGGGCACAATCGGGCTAGACGGAGCGGGGAGGCCCAGGGAGTTTCTCTTGTCCGCCGGCGGTTGCGGCACAGCGCGGTGCATCATGCGGTACACCTACAGTACAAAGCGGCAGCGGCACGCCGCGTTAATTCTCCAGTTTGACTCAGCCTCGATATCAGCTGGTCAGTAGAACTAGTTTACCACCCAGACGCAGGGGAGACTCCTTGTTCACCGCATTCATCGGACCATAGAGACCAATATCATATCCACATGCCGGAAGATATTGAACGCGGTTGTGCCGTCTACCAGTCGCGGATGACCGGCAGTACCTCTTTGCCGAACAGGCCGATGTTGGCCATGGTGGCTTCATGATCCATCTTGGACTCTTGGCCGTACATTATAAGGTGTTCCATGCCCAGACGTCCGTGAAGGTACTCTAATTTCTCCAGTACCGTATCGGGAGTTCCGCAGACGATGTGGTAATTCTCTTTCAGTTCCTCAAAGCTTTGGTTGCCGAGAGGCACTGAGTTCCGACGCGCCGCCACCGCAGACGCCGCGGTTGAGCGGTATCCCACAGGATTCATATACTCTCTGGGGCCTCGCGTCGTCGGGCCCATGCGCCAAAGGAAATGCTTGGCCTGCTCATCGGCCTTCTCCTGGGTTTCCGCCACGTAGCAGCACAGCAGATAGCCGAAATTCTCTTTGGTCGGCGTATGACCACTAGCCACCGACGCCTCCCGATACATATCGAACAACTCAAGAGTTACGTCCAGCGCCGTCAGAAACGCCACGTAGGTGTAGCCATGAACACCTGCCCACTCGGCGGTCTCAGGGCTTGAGGTACCCGGTACCCAGATAGGGGGATGTGGTTTTTGAACCGGCACCATCCATGGGTTCACCACCCGATAGTTGTAATGCTTGCCCTCCCATCGGAAGGGCCCTGGAGTAGACCAGGTCTTGATCAACAGATCGTGGCATTCCTCGAATCGCTCCCGGTTCTCTGTGGGGTTGATGTTGGTAGATACGGTCTCAACACCAGTGCCTCTGACCATGCCAGAAATGACCCTCCCGCCGGAGATCACGTCAATCATCGCGATCTCTTCGGCGAGCCGCACCGGGTTCTCGTGTATGGGCAAAATGTTGCCCAGTAGCAGTATCTTGGCCTGCTGGGTTATCCTGGCCAACACTGATGCAGTTAGGTTACACGACGCATTCATACAAGACGGCGTGTTGTGGTGCTCATTGACCATAATGCCGTGATAGCCCAACTCGTCCACGTATTGGCACTCATCGAAGTACCGCTTAAACAGGTCGCTGGCCGTGTTGGGATCAAACATGTCGTTAGGGAAAGTAAGCCGAAGTGAAGGGTACTTTTCCGCTTCCTCATCGGGATACTCGTGGTACGGGAATTCGCTGAAGTAGTAGACCTTCATATGGGTTAAGTTGTTCTCCCGGTATTTATTAGGCGGTCTAACTGCTACGGGCAGGGTCTCGTCCAGAACAGTTTCCTCAGACTCCCTTGTCTAATGCAAGTCCTAGCGCATATGCCGATACGACCAGAACTTTTCGGTTTCGACGATGTAATAACAGAGCCTCATGGCCGGGTTAGTCGCGATTCCCCGGCGGCCGTTAACTATCTAGTTCACCTTCTGATATAGCACTCGGATACTATTGACCAGGTTGTCCCGCGTAACTACATCGAGCTCCAGAGATTCTTTAGCCAGGGTCTCTCCGAGGTGCGCAGGAACCCTATCTCCTAGCACTCGAACCATGATTCTGCTTGTTCGTATGTTGCCCGGTAACATAACGCTAACATAGGGTATCTCGTTATTGAAATCCGCAAGCTGCCGAAATGCCTACTCCTCCAAAGTCGTAATATCCCCTGGATCAAGACCCAGCTCGTTGGCCTTCAGCAGGCGGCGCATGATCTTGCCGGAGCGGGTCTTGGGAAGAGTCGACATAAAGTCCAGTTCGGCCGGAACGGCAATGGGGCCCAATTCCTCCCGGACGTGCAACTTCAAGGCGTTCACCATATCTTCAGATGGCTCTTGACCCATACGCAGAGTTACGAAGGCTTTGATAATCTCTCCTCTCAGTTCGTCAGGCTTACCGATTACCGCTGCCTCGGCCACCGCGGCGTGTGAGACCAGGGCACTCTCAACCTCAGCTGAGCCAATGCGGTGGCCGGCCACGTTAAGTACGTCGTCGGCCCGCCCTACAACCATGTAATAACCATCGGCGTCCCGCAAAGCGACATCGCCAGTCAGATATACGCCTGGAATAGTGTTCCAGTCTTTGGCTTGGCGTTCCGGGTCTCCGAACACGGTGCGGTAGAAATGAGGGAATGGCTTCTTGATAACTAGAAGGCCGCCTTTGTCGGGCTGGGTTATGGGTTGACCTTCGCGATCTACTATATCCAGCTCGGCTCCAGGCAGAGGGCGGCCTACGCGGCCAGGTTTGACCGGCAGAGTAGCAGGAGTGCCCAAACAAGGGCCGCCGGTCTCGGTCTGCCACCAGTTGTCCACGATATGGCCCCATTCGCCGTTGCCGCAGATGAACTCGTAAGTCCATTTCAGAGCCTCGGGATTCAGGGGTTCCCCAGCGCAAGTCAAGAACCGCAAAGACTTCAGGTCGTACTTCAGGGCGTATTCCTCACCATAGCGCATGAGCATGCGCAGGAGCGTGGGCGCGGTGAACATTACGTTCACGCCATATTTCTCAATAATCTCGTAAAAGACTCCGGGATTAGGGTGATCGATAGCCCCCTCACGGAAGACCGTGGTGGCTCCGGAGACCAACGGCGCGTACACGATGTAACTGTGTCCCACTACCCAACCAATGTCCGACGTGCACCAGAAGACGTCGTCATCTTTGACGTCCCAGAAGGTCTTAAAATGGTAGTATGTTCCCACCATGTAGCCTCCATGGACATGTTGAACGCCCTTAGGGACGCCGGTAGTGCCGCTGGTGTAGAGGATGTACAGTGGGTCCTCGGAATCCATCTCCTCCGGCGGGCAGATGATGCTGGAATCAGCCACCAGCTGGTCGAAGTCGATATCTTTGGGCCCTGGAGATTCTGGAGCCCCTTTCCGGCTCCAGACAACGACGTGTTCCACTAAGTCCATGTCTGCCACGGTCTCGTCGCAAATACCTTTCAGATCAACCTCGTTACCCCGGCGATAGCCGACATCAGCGGTAATAACTACCTTGGCTTGGGCGTCTTGAATCCTACCCCGCAGCGATCCCACGCTGAACCCGGCGTAGACCACACTGTGCACTGCGCCGATCCGGGCACATGCCAGCATCGCGATAGCACCTTCTGGGGAGAGCGGCATGTATATGACTACCCGGTCGCCCTTCTTCACGCCCAAGGATTTCAGACCGTTGGCGAGCCGGTTGACCAGTTGGGCCAGCCGTCCGTAGGTGAAGACCCGTTCGGAACCGTCCTCGCCCAAGAAGATAAAGGCCGCCTTATTTTTGTTGCCGTTGGTCAAATGGCGGTCGAGAGCGTTATGAGTGATGTTGCATTTGGCCCCCAGAAACCACTGGAAGGTCGGGTAGTCCCACTGGAATACCTTGTCCCAAGGCTTGAACCATTCCAGTTCCTTGGCTACATCCTCCCAGAATCCCTCTGTGGATTCCACGGACTCCTTGTAGGCAGCCTCGTGGTCCTGCAGGTAGGCCTGCCGCACCAAGGCTGGAGGCGGGAGTATCTGGCTTGTCTCCTGAAGTAGGTGGTCTATCTGTCCTTGCTGGACCATTGTGAGCTCCTCTGCTTCCGGCTAACAGCCGTCAGCTATTCATTGGCACCGGCACCCTCTTGGCGCATATATTTCTTGTTAGCTGAACTCTAACAGCTATCGAAATTTGGGCATTACCTCTTCAGCGAAGAGTTTCATGGAACGCATGACCTTAACATGCTCCATACTGCCGTAGGAGAAGTGGGCGGTGTAATACCGGACGTTGTGTTCGTCGCGCAAACATTTGATTCGTTCCACAACGCTATCAGGTGTGCCGAAATAGGCTGTGGATTTCAGGCGGGAGTCATAATTGGGCGGCTCTTCAGGTCGAGTTTGCCGCCAGTTATCCAGGTCTGCGTATATCTCGCTACCACCCCTAAGTGTGCGGCGATAGCCGTTCAGGTCAGCGACCCAGTCCATGGAGTCCTGTGGGTCTTTCTCAGCCGTTTTCTGGTCCTCTGCGACGTACGTAACCCGGAAGAAAGGCATGTCTTCCCACTGAGGTTGTACACCAGCCTCAGTGCATCTGGCGGCATAAAGATCTCGGAGCCCTAGCACGTCATCATCGGGTGTGTTGGCGCTGGTCAGCATGGGCAGGCCACGCGCCACAGCGTCGTCGATGGTACCTGGCGTTCTCGAAACCGCCAGGTACATAGGGGGGTGGGGTTTCTGCATTGGAGTGGGCGCGATGGTCAAGTTGTCCACCTGATAATGTTCGCCGTGGTAGGTGAACCCAGGCGTGCTCCAGAGCCCCAAGATGATGTCAACAATCTCGTTGAACCGTTGGGTCCGAGTCTCATAGTCCACTTTGAAATTGGCATATTCATAGACTACCTGGCCACGACCGATGCCGAAGTCAAACCGTCCGTTGCTTAGCAGGTCCAACATCGCTGTCTCTTCGGCCATGAACACTGGATCGTGAAAGTTGAGAACGCTCACTCCAGTCCCGATGCGAATCTTCTTGGTTGCGGCGGCCACATAAGTGGCCAGCGGTAATGCCGAAGGCACGATGCCGAAGCGCGTGAAGTGGTGTTCAGCTAACCATACGGACTCGAACCCTAACTCCTCTGCGTATTGAATCTGCTCAATCATTTCGTGGTAAAGCCGGCCCTGGTGGGAAGAATCCTGCTGGGGCCAGGAGGGAAGCACAAACATACCGAATTTCATGGATCGTGGAGGCTCCGATGCTGCAGACAACTCGGTCTGCTGGTATTGGTTTTGGGTCGCCCTATTCTAACTGTCCGTTACTACCCAGGCAAGGCTGGCCAGGCTCGGCAGCACGGCATAGATTATGTTGACCAGTAAAGCTTCATCACCTACAATTCCCCGGGCCCCAATGCTGGGATTGAACCACTCCAGTTGAAGGACTCTAGGAGGAATTATGGCATCTGAGGGTTACGCACACCCTGAATTTCTGGTGGACGCCGCCTGGGTCGACGCCCATAAAGGCGACTCCAATGTGGTGATTGTGGACTGCGAGGTCGATGCCGCATTTGCTAGGGGCCATATACCTGGCGCGGTCCTAGTGCCCGATAATTACGAGAAAGACCCAGACTCAGGTCGGTTATTCCTGATGCTACCAGACCAATTCAAATCGATGTGCGAAGGACTCGGCATCGGCGATGAGACAACGGTTATCGCCTACGACCACTCACGAAGCCTGACCGCAGCTCGGCTCTGGTGGGCGCTTAACACCTATGGCCACACCGACGTTAAGATTCTGAACGGCGGCTGGCGGGCTTGGATCGCTCACGGCGGAGCTGTAGATTTCGAACGGGCCGACACCACGCCGGTGACCTTTACTCCCAAGCGCGATGACTCGAAACTTGCAACAGCTTCCGAACTGAAGCAAGCCTGTGAGATTGGTGACTCAGTGATATGGGACGTTCGCAGCGACGGCGAGTGGGACGGCAGCAATAGCCGGGGCAACAAGCGTGTCGGCCACGTTCCTGGGGCAGTGCACCTAGAATGGTTCAACCTGATGGACTCAGAGACCAACGAGTTCAAACCGGCCGCCGAGATACGCCGCATATTGGCCGATCACGGTATCACTCCGGACAAAACCGTATACAGCTATTGACAAGGTGGTATACGGGCGGCGAACAGTTTGTTCGTCATGCAATTGGTCGGCTACACCAATACCAAGAACTATGACGGTTCTATGGGCGAGTGGGCCAACTTAGATGACACACCCTTAGAGATTTAATGCGTAAAGCAGAGACATAAGTCCGAACCTAGAGATCCTAAACAGCTGCAACCAAATTTCTCCTTAACGAAACCCATGCGCTATTCTCTCAGCAATTGCCGGGCGATGGTCTGCCGCTGAATCTCTGATGTGCCTTCGTAGATCGTCAGGGCCCTGACCTCGCGATAGAGGCGCTCCACCCGGTTTCCCTTTTCCAATCCTGCACCGCCGTGGATCTGGACAGCATCGTTGATAATGCGGCTGGCTGCCTCGGTGCCGAATAATTTGGCGAACGACGCCTCTTTGATGATTGACTCTTGACCCGAGTCTTTGAGCCAGGCCGCCCGGTGCGCTAACAGGCGCGCTGCATCAAGGGAGACCGCCATATCGGCCAGCTTGAACTGGGTGGCCTGAAAATCAGACAGTGTCTGCCCGAACATCTCACGGTTCTTGGCGTAGCCCAATGACGCCTCGTAGGCGGCCTGAGCCATGCCGATGGCCGCCGCTGCAACGGTAGTACGAAAGGTGTCCAGAGTGCCTAGGGCCAAGCGCAGCCCTCGGCCTCGCTCGCCTATAAGATTGGCCTGTGGAACATGGCAATCGTTCCAGCGGGGTTCGCCAATGGGATGGGCCGCCATAAGATCCATGCGCTTTGAGTCGTCAAACCCCGCCATCCCAGCCTCTACGATGAAGGCTGACAAGC
>CEVO01029457.1_pt1 | contig 15938 bp, 13 predicted proteins | sample 531511 | NCBI WGS metagenome assembly CEVO01 (sample SAMEA2623907, study PRJEB7988) | marine metagenome | biome: marine biome (ENVO:00000447); feature: mesopelagic zone (ENVO:00000213); material: "saline water (ENVO:00002010), including plankton (ENVO:xxxxxxxx)" | depth 800 m | reverse complement strand
GAGACACTATTATTGCTTGATCAAAAAGTGGTTGGGTTAGACAATTTCGCCACAGGTTTTCAGCATAATTTAGATGAAGTAAAAAGTTTAGTAAGCGCTGAACAGTGGGAAGGTTTTACTTTTATAGAGGGTGATATTCGTCAGTTAACTGATTGTTCGAAAGCCTGTCAAGGTGTTGATTACGTGCTGCATCAAGCAGCGCTAGGCTCAGTACCGCGCTCTATCGCTGATCCTATCGCAACCAATGAGACTAATATTTCAGGCTTCTTAAATATGTTGGTAGCCGCTCGTGATGCTAATGTAGCTAGCTTTACTTATGCTGCTAGTAGCTCAACATACGGTGATCATCCGGCGCTGCCTAAGGTTGAAGAAAATATCGGTAATCCTTTATCGCCGTATGCGGTGACTAAATATGTCAATGAGTTATATGCAGATGTGTTCTCACGTACTTATGGCTTTAAGACGATCGGTCTGCGGTATTTCAATATCTTTGGTAAGCGTCAAACACCAGATGGTGCCTATGCGGCGGTGATACCGAAATGGACGGCCGCTATGATCGCAGGTGATGAGGTATTCATCAATGGCGACGGCGATACCAGTCGCGACTTTAATTTTATTGAAAATGCCGTGCAGGCTAATATCTTGGCAGCAACTGCCACTGAAGAAGCTAAAAATCAGGTGTATAACGTGGCAGTAGGTGGACGTACGACCCTTAATACGCTGTTTTCAGCGCTTACAGAGCATTTAAGTACTAATGGCGTTAGCTACACTCAAGCAGCAGTCTATCGAGATTTTAGAGCAGGGGATGTGCGTCATAGTCAGGCTGATATTACTAAGATACAAAATGCATTAGGCTATGAGCCACAGTTCGATATTGATCAGGGTATTGAGAAAGCGATGCCTTGGTATGTTGAGTCTTTAACTTAAAATAATAAGTAGATTTTTATGAAAATTTTAATCACAGGTGGTGCAGGCTTTATTGGCTCTGCCGTTGTACGTCACATCATTAATAATACTAATGATGAAGTGTTGAATATTGATAAGTTGACCTATGCAGGTAACCTAGAGTCGTTAGCCACTGTTACTGATCATCCTAGATATGGTTTTAAACAAATTGATATCTGTGATGCAGAGGCAATGACAGAAGCTTTCAGTAGTTTTCAGCCTGATCTTGTGATGCATTTGGCTGCCGAGTCGCATGTTGATCGTTCTATTGATGGCCCAGCGGAATTTATCACGACCAATATCGTAGGGACTTACACTTTACTAGAAGCTGCACGCCATTATTGGCAAAATCTTGACCAGCCCAAAAAAGCGCAGTTCAAATTCCACCATATCTCAACTGATGAGGTCTATGGCGATTTAGAGGGCAAGACAGATTTGTTCACTGAATCAACGTCCTATGCGCCAAGCTCGCCTTATTCTGCAAGCAAAGCCAGCTCAGATCATCTGGTGCGCGCATGGCAACGTACTTATGGTCTGCCCACGCTAGTGACTAACTGCTCTAACAATTATGGCCCTTATCATTTTCCTGAAAAACTCATTCCATTGGTAATACTCAATGCGCTAGATGGTAAAGACTTACCTATCTATGGCAAAGGTGATCAAATCCGTGATTGGCTGTATGTCGAAGATCATGCTCGGGCTTTATATAAAGTAGTCACCGAAGGAGAGATAGGTGAGACCTATAATATCGGCGGGCATAATGAAAAGCAGAATCTAGAGGTAGTCAAAACTATTTGCAAGATTTTAGATGAAATAAAGCCACAGGCGAATGGACGAATATATGAGAGTTTAATTACTTTTGTGAAAGATCGTCCTGGACATGATGTACGCTATGCAATTGATGCAAGCAAAATAGAGCGTGAGCTTGGTTGGACGCCTGAAGAAAGCTTTGAGAGCGGAATACGTAAGACTGTGCAGTGGTATTTAGACAATCTAGACTGGTGTCGTCGAGTGCAGGATGGCAGCTATCAGCGTGAGAGATTAGGAGAAAATTTATAATGAATACTAAAGGTATTATTTTAGCAGGCGGCTCAGGTACGCGTTTATACCCTATTACTAAAGGTATTTCCAAGCAGCTTCTACCTATTTATGATAAACCAATGGTTTACTATCCTCTATCTGTTTTGATGCTTGCAGGTATTCGTGATGTTCTTGTTATAAGCACACCAGACGATATAGAGGGCTTTAAGCGATTACTCGGCGATGGTAAACAATTTGGTATTAATATCAGTTATGCTGTCCAACCTAGTCCAGATGGTCTAGCTCAGGCATTTATTATAGGTGAGGAATTCATTGGCAATAGCAATGTTTGTTTAGTGTTGGGTGATAATATTTTTTACGGTCAAGGTTTTACCCCTTTACTAAAGCAAGCAGTTAGCCGTCAAAAAGGTGCGACTGTCTTTGGTTATCAAGTCAAAGATCCTGAACGCTTTGGTGTTGTTGAATTTGATAATAATAAGCGCGCTATTTCGATAGAAGAAAAGCCTAGTCAGCCAAAATCTAATTATGCGGTTACAGGTTTATATTTCTATGATAATGATGTTATCGAAATTGCTAAACGAGTTAAACCTTCGGATCGAGGCGAAGTCGAGATTACTACCGTCAATCAGATGTATATGGAGCGTGGGGACTTAAATGTCGAATTACTGGGTCGTGGGTTTGCTTGGCTAGATACCGGTACACATGAAAGTCTATTAGAAGCCGCCCAGTTTGTAGAAACTATTGAGAAGCGTCAAGGCTATAAAGTTGCCTGCTTAGAAGAAATTGCCCTCAATAACGGTTGGTTGACTAAGCAGAAAGTGGCTGAGATTGGTCAAACGATGAGTAAAAATGCGTATGGTCAGTATCTAATAGATTTAACAAAAGAGTCATAGTTATGATACCTGTTACTAAAGCATATCTACCTAATAAAGAAAAATATCAGTCTTATGTTGACCGAATATTTCAAAGTGGTTGGCTGACTAATAATGGTAGCCTTCTACAGGAGCTAGAACGACGGCTAGCAGATTATCTGGGTGTGAAGAATATCATTTTAGTCGCTAATGGCTCATTTGCCTTACAGCTTGCTTATAAAGCCTTAGCTTTAGAAGGTGAAGTAGTTACGACACCTTTTAGTTTTGCGGCTACAACTAGTACAATTGCTTGGGAAGGTTTAAAGCCTGTTTTTGCTGACATCAATCCAAGAACTTTTAATATAGATCCAGCGCAGATTGAAGCTCAGATAACTTCTAAAACGAGTGCTATCGTGCCGGTACATGTATTTGGCAACCCATGTGATGTTGACGCAATTCAGGGCATTGCTGATAAGCATAAATTAAAAGTTATTTATGATGCTGCTCATGCTTTTGGTTCAGAGTACAAAGACCAAAGTGTTTTAAATTTTGGTGATATTAGCACACTTAGCTTTCACTCCACTAAACTCTTCCATACTATCGAAGGTGGTGCAGTTATCACCAATGATGATGAATTGGCTAGAAAAATTAGACTGATGATCAATTTTGGTATTAGTAGTCCTACTTCCATTGAATCAGTAGGAACGAATGCCAAAATGAACGAGTTTGAAGCGGCTATGGGCTTATGTGTACTCGATGACATAGATACGATCAGACAGCGACGTGAAGATATTTGGCAGGTTTATACCAATGAGCTGTCCAATATAGTCGAGCTGCAGCAGTGGAGTAAACATGGTAAGAATAACTGTGCTTATGCACCAATACTTTTTGAGAGTGAAGAGCAGTTACTTAGAATTGAAACCAAACTTAAAGAAAACGATATATTACCTAGAAGATACTTTTATCCTAGTCTTGATACATTAGCTTATTTAAATAGTAAACAGGTTTGCAAGCATTCAAGAGATATAGCCAGTCGAATTTTGTGTTTACCGATATATCCAACTCTAAAACTTGATGACGTTCAAAAAATCGTGAACATACTGGAGTCTAATTAATATGGCTTTTTTTAGCAAAGAACAAATACAGTCTATGGGCTTTAAATCTGTCGGTGAAAACACTCTTCTTTCAGATAAAGCTTCTTACTATAATTGTAAAAATATAGATATTGGAAACAATACACGTATTGATGACTTCTGTGTTTTATCAGCTGGTGAAGGTGGAATAAAAATTGGTTCATATGTACATATTGCTATCGGAGTAAGCCTGATTGGGAATGAAACAATAACTGTAAAAGACTTTGCAGGATTATCTTCGAGAGTTTCAATTTATAGTAGTAATGATGATTATAGTGGCGAGTATATGACTAACCCTATGATACCTAGTGAATTCACTAACGTAACACACGGTGCGGTTAGCATTGGTAAACATGTGATAGTAGGTTCAGGCTCAGTAATACTGCCTAGCGTTATATTAGAAGACGGTGTAGCTGTCGGGGCACTAAGTTTGGTTACCAAAAACTGTACAGAGTTTGGCGTTTATATTGGGACTCCTGCAAAGAAAATTAAAGAGAGAAAAAGAGATTTGCTTGAGTTGGAAAAAAAACTAAATAGGGTGAAACCTTTTGTCTCTTAGAAAAAATGTAATAGCCAACTATGCTAGTCAAATTTATGTAGCAGCTATCGGCATCTTAATTCTTCCTTTATACATTAAATATATGGGAGCCGAGGCTTATGGTTTGGTTGGTGTTTTTACTATGCTACAAGCATGGTTTGGCTTGTTAGATATGGGACTTACTCCAACAATCGCCCGTGAGACAGCTCGTTACCGTGGTGGTTCGATGTCAGCATTAGCCTACAGGCAATTATTTAGAGCATTAAGTATTATTTTTGTATTCATTGCAGTATTAGGGGGAGGCATAATATGGTTTATGTCTGATTTCATTGCAAATAAGTGGTTAAATATCGAGGAATTAGGCACAAGAGAAGTCATTATAGCAGTACAAATCATGGCGATTAGTCTAGCGCTGCGTTGGCTTGGTGGACTATATCGCGGTGTTATAACAGGTTCAGAACGTCTAGTCTGGTTAAGTGGATTTAATATTGTTATTGCCTCGCTTAGATTTATTGCTGTGTTTGTAAGCATGTGGCTTTATGGTTTTACACCGTTGGTTTTTTTCTTACATCAACTTGCAGTAGCGTTTTTTGAGGTTTCTGGCTTATTTTTTATGACAAGCTTGTTAAAGCCTTCATTGAGTAAGTTAGCAGAACCTATAGGTTGGTCTTTTAAACCTATTAAACCTGTATTGAAGTTTGCTTTGACTATAGCCTTTACATCGTCAGTTTGGATACTGGTCACACAAACTGATAAGTTGATTCTGTCAGGCATATTACCTCTTGCTGAATACGGTTACTTTACCTTAGCTGTTTTGGTTGCAGGAGGTATTATGATTTTAAGTACGCCTATTAGTATTGTAATCATGCCTCGAATGGCGCGACTTCATGCTGAAAATAAGCACGAAGAAATGATTAAAGTGTATAGAAGCTCCACACAATTAGTCAGCGTTCTAGCAGGATCTGCAGCAATTGTTGTTGCAGTCTATGCCGAGGCACTAGTGTATGCATGGACAGGCGATCATAGCATTGCATCCAATGCAGCCCCTATTCTACACTTGTATGTATTAGGTAATGGTATTTTAGCTATTACTGCTTTTCCTTATTACCTTCAATATGCGTTAGGCCACCTACGTTATCATTTGATTGGTAATGTAATTATAGTTGTAACATTGATTCCTGCTGTAATTATTGCTGCTACTTATTATGGGGGCGTCGGTGCAGGTTATGCGTGGTTAGGTATTAATACTTTACATTTGATTACTTGGGTGGGATATGTTCATTATAAATTAGTCCCTGGTTTACATCTAAGTTGGATTGTTAAAGATGTGCTTTGTATTTATATTCCAGTTTCTATTTTATTAGTTAGCTGCTCTTTTGTATGGCCTTTAACAGGTAATAATCGTTGGATTATTATTATAAGCTTAGGAGTAATTAGTGTCGTAGCAATAGCTACCGCTAGCTTAGCATCTAATATAATGCGTGAAAAAATATCTGCTAAAATAAAAGGTTTTCTATAAATGAATGAAAAGGTTGAATTATCTGTATGTGTGGTTTGCTATAATCAAGAAAAATATATAGCCGAATGCTTAGAAAGTTTAGTAAGCCAAGAAACAAATTTTAAATTCGAAATTATAGTTGGTGAAGATTGTTCTACGGACAATACTCGTATTATCGTACAGCAATATGTTGATAGGTATCCACATTTAATAAGACCTATTTTTTATCGTAAAAATGTAGGAGCTGTTGAGAATATTAAGCAAGTTTATACTTCAGCAAAAGGTAAATATATCGCTCATATGGATGGTGATGATTTAGCATTACCCAATAAGCTTCAGAAGCAATTTGATGCTTTGGAGAATAATACAGAATGTGTAATGTGTACACATGACATGAAGTTAACTGATGAAAACAATAAAAGTTATAAGCGTAGCTTTAAGCAACATAACAAAAGTATTAACTCATTATATGATTTATATGAAAGTCTCCCCTTTTTTGCTCATTCTTCTAAAGTGTTTATAAATAACATTACGGATGATTTTTGGACTAATTTTACTAATGAAACTATAGATATAGAAATACATGTCAAACAAGCAAAAAAAGGAAAGATTTTTCATTTAAATGAAGAGTTAGGTGTGTATAGACATTCAGTAGGCATGTCAGTAAAAAAAAATAAGGTAAACCCTCTTCTTCCGAATGCCACTAGAAGGATATTTGAAGAAGCACTTATAGATAGTAATGGAGACTATCAAAAAATTAATGATTATTATGCAAAATCAATATTCAATTATGCTTATCAATCCGCTATACAAGGAGATAAAATTGGGCTTGTAGATTATATTAATGAATCCATTGCTATCACGGTATTTTCAAAAAAACAGGTAATTTTTTATAAGTTGTCTAAAAGTCCTGCTTTAGTAATAAATATTTGTAGACTTAGAGCGTATCTAGTTAAATTTAAATAAATTCTTTCAAAGATTAAAGAGATATTTCATGTGCGGAATAGTCGGCTTTCTCGAAAGCGAAGTTTTTACTTCATCAGAAGATACTCAACAGTGCTTGCAGAGCATGACGGATTCGATAATCTATCGAGGTCCTGATTCAGAAGGACGCTGGTATGATATTGATGATCAGATTGCGCTAGGTCATCGTCGACTTGCCATATTGGATTTGAGTGAGTCTGGTCATCAGCCTATGCTCTCTGACGATGACAGATATGTTATGGCCTTTAACGGTGAAATATACAATCACCTAGAAATTCGTCAAGAAATAGAGATCTCTATTCCAACTATCATCTGGAAAGGGCATTCAGATACCGAAACGTTATTGAAAGCAATACAAATTTTTGGTTGGGAAGATACGCTTCAAAAACTAGTGGGTATGTTCGCTATTGCATTGTGGGATCAACAACAAAAAGAGCTAACGCTCGCACGTGATCGTATGGGTGAGAAGCCTTTATATTGGGGCTGGTCAGGTGGGACATTACTCTTTGGTTCAGAACTTAAGTCATTAAAAGCACATCCAGCATTTAATGCCGAAATAGATAGAGATGCTTTAGCACTATTACTTCGCTATAACTATATACCAGCACCTTATTCGATTTATTGCGGTATAGAAAAACTGTTGCCGGGCCATTTTGTTAAAATAAAGATAGGTCAAACTAGGGAAGATGTTTTTCCTATATCTTATTGGAACCTAAAAGAAATCGTTGAAAAGGAAGTATCTGCTCCTTTTATAGGTTCTGATGCTGAAGCAATTGATTTGCTTGAGCATACCATTAAACAGAGCCTTGTCGGACAGATGGCAGCGGATGTGCCTTTGGGCGCTTTCCTTAGCGGCGGTGTGGATAGTAGCACTGTTGTTGCGCTGATGCAGGCCGAGAGCAAACGACCTATCAAGACCTTTGCTATTGGCTTTGATGAACCAGGATATAATGAAGCTGAGTATGCCAAAGCAGTAGCCGAGCACTTGGGTACAGAGCATACAGAATTCTATGTAACGGCTAAAGATGCTCTAGAAGTGGTTCCATTGCTCTCAAGTATCTTTTGTGAACCGTTTGCCGATAGCTCACAAATACCCACGTATCTGGTGAGTAAAATGGCAAAGCAACATGTTACGGTGGCGTTAAGCGGCGATGCTGGTGATGAACTATTTGGTGGTTATAATACCTATCAGCTATTACCGAAGATTTGGAAAATAGTAAGTCCACTGCCTACGCCTGTTCGTAAACTGGCTGCTAAATTACTATCAGGATTACCGATGCCTGAAAAATTGTTAAAGCTAGTTGAGGTCTTGCCGGTTGATAATCGAGCTGATTTTTACAACTTAGTGATTAGCCATTGGAAAAACGCTGAGCAGTTGGTCATCGGTGCAAAAAAAGTCCCTACGGCACTGACGGATAAGTCTCAGTGGTCTAACGTTGACTCATTTGAAGAGTGGATGATGAGTATCGATGCCCAGCAATATATGGTTGACGATATACTGGTGAAAGTTGATCGTGCCGCTATGGCTAACAGTCTTGAAGTGCGTGTGCCTATGCTGGATCATCGAGTGGTCGAGCTAGCTTGGCAATTACCACTTGATATGAAGATCCGTGATAAATCTGGTAAATGGGTATTGCGAGAAGTGTTATATAAGTATGTGCCAAAGGAATTGATTGAGCGTCCTAAAAAAGGGTTTTCTATACCTTTAGCCCAATGGTTGAGAGGACCACTTCGAGAGTGGGCAGAACCATTGCTAGCTGAGAAACGGCTAACAGAAGAAGGCTACTTTTATCCAGAAAAAATTCAACAGGCTTGGGAAGAGCACCTAGAAGGTCATAAAGACAACTCTTCAAAACTATGGAGTGTTTTAATGTTCCAGAGCTGGTTAGAGAATAATTTTTGAGTTTCTATAACTCAATGTCTGGCACATAATAGATCCACTATAAAACAAACACAGTGCTACTGGCATCAGTCGAAGTGCACAGCAAGTAATGAAGATTTATACTAGTAGTACCTCAGAGTGTTGTGTATTCATTTTATTCAGTATCGACTAGACTTTAAATTTTATTATTTAAAGTTTCATAAATAATATTTGTAATAGAGAAGTATGATGAAGTTAAAAGAAAAGATTTTCCTAAAAAGCCCTTATTTTATAAGAAACTCTGCTATTACTATATTTAACACTTATCAATATATGATGCGGAATGGGGGTGAGTATAAAAAATTTAGGAAATATTATTCTCAGGTAGATAGTTTTAGTGAGCAGCAGTTATTAGATGAGTTATCACGTAAGAAGCATTTGTTTTTTAATTATGTTAAGCAAAGCTCAGCTTGGTATCAGGATTACGATTTCGAAAACTTGAGTTCAACTTCTGTTTTAGAGAAAAATGATATTATACATAATCTTAATGATATTAAAACAATTGATGAGAAGGATGGTGTAGTAAGTTTAACTGGAGGTACTACTGGCGCTTCAATGAAAGTTATTTATACAAAGAGTGATATACAAGAGCGATTTGCAATACTTGATCATTTTAGAGCTAGACACGGTTATACTCTTGGCAAAAGAACAGCATGGTTTTCTGGCAAGAATTTAATCTCGGGAAAAGACATAGAAAAAGGCGTTTGTTCTCAATATGATTTTAAGAATAAAATTAGATTTTATTCTACCTTCCATATAACCCAACAGAACTTTGATATTTACTGGAGCTCTTTAACTAATTTTAAACCAGAATTTATTGTAGGATTCCCATCTAGTGTTTACGAGATTTGCGAGATTGCGGCAAGTAAAGGACTAAAGCTAAAAGATAAGGTTAAAGTATTTTTTCCTACTGCTGAAACTGTTTTGCCTGAGCATAGAGAAGTAATAGGTAAGGTCTTAGGATGTAAGTTGGTAGATCAATATGCCTCATCAGAAGGAGCACCATTTATCCTTGAATGTGAATCTGGAAATCTACATATCCACTCCTTAACCGGTATTTTTGAAGTTGTAGACGAAAATATGCAGCCAGCAAATGAAGGGGATTTATTAGTAACTTCATTTACTACTAAAGGTACTCCTTTGATACGTTACCGTATAGGTGACCGTATCAAGCTTGCTTCTCCTGATAAAAAGTGTAGTTGTCATTCAGTCTTTCCACTAGTAGATAAAATTGAAGGAAGGTCAACAGACTATATACTTTCTCCTACACGTGGGAAAGTGAATTTGGGGAATATTAGTAACAGTACTAAAGATGTTACTGGAATAATTAAGTTTCAGGTAATACAGCAAGAGTTAGACAGAGTCCAAATAAAGGTAGTAGTGAGCAATAGTTTCAATCATATAGAAGAAGAAAAGTTTATAAGAGCTCTAGAAAATCGATTTGGGCTTGGGCTAACAATCAATTTAGAAATTGTTGATAATATAGAAGTAGAAAAAAGTGGTAAATTTAGATTAGTCAAAAATCTACTGAGTAACTAGAATGTTTGAATATAAATTAGATTTTTATCAAAACATGCTCACCGTTACTATATTAATAATAAGTTACATTATTATACTTGGTGTGGGCGTAAGAAATAGAAAGGATCTCTTAACAACTACTTTACTTTTTATATGGCATACATTTTTTTCTGTAATCTACTTCGTATTCTCTTTGTTTAATGTTTCAGATGCAAAAGGGTATTACCGAGCATCCCTAACTGATGATAACTTCAGTTTTTATCCTGGAAGTCCATTTATAAAATATTTTACTTCTTTTTTCTCTAAAGGACTGGATGCAAATTATTTAAATACAACTTTGGTTTTTAATATAATTAGTACAATAGGCTTAGTTCTATTATACTTATCTACTAAAAATTATCTTAAAATTCTTCCTCGGTACTGGCTGTTCATATTATTTATTCCTTCCATGAGCTTTTGGAGTGCTTCTCTCAGTAAAGATTCCTTCTCTTTTTTCTCAGTATGTCTTTTTTTATATGCTGTCACTACTGGTAAAAAAGCGAACATATTAATTCCATTTTCATTTTTTGCTATGTTCATGGTAAGACCACATATTGCAGCTGTTATATTAATTTCATATATTATTTACTTCATTATTAATTCTAAAATACATTTTATTTTAAAATTACTGACTTTACCTGTAATAGCTTTTGGAATGCTACTCTCTGTAAGTTTTGTTCAACAGTATATTGGATTAGATGATGCAAATATTGAGAGCTTAGACAGCTATGTACAGAAAAGGCAAAGTTATGGTCAAGATACTGGATCTTATGTAGATATTAGTTCTATGAGCTATCCAATGAAGATGTTCACTTATTCATTTAGACCTTTACCTTTTGAAGCCCACAGTGCTGTAGCACTTATCTCTAGTTTAGAAAATACAATATTACTATTGTTATTTATTTATATTATTTTTAAATCAAAATTTAATCTAAAACCTTTTATAGAAAATAGAAATTTATGGTTATTCACTTATGTTTTTTTAGTCTGGAGCATACTTGCTATGACTACAACCAATTTAGGTATTGCAACTAGACAAAAATGGATGTTTATGCCAGTTATAATTTATCTATTAATTTATGTTTTTTATGAATATAAACTTAAGTCCGTAAAAACAAAAAAATTAGATTCTTATTGAATATATGCGTAAATATTTTTACATTAATTGCTCTAAAAAAAGAAGATAATATGAAAGTAGTACACATAATTACAGGTGGTAATGGTCGAGGTGGGGCAGAAGGAGCTTTGTTAAGATTGGTAGATCATACCTCTGGCTCTATAGAACATATTGTATATACCTTACAAGATATGCCTGATTATGCGCCTGACTTTTTAGATGTAGGCATTAGTTTGCATTCGCTAAATATAAAAAATCCTAAAGATTTCCTTTTAAATCTAGCAAAATTTAAAAAAAATATGCAGCGCATTCAGCCTGACCTTATCCAAACGTGGATGCGCCATCCTAACTTTATGTTTGGGCTAATTGGCAAAAGCTTAGGTATCCCAGTGGTATGGAATATAAGACAAGGAACTTTAGATAAAAAAACTTTAGGATTTAGAAATACTGTTATTCTAAAAGCTAATGCAACTCTATCAAAGAGTGTGCCTACCAAAATAATTAATTGCTCTTTACGATCTATTAAGCTGCATAAGGAAATAGGCTATGCTGATAAGTTTGTTTATATTCCTAATGGCAGTATCATTGAAATAAAGTTAAGCCAAAAGAAACCAAAGACTTTGTTAATGTCTAGTTTTACCGTGGGGCATGTGGGTAGATATAGCATAGCCAAAAACCATAAACTATTTATCAACGCATTTGTTCAGTTCCATTCAGTCTATAAAGATTCTCATGCTTTAATGGCTGGTCCAGGTGTAACGCTTAGTAATTCAAGTTTTAAAGAAAGTTTTTCCTCAGTTTTAAATAACTCCTTTAAACTCTTGGGTCAAATTGACAGTAGAGATGAGCTTTTCGATATTTATAAAAAAATGGACTGCTTGGTGTTAAGTAGTATCACCGAAGGCTTCCCAAATGTGCTTATTGAGGCTATGAGCTGTGGTGTTCCTTGTATTAGTACAGATGTGGGCGATGCCCGCGAAATTATTGCAGATACAGGTTGGATTGTCCCCTCAGAGGATCAGAACGCATTAGAAAAAGCCCTAGAAGAAGCTTATCGCGAATATCTAGATTTCCCGGAGGATTGGGCCGCTCGAAGAGAAAAAGCTTACAAGAGAGTTGTTGAAAATTACTCAGTAGAAAAAATGTGCGAGCGTTACATTGATGTCTGGAATGATGCAATAAACCAAACTACAAGAAAGAGGAGTCAGTAATGGACAAGGGTGTTTTTACCTTATCGCTTGACTGTGAGGGCCTATGGGGAGTTGCCGATCATTTAGGGGCTTCTACACAATCTATAAACCAAAACAGTTTAACTGAGGTTTACAGGTATATTGAAGATGTGTTATCGCATCACTCTATCAAGGCGACTTATGCTTTTACTACTCTCTTCACGCAAGATGAATCTGATATCCTAAAATATAAAGATATTATAAAATCTTATGTCAATGAACAGGATAAGTGGTACAAGTACATTTATAGTACACTGCAAAATGAAAGTTTAAACGGTTGGCTAGGCAGAGAGCTCTATTTACAAGCTAAGCAAAATGGCCACGAAATTGCATGGCATGGATTTACTCATCATCCATTAGGTCAAACTACTAAAGAAAGTATTGTTGAATTTGAAATTGCAGAATCTCTCAAAATATTTGAAAAGGAAAGTATATCTGTAAACTCGTTAGTTTTCCCACGTAATGATGTAGGGCATTTAAAGCTCCTCAACAACTCAGGCTTCAATGTGTATAGAAAAGGTCTAATCGAGCAGTCTAGATTACACTCTAACAAATATTACAGAGTGCTTGATGAACTAAACATATTAAAACCTTCACAAAAATTCAAGCAATCTAAAAATAATCCTATGATAAGCTTGCCTGCAGGTTATTTTTTGAAATGGCCCAGTGGTGCAAAGAAATTTATACCTAGTGAAGTCACCTATAAACGATGGGATCATATATTAAAATCTGCTTCGCATAAGTCCGCTCAGGCACACATGTGGTTTCACCCTCATAATATGATTACGGCTCCTAAAATGCGCGATACGTTTGAAAGTATAATTAAAAACGTATCTACTAAAATTCAAAATGGTGAGCTTATCAACCTAACGATGGATGAATGTAAAAGGTATTATAAATGAATAATAAATGGATAGATAATGAGCAAGACCTTGAATTGGTTAAGCAGCTCTTTAATAACAATGATAGCCCTCGTACTCTACAACATTTGAAGTGGCAATATATAGAGAGCTATAGTCAGAAAGGCCGATTAATTTTAGGAGGCGTTGACCCAAGTCTAATAAATGGACTAACTGGTATATATGCTGTTTTTCAAAATAGATTTATGTCTAATGGGAATCTGATAACAGGGTCACAGTCTTTAGATACTTTAGTAGCACCTGAGGGCAGAGGAAAAGGTTTATTTAACAAGCTAGCCTCACAAGTTTATAAAGAAGCAGAAGATAGAAATATTGCATTTGTCTATGGATTTCCAAATGGAAACTCGGCCCATGGCTTCTTTAATAAATTGGAATGGATAAATTTAGATCCTATACCTTTTCTGATTTTACCTTTACGCTCGCACTATATCTTGTCAAAGCTTCCTATTATAAATAAAATTTCTAGCTTTTTACCTAATATTACTTATTTGAAAAAAATTAAGCATAAAGGTAATTTGAACATAGTTAAGAATATCGATATAGATTCTAATTATGATAAATTATGGCAAAATTTTTCAAAGAAAATTAATATAGGCTTAGTCAGAGATGCTGAATATATTAATTGGCGGCTCTCTCGGCCTGAAGAAGATTATCAGAACATTGCAATATGTAATAGTGCTGGTGAAATGCAAGCAATATGTATTTATTCATTGAAAGAAAAGCATGGTGGCTTAATAGGCTATATTATGGAGTTGATTTATCTTGAAGATAAATTAGGCTCTATTGTACTCAACAAAGCTTTACGGCATTTAAAAAATAATAATTGTGATGCTGTCTTAGCTTGGAACTTTGATCATTCACCTAACCATGCTGCTTACAAAGCCAATGGTTTTTTACCTCTCCCTGAAAAAGTGAGACCCATAGAATTGCACTTTGGTGTTAGGGTTTTTAATAAAGAGCTTAAAAATATTTTAAAAGATAGAAATAACTGGTACTTAAGCTATTTTGACTCTGACACTGTATAGGAGCTCTTTAGTATGAAATACCTAATCATAGCTAGCTATCCTGCTTCAATCCTCAAGTTCCGTGGTGCTTTAATTAAAGCGTTACAGGATAAAGGCTTTGAGATTCACGTTGCTGCCCCTGAATTTGAGGTTTATCCAGAAGAGTGTGATAGTTTGATAGCATTAGGTTATACAGTGCATGACATACCTATGCAGCGTACAGGGACCAATCCGTTAAAAGACGCTAAAACCTTGTCTGCTTTATACTTATTAATGAAGAAAGTTAAGCCTGATTATGTGCTGGGCTATACGATTAAACCTGTTATCTATGGTTCGCTCGCTGCTAAGCTTGCCCGTGTGCCACATATTTTTGCGCTGATAACAGGGCTTGGCTACGCCTTTAGTGGGGCAGAAGAAAAAGGGTACAAAAAGTCCAATCTACAAAAGGTCATGCATCAGCTGTATGCCGCAGCATTACTGACCACAGATAAGGTGTTTTTCCAAAATCCTGATGATCAAGCCCTATTTAGAAAAATGGGTATTTTAAAACCATCGACGCCTAGCACGGTGGTCAATGGCTCAGGCGTTAATGTATCAGAATATAGCGTTGCGCCATTGCCGACAGAAAATGGTGAGTCTGTGCCGCGCTTTTTGCTCATTGCGCGTTTGCTTGGCGCAAAAGGGGTACGTGAGTATGCTCAGGCAGCAGCTATCATTAAATCTCGTCATCCTAATGTGCGGTTTGACCTAGTAGGCTGGGTCGATGACAATCCTGATGCGATTGAGCAGCGTGAGCTGGATACGTGGATTGAGGATGGACTGGTTAATTTCTTAGGTAAGCTCAACGATGTAAAGCCTGCCATTGCAGACAGCTCTGTCTATGTGTTGCCCTCTTATCGTGAGGGAACGCCGCGTACTGTGCTAGAGGCTATGGCCATGGGTCGCGCAGTCATCACAACCGATGCGCCAGGTTGCCGCGAGACAGTCGTAGACGGTCATAATGGTTATCTTGTGCCAGTCAAAGACGTCAATGCGCTAGCCGCAGCAATGGAGAGATTTATAACTGACCCTCAATTAATTGCCAGCATGGGCAGTGCAGCACGTCAGGTGGCTATGGATAAGTTTGATGTCAATACGGTTAATCAAAGGATGCTAACGGAGATGGGAATACAATGATAAAACGACTGTTTGATATTGCCG
>CEVO01124072.1_pt1 | contig 16778 bp, 16 predicted proteins | sample 531511 | NCBI WGS metagenome assembly CEVO01 (sample SAMEA2623907, study PRJEB7988) | marine metagenome | biome: marine biome (ENVO:00000447); feature: mesopelagic zone (ENVO:00000213); material: "saline water (ENVO:00002010), including plankton (ENVO:xxxxxxxx)" | depth 800 m | reverse complement strand
CTCTTGCCGATCCCGCCGATGGCGGGATTGCAGGACATCTGGCCCAGGGTCTCGATGTTGTGGGTCAACAGCAGGGTCTGGCAACCCATGCGGGCAGAGGCCAGGGCAGCTTCCGTTCCAGCATGGCCACCGCCGATGACGATGACGTCAAAGCGGTCGGGATACTCCAAGGTTCACCTCGTTCGGCGCAGCGCGCCAGCGGTCTGGATATTGGGTTCGTACGAAAAATAGCCGGCCAGTATAAACCCTCCTGTGGGTAAACGTCAGGGTTTTCCACACCCCGTCTGTCAGGCAGGAGCTTTACTTACCTACCTATAAAAAAATAAAAGAATAAGAAAAGAAGTTCTGTAGTGGTTGTAACTACTGGTGTGGACACTTTCTGTGGAAAAACTATTTAAACCCACTAAAAACAAATAGATACAATGTTGATCCTTTGTTGGACAAGGGACGTACCAGCGTTTGATGGCGTGTTATCTGCCTGTGGACACAATCACGACTTGCCCACAGGGCTCGGCTTCCACCAGTTATCCACCGAGCTCGGGGGCGGTTGTCACCGCGACGGTGAACAACTCGCCGACTTGCCCACAGCCCCCGTGGCAGTGGGCTTCGCAGCCAAATGTGAAAAATCTTGTCCACAGCCCCAAAAAGCCAAAAAAACGCCCTGTCGATCACTCGACAGGGCGTTTCAGAGGCTTGAACGGGCGGTTTTTTCAGTGCTTGAGCACCCGCGCCAGGAAGTTCTGGGTACGTTCATTCTGCGGATTGTCGAAGACTTCTTCGGGCTTGCCCTGCTCGACGATCTCCCCCTTGTGGATGTAGATCACGCGGTCGGCGACCTCCCGGGCGAAGCCCATCTCGTGGGTCACGATCATCATCGTCATGCCTTCTCTGGCGAGCTCACGCATGGCGTCGAGCACCTCACCGATCATCTCCGGGTCCAGCGCCGAGGTGGGCTCGTCGAACAGCATCAGACGGGGCTCCATGGCCAGTGCGCGGGCCAGCGCCACGCGTTGCTGCTGACCGCCGGAGAGCTGGGTCGGGTACTTGTCGGCCTGGTCCTTGATGCCGACCCGATCGAGCAGCCGTTCCGCGGTGGCCTCGGCCTTGTCACGGCTTTCGCCGCGCACCTTCATCGGGGCCAGGGTGACGTTGTCACGCACGCTGAGGTGAGGGAACAGGTTGAACTGCTGGAACACCATGCCGACCTCGGTACGGATGGTCTGCAGCGCCTGGCTGGCCTTGCCGTCGGGCTTGAGGTCGTTGCCGTCGACCCTGAGGGCGCCCTGCTGGAATTCTTCCAGGCCATTGACGCAGCGGATCAGGGTCGACTTGCCGGAGCCACTGGCGCCGATGACGACCACCACTTCGCCCTGGGCCACCTCAAGGTCGATGTTCTTGAGCACGTGCAGCGAGCCGAAGTGCTTGTTGAGTTTGTCGATACGGACGATGGGCTCGCCCTGGGCGTGAGAGGCTGGGTTCATGTCGGAATTTTCCATGGGATGTTGCACCTCACTGGCCCACCAGGCCCTTGCGCTCGAGCATGCGCAGGGCGAAGGACAAGGAAAGGGTGATGGCAAGATAGAGCAGCGCCACCATCAGATAGACCTCCAGGGCGGTGAAGGTGGTGGCGATGTAGATCTGGCCCTGGCGCACCAGCTCGCCAACGCCGATGACGGCGAACAGCGAGGTGTCCTTGATGCTGATGATGGCCTGGTTGCCCAGCGCCGGGATCATGCGGCGGAAGGACTGGGGCCAGATGATGTAGCGGAAGGTCTGGCGGCGGGACAGGCCCAGCGACAGGCCGGCCTCGCGCTGGCCGCGCTCGATGGACTGCACACCACCGCGCACGATCTCCGAGATGTAGGCGCCGGAGTTGACGGCGATGGCAGCGATACCTGCGGTGACCGCATCGATGGGGCCACCAAGGATGCTCGGCAGGCCATAGAAGATGAACAGCACCTGCACCAGTACCGGGGTGCCGCGGAAGATTTCGATGTAGGCCACGGCGGGAACACGCAGCCAGGCGCTGGGAGAAATGCGCAACAGGCCGAAGATGATGCCGATGACAAAGCCGATGGCCAGACCGCCGAAGGAAATCAGCAGGGTATAGGGGATGCCGGTCAGCAGCTGGGGGATGGAGGACAGCGCCGCCGACCAGTCGAATTGGAAGTTGACGTCCACGAGTGGGTCTCCGTCATGCACGTGAAATCAGGACAAGGCGAGAGGCCTTGATGCCGGGGTCGAGACAGTGCCTCGGGGTGACGTCCGGGTAACACCAAGGGGGCCGGTCGTGTACCGGCCCCCATGAATCCCAGGTTGGTTGCCCAGGTCGCTATGGACTGCGATCACTCGCTGGTGGAACCAAACCACTTGGCGTGGATCTCGTCGTAGGTGCCGTCTTCCTTCATCGCCGCCAGGGCCTCGTTGACCGGCTCTACCCACTCGCTGCCCTTGACGAAGACGATGCCGTACTGCTGGCCTTCGTACAGCGGACCAACGACCTTGACCTTGCCTTCGCCACGGGTCTGGGAGAAGTAGCCGACGTTGGGGGCGTCGTAGAAGGCGGCATCGACGCTGCCGCCGAGCAGGGCCATGTACATGTCGCTGGTGCCCGGATAGGGCGTGATCTCGGCGTCCTCGCCCAGGTTTTCCTGGAGGAAGTCATAGCTGGTGGAGCCGATCTTGGTGCCGATACGCATACCGGACAGGTCATCGATCTCGCTGACGCCTTCTTCGTCGGCGTTGACCAGGATCTTCAGACCGCTGTCGTAGTAGGGGTCGGAGAAGTCGACGATCTCGGCACGTTCGTCGGTGATGGTGATACCGGCGATGGCGATGTCGACGTTACCGGTCTGGACGGCGGGAATGATGCCGTTGAAGTCCATGGTGCGCAGTTCGTATTCGAAACCGGCACGCTCGGCCAGTTCGGCAATGATGTCCATGTCGAAGCCGACCATTTCGCCGGATTCCTGGTCCATCATCTCGAATGGCACGAAGCTCGGGTCGGTGGCCACGTTCAGGGTCTCGGCCTGGGCGCTGCCGATGACACCGAAGGTGAGCAGGGCGGAGGTAAGAGCGGCAGAAGTAAGGGCGGTTTTCATGATTTTCCCCAGTTGACGTTATTGTGAAATCCTCAACTACCATGGCGAGTTGCGGGGAAGGGGTCAAGTTGGGGGAGAATCCGCTGGGCCAACGCTGGCGGCGCCACGACACAACGCAAGACGCAGCCGGGAGGCTGCGTCGAGGGTGGCATCAAGGGCTGCATCAAGCGCTGTCTGGAGCGGCGTGTTGCTGTCGCGTCGGCTGACGCGCAGCAAGGTCGCTACACCATAAAGGAGGCGCCGCAACCACAGGTGGTGGTGGCGTTGGGGTTCTGCACCAGAAAGCGCGCGCCGGCCAGGCCCTCCTCATAGTCGATGGTGGAGCCGACCAGGTACTGGTAGGACAGCGGGTCGACCACCAGCGAGACATCGCCGAAGGGAATCTCGGTGTCGTCGTCGTTGACGCCGTCGGCCACGTCGAAGCCGTACTGAAATCCCGAGCAGCCGCCTCCCGTGACATAGACGCGCAGGGCGATGTTGCTGGCGCCGTCTTCGGCCATCAGTGCCTTGAGTCGGCGCTGGGCGTTGTCGGACAGCAGTAGCGGGGTGGGGGCAAAGGATTCGGCACCGCTCATGAGAGCTCCCGGGGTCGAGAAACAGGGTCAAAGCGGTCGATGTCGCCGATCAGCCGACGTCGACCGCATCGGTCATTATCCCCAAGCCAGAGTAAAAGGGTCAACTTTTCCTCGGAGGTAAGGTGCCTGGTACGTCGACATCCCCCCGCAGCAAGCGGGGGGATGGGCCTCAGGGCATCATCGCCGGGGCGTCGAGACCGGCGGTCTCGTCGAAGTCGAACATCAGATTGAGGGCGTGGATGGCCTGGCCGGAGGCGCCCTTGACCAGGTTGTCGATGACGGCCAGCACCACCACGGTGTCGCTGTTGCCGGGGCGATGTACGGCGATGCGGCAAAGGTTGGCGCCCTTGACGCTACGGGTCTCGGGGTGGCTGCCGGCGGGCATCACGTCGACGAAGGGCTCGTTGGCGAAGCGGTCTTCGAACAGGCGCTGGAGATCACCGGGCTCGCCGGTCAGGCGCCCGTACAGGGTGGCATGGATGCCGCGGATCATCGGCGTCAGGTGGGGCACGAAGGTCAGCCCGACCTCACCCCCGGCGGCGTCGCCGAGCCCTTGGCGAATTTCCGGCAGGTGACGATGGCCGGAGGCGCCGTAGGCCTTCATCGATTCACTGGCCTCGGCCAGCAGCGAGGGCACCTTGGCGCCACGGCCGGCACCGGTGACGCCAGACTTGCAGTCGGCGATCAGGTGGTCGGCGTCGATCAGCCCGGCTTCCAGCAGCGGCAGAAAGCCAAGCTGCACCGCGGTGGGATAGCAGCCGGGGACGGCGATCAGGCGGGCCTGGCGAATCTGATCGCGGCTGACCTCGGGCAGGCCGTAGACGGCTTCCTCGAGCAGACCCGGGGCGCCGTGAGGCTGGCCGTACCAGTCGGCCCAGACGCCGGCGTCGCGCAGCCGGAAGTCGGCTGACAGATCGATCACCCGGGTGCCTCGCTCCAGCAGGTCGCCGGCCAGCGCGTGGGCGACGCCGTGGGGAGTGGCGAAGAACACCGCATCGCAGCGCGCCAGGCGCTCCGGGTCAGGCTCGGAAAAGCGCAGCTCGTCGTAGTGACCTCGCAGGTTGGGATAGAGTTCGGCCACGCCGAGGCCGGCTTCGCTTCGTGAGGTGATCGCGTCCACTTCCACCTCGGGGTGGCGCGCCAGCAGCCTGAGCAGTTCGACGCCGGTGTAACCGGTGCCGCCGACGATTCCAACCTTGATCACGTAACGCTCCTTTGCACTTTGCTGTTTCAGCGCATTGCCATGGAAATGTGGCCGCCCGCAAGGCGAGCCGAATGGCCTGGCCACAGGCCTGCCTGGAGATTCTCGGGCCAGGCGATGGGGGTTCCGAGAGACGACGATGACGGCGGCCTGGGTGCCAAGTCACGTTCTATGATACACAAGAGATAGTCACCTAAGGTAAGCCTGCCTTTCATCTTGCGTCAGGGACTCGACCCTTCGCTCTCAAGGAAGCGACCCACACCTCCATGCGCCTGCCCGATCTCAGTCTTGATGCCTTCCGTCGCCAGCTGGCGAGCGTCGACGCCTTGCCGCAACTGTGCGTGCTGGGGGTGGTGACGGGGCTGATCACCGGCAGTCTGATGGTGGTCTTCCGGCTGGCGTTGATGGTCGGCGCCATGCTGGTGATGCCCTACGACGATCCCGAAGCCTTCGAGCAGTTGTCTACCGGCCTGCGCATGGTGCTGCCGATCATCGCGGTGACGGTGATTGGTGTGCTGCTATGGCGTCAGCCACTGGCTGCCCGCAAGATCGGCGTCAGCCATGTGATCGAACGCCTGACCTATCACCAGGGCCGCTTTCCGCTGCGCAACTGGTTGAACCAGTGGTGGGTGGGGGTGGTGTCGGTGGTCGGGGGGCTATCTGCCGGGCGCGAAGGCCCGGCGATCCACCTGGGCGCCGCCGCCTCCAGTGGCCTCGGCCAACTGCTGCGCCTGCCCCACAACAGCCTGCGGGTGCTGGTGGCCTGCGGCACCGCGGCAGGTATCGCCGCCTCCTTCAATACGCCCATCGCCGGGGTCATCTTCGCCATGGAGGTGGTGATGATGGAATACACCATCGTTGGCTTCATGCCGGTCATCCTGGCGGCCTGCATGGGAGCCCTGGTCTCCCAGCTGGTCTATGGCGCTGACCCTGCCTTCGCGGTTCCCGATCTGTCCATGGGCTCGCTGTTCAATATCTACTGGATCGCCGCCATGGCCTTCGGTATCGGTCTGCTGGCGGGTCTGTTCATCCATGTCTCGCGCTCGGAGCGCATCGCCAGTCTGCCGCTGTGGTGGCGCCTGGCACTGGTCGGTGCCCTGGCGGCGCTACTGGCCTGGTGCTACCCCCAGGTCCAGGGCATCGGCTACGACAGCCTGTCCGATGCGCTGTTCAATCGTTTGACGCTGGATATTCTGATGGCGCTGGTGCTGGGCAAGCTGCTGCTGACTGCCTTCGCGGTAGGCTGCGGAGTGCCGGTGAGCATCATCGGCCCGGTGCTGGTGGTGGGCGCGGCCGCCGGGGCGCTGTTCGGCATTGCCGGGGGCTGGATGTGGCCGGACAAGGCCGCAGACCCTGGGCTATTCGCGATGATCGGCATGGCGGCGATGATGGGGGCGGTGCTGCAGGCGCCGCTGGCGGCGCTGATGGCCCTGCTCGAACTGACCCATATGCCGCATATTCTGTTGCCGGGCATGCTGGCGGTGGTGGTGTCCTGCCTGACCGCGCGCCAGCTGTGTCGCTGTGACGGCTTCTTTATCAGCGTCAAGCGCCATGGTCTGCACCCCCTTCAGCAACCGTTGATGCAGGCGTTGTCGCGGGTGTCGGTGCCGGCGGTGATGGAGCGCAGCCTGGTGCGCACCAGGCGACGGATCTCGGAGACCCAGGCTCGGGCATTGCTCGAGGCCAAACCGGTGTGGATCATCATCGAACGTTCCACCGACGACAAGCCGACCCTGGCGCTGAAGGCGGCCGACCTGGCGCGTTATCTGCTCGAGCAGCAGGAGCAGCAGGAACAGCGGGAGAAACAGGAACACAAGGCGGCGCCGGAAGATCAACGCGAAGCCAGCGACGACAATGCTGCCATGGATGTGTTGATGGACACGGGGGGCGCCCCCGGCGGCCAGGCGGATGTCATCGCGGGCAAGAACGTCGATCGCTCGCCACCGCCGGTGTCACCAGCGGCGGCCAGCCCCGATGAAGACAAGGAGGCGTTGCTGGACCTGCTGGAAATCCCCGGCCAGCGACTGGACCTGGTGGCCATCCACTTGCAGGCGACCCTGACCGAGGCGCTGAACGTGCTGAACGAAAGCAAGGTGGATGGACTCTACGTGGAACACGGCTATCGACCGAAGCAGAAGCGAATTTCCGGTATCATCACCCGGGATGCCATTGAGCGGTACTACCGCCTGTCTGATCCATCCACAGCCTGAGGAGTCGCCATGTATCTGTGGATAAAAGCCTTTCACCTGATGTCGATCGTGACCTGGTTCGCCGCCATGTTCTATCTGCCACGGCTCTACGTGTACCACGCCATGGCCCGGGACAAGGGCGAGTACGCCAGCATGGATACCTTCATGGTGATGGAACGCAAGCTCTATCGCGGCATCATGACACCTTCGATGGTGGCGGTATTGCTGCTGGGGGCACTGCTGGTGTGGTTGAACCCGGCCCTGATGAGCCAGGGCTGGCTGCACGCCAAGCTGGCGCTGGTGGTGGCGCTGGTGGCCTATCACCATGTCTGCCTGATCTACCTGAAGCAGCTGGCCGAGGATCGTTGCCGTCGCAGTGCCACCTTCTTTCGTGTGTTCAATGAACTGCCGGTGCTGGCACTGGTGGCTATCGTGATTCTGGCCGTGGTGAAACCCTTTTGAATAGCCTGAGTCCTTCGACTTCGCCCCACCTGCCGATGGTGCTGGTGCTGGCCGGGCATGACCCGACCGGCGGTGCCGGCCTGGTGGCCGATGCCGAGAGCGTGGCCGCCTGCGGAGGCTGGGCGCTGACCGTGCCTACCGCACTGACGGTACAGGACCTCGTCGACGTCCAGGCGGTTCACCCGGTGCCGGCCTCGACCATTCGCCAGGCGGCCGCAGCGCTGGAGAGCCTGCCGATCGCGGCGATCAAGATCGGTTTGATCGCCGACCTCGAGGCGCTGGACGCGGTGGTCGATGTGGTGCGCCGCCGGCCCGGTGTGCCGGTGGTTGCCGATCCGGTGCTCAAGGCGGGGGGCGGATCACCGCTTGCGACCCAGGAGCTGATCGACGCCTACTTCGAGCGTCTGCTGCCGAGGGTCGATATCCTGACCCCCAATCGCGACGAACTGGCACGCCTGGCCGGGCTCGACTACCAGGATGATACCGAGCGCTGTGTCAGTCTGATGCACCAGGGCTGCCAGGCGGTGCTGGTGACCGGCACCGATGATCCCCAGGGCCAGACGGCCAAGGGGCGTGTCGCCCATACCCTGCATACTCCGGACAGCGATCGTCAGTGGACCTGGCCCCGCTTGCCGGCGACCTTCCATGGTTCCGGTTGTACCCTGGCCGCTGCCGTGGCTACGCGACTGGCGGCGGGAGAAAGTCTGGTGCAGGCTTGTGAGCAGGCTCAGGTGTTTGCCTGGCAGGCGCTGGCCCATGGCTGGACGCCCGGCCAGGGGCAGTCGTTGCCTCGCCGGCTGTGGAAAATGCCGACGCCGCGCTTTTCGCCGGACGAGGTCAAGGTATGATGGCGACACGGCAGTCGGCATGAGAGACCCCGATCAGCCCCTGTTGGAAGGTATTGGCGCCCAATTCACCGGGTTATCCCATGCCCTCCACAGGGTTATCCACAGGCGGTGTCGCGCTGAATCGATGTCTGTGGCATCGATGATTGAATTTCACTTTTGGGCAAAGAGGTTGCCATGACCACATCCGCTGAGCTCTTCGAACAGGCCTGTCGGCACATTCCCGGTGGCGTCAACTCACCGGTGCGCGCGTTCAAGGGGCTGCATCGTCCGCCGGTGTTCATGGAGAGCGCAAAGGGCGCCTACCTTTTCGATGTCGAAGGAAAGCGCTACGTCGACTACGTGGGCTCCTGGGGACCGATGATCACCGGCCATGCCGATCCCGACGTGCTGGGCGCGGTGCGCGAGCGCCTCGACAAGGGCCTGTCCTTCGGTACCCCGACCGCGGTCGAGACCACCATGGCGGAGCTGATCTGCGAGATCATCCCGAGCATCGAGATGGTGCGCATGACCAACTCGGGCACCGAGGCGACCATGTCGGCGATTCGCCTGGCCCGTGGTTTTACCGGGCGGGACAAGATCGTCAAGTTCGAGGGCAACTACCATGGCCACAGCGATTCGCTGCTGGTCAAGGCGGGGTCCGGCGCGCTGACTCACGGTGAGCCCAGTTCTCCCGGGGTGCCTGCCGCTCTGGCCGAACATACCATCACGCTGTCCTACAATGACATCGACGAGGTGGAGCGCTGTTTCGAGGAGATCGGCAGTCAGATCGCCTGCATCATCGTCGAGCCGGTGGCCGGCAACATGAACTGCATCCCGCCGAGCGCCGACTTCCTCAAGACCCTGCGCCAGGTCTGTGACCGCCACCAGAGCGTGCTGATCTTCGACGAGGTGATGACCGGTTTCCGTGTCGCCCTGGGGGGCGCCCAGGCGCACTTCGGCGTGACCCCGGATCTGACCTGTCTCGGCAAGATCGTCGGTGGCGGCATGCCGGTGGGTGCCTTCGGTGGCAGCCGCGAGATCATGAGCGAACTATCGCCGCTGGGGCCGGTGTACCAGGCCGGCACCCTGGCCGGTAATCCGCTGGCCATGGCGGCGGGGGTGGCACTGCTGACCAAGCTGAAAGAGCCGGGCTTTCACAAGGCCCTGGCGCAGCGTGTCGAGACCCTGTGCAACGGGCTTGAAAGCCGGGCACGCGAGGCTGGTATCGACATGATCACCCAGCGCGTGGGAGGGATGTTCGGGGTATTCTTCACCGCCCAGAGCAGCGTCGAGAACTTTGCCCAGGCCACCGCCTGTGACGCCGATGCCTTCCGCCGTTTCTTCACCGCCATGCTCGAGCAGGGAGTCTACCTGGCGCCGTCGGCCTACGAGGCTGGCTTCATGTCCAGTGCACACACGCCGGAGGATATCCAGGTGACCCTGGACGCTGCCGAGAAAGCCTTCGCCCAGATGACGACCCAGGCCTGACAGGAGCCGACCATGACTGGCAATGACGCCGCTTCGCCGGACACCGCGCTGGAGCCATTTACCCTGGAAGAACTGCTGGACGCGCTGGCCGAGTTTCACGCCGAGCCGTTGCCGCCGGAGAGCGATTTGCCGGAACCGCTGACGGTGCTCAAGCACCGCAGCGAGGCCGAGTTCTCGGCCTGTCGATCACTGCTGACCGGGGACGAGGACGTCGAGCGCCTGGACGCCCTCAAGGTGTGGCTGGATCAGGAATTCGATCGTCTCGCTCCGATCATCGAGGTGCGCAAGGATCGCCTGCGTCCCAGCCGTTGGTACATGGAGTACTCCGACGTACGTCTGTGTGACAACGGGCGTCTGGTGGTCGCCCAGAGTGCCGCCCAGGATCCCAAGCCCTTCGACTATCCCGAGATGGCAGATCCCGGCCATGACCTGGCGAGTCTCAGGGTGGAACTCGAACTGCGTGGCGAGATGACGCTCTCCCATCAGGCGCTGGATGGCTATCTACGTCGCAGTGGCGACTACGAGCTGGCACGGATCCTGTCACTGTTGCAGGTCATCGAGTCCATGGCGGGCATGCGCCGCGCGCTGCAGCGTCGCCAGGTGAGCGGCCAGGAGCGTCCGTCGCTGATGGCCGAGACCATGAACAGTTTCCGCCGCTACCTGACCCTGGCGGAGCGCCACGCGGAGTTCCGCTTTCCGCCGCTGGTGATCGGCGTCGGGGTGTCGGGCAGCGGCAAGAGCCGCTTCACCCGTACCCTGGTGGGACGCCAGGGTGCGGTGCGACTGAGCTCCGATGTTCAGCGACTGGTGCTGCATGGATTCAATCCACAACAGGGTAGTGACGATCTGCCTGTGGATATCTATACCCGCGAGGCCACCGACAAGACCTACCAGCGCCTGGCCGCCTGCGCCGGGATTCTGCTGGACGCCGGTTACATGGTCTGTGTCGACGGCACCTTCCTCGAGCGCAAGCAGCGCGAGCTGTTGCGCTGGCAGGCCGAGGCCCGGGGACTGCCGGTGCTGCTGGTAAGCTTCGAGGCCGACGACGAAACGCTAAGACGTCGCATCAGCAAACGTGCGGTGCGCAATGAGCGGGACGAATCGTTGAGCCTGGCGGTGCTGGCGGCACAGCAGGACGCGTTCGAAGACTTCACCGACGAGGAACGCCTGCACCTGGTGCGGCTGGACAGCACGGCCGACAACGCGGCGGAGACCTTGGCCAGCCTGATCGAAGAGCACATACGCGTGTTGTAAGAGACCAGCCTGGTATCTTTCTCCACCAACAAGGACGCCGGCATCGCCGGCGTCCTTGTTGGCTGCACCTGTGTTGTCGATGCAGTCGCTTCATTCCGTTGCTCGATCTCGGCCGAAAGGCGTCAGTGCCTCGTCGTTCCGGGGCTCGGTCGTCGAGCCTTAGCGTGTCGCAGTGGAGCGTCGAGGTGGCGGCGCGCCGAGATTCTGGCGTGCCCAGTTGACCGCCTGCAGGCGATTGCTGACGCGAATCTTCTTGAACACGTTGTACAGGTGAGACTTTACGGTGTGTTCGCTGACGCACAGGCGTTCGGCAATTTCCATGTTGGAGGCGCCGGAGCCCAGCAGTCCGATGATCTCCATCTCGCGCTGGGTCAGGCCACAGGCCGGTCGATAGGCATTGAGCTGCTGGCGGCGGGAGAACTCGATCAGGCGAGTCATCAGCGAGCGCGACATCCACAGATCGTCGGTCTCGAACAGCTTGGCGATGCCCTTGCAGATACTGTCGAGGCTGTCCTGACGATAGAAAACTCCTCGCAGGTGCATGAAGGACAGCACCTCCAGCGCATGTTCTTCGTCACGCAGGTTGAAGGCGGTGAGCAACAGGCCGCTGTGGCGTGCGCTGACGTCCTGCCAATGCTGCATGGCGGCGTCGTCGACGTGGTCGGCGTCCATCAATACCAGCACCTGCTGACTGTCATCGATTTCGATGGTGTCGGCGGGGGCGGCGATGGAGACAGGGCAGTGGAATTGGTCCTTGATATAGTTGATGAAGAGCAGTGACTGAGGGTTGTGGTCAGTCACCAGCACTATCTGTCCTGTGTTGTTGCTCATCGTCGTGTCTCCGTGCACCCGCAGACGCCTGCTGACAGGGATGGGTATGACTAGTAAGTGGTGACCATTATGGGCCTATTTCATTCATTTTGTAAGGTTCTGTAACTACTGCACAGTAAAGTTAGGCTTAATACACGGTTGTACCGAAATATTTCATACCTTGGTCCTAGAAAATAGCGAATTTTCGGACAGTTTCCCGGTATTTTTTGAATCTTTTTTCCAACTTTGTGCTTAAACGGCATTCAAACCGCGCATGATAGAGTATAGGCAAACATGCCGGCATAGTGCCGACGTGTCTTCTATCGAACTACCCATCAAGAGCGACGCCATGAGTCAACTTACCGAACTGGTGCTGGCCAGTGGAAACGCCGGCAAGCTCAAGGAACTGGGCGCGCTGCTGGCGCCACTGGGCATCAAGGTTCACGCCCAGTCGGAGTTTGCCGTTCCCGAGGTCGAGGAAACGGGACTGACCTTTGTCGAAAATGCACTGCTCAAGGCGAGGGAAGCCAGCCGTATCAGCGGCCTGCCGGCGCTGGCCGACGACTCCGGGCTCGACGTGGATGCACTCGATGGTCGCCCCGGTATCTATTCCGCCCGCTTTGCCGGTGAACCCAAGGACGACGGTCGCAATAACGACAAGTTGCTCGAGGCCATGGCCGAGGTGCCCGAGGGGAGTCGTGGTGCCAGCTACTGGTGCGTGCTGGTGCTGCTCGAGCATCCCGAGGATCCAGTGCCACTGATCGTCCAGGCCGACTGGCGTGGCGAGATCCTGGCCCATCCGCGCGGTGAGGGCGGCTTTGGCTATGACCCACTGTTCTGGCTGCCGGATCAGGGCGCCAGCGCCGCTGAACTCGGCGCGGCGGAGAAGAACCGACTGAGTCATCGCGGTCGCGCCCTCTCGGCGCTGCTGCTCGAACTCGAGCGTCGGTCGAGTTCGTGATGGTGTCTCGTCTTCCGCCGCTGGCGCTGTATGTCCATGTGCCCTGGTGCGTGCGCAAGTGTCCCTACTGTGACTTCAATTCCCACGGTGTCGGGCGCGGCGCCGAACTCCCCGAAGAGGCCTATCTGGCGGCTTTGATCGACGACCTGCGCAGCGATGCCAGGCTTGCCGACGGACGCGAGCTGGTCAGCATCTTCATCGGCGGCGGCACGCCGAGTTTGATGTCTGGAGATTTCTATCGCCGATTGCTGGATACGGCGAGCCAGCTGGTGCCTTTCGCCTCGGATATCGAAGTTACGCTGGAAGCCAACCCGGGGACGCTGGAGCGTGGCCGCTTTGCCGACTATCGCCGTGCCGGCATCAACCGGCTGTCGCTTGGCGTGCAGAGTTTTCACGACGAACAGCTCTCGGCGCTGGGTCGTATCCATGGCGGTGAGGACGCCGAGCGTGCCTTCGATGAGGCTCGCCGAGCCGGATTCGACAATCTCAATCTGGACTTGATGCATGGCTTGCCGGGGCAGACCCCGGAGCTCGCGCTTGCTGACCTGGAGCGGGCCATCACGCTGGCGCCGGAACACCTGTCCTGGTATCAGCTGACGCTGGAGCCCAATACCGAGTTTCATGCCAAGCCACCGCGGCTACCGGAAGAAGAGGTGCTGTGGGATATCCAGGACCTGGGCCACGAGCGTCTCGAGGCGGCAGGGTTTCAACGCTATGAGATCTCGGCCTACTCGAAGCCCGGGCGTCGGGCGCGTCACAACCTCAACTACTGGCGCTTCGGCGACTATCTGGGGATCGGCGCCGGTGCCCACGGCAAGATCAGCCAGCCGGGCGAGTCGGGCTTCCACATCGAGCGTCGCTGGAAGACTCGCCAGCCCGAGGCTTACCTGCGGCGACATCGGGACCCACGGGGTTTCGTGGCCGGTCATCGGCGGGTGAAGCCCGACGAGGTGGCGCTGGAATTCGCGATGAACGCACTGAGACTGGTCGACGGGGTATCGCTGGATACCTGGTGTGCACACACAGGACGCTCTGTGGCAGAGTTGTCGCCAAAGATCGACAAGGCGCGTGAAAAGGGACTTATTGTGCAAGACGCCGCCAGGGTTCAAGCTTCTGCGCAAGGTCTATTATTCTTGAACGACCTTTTGACCCTGTTCAGCGAAGACTGAAAGGGATGATGTACCACATGGAAGGAGACGTTGACGCCATGAGCAGCAAGACTCGACTGATCGCCCCGCTGGCAGCCGCCGTGATTCTGGCTGGCTGCTCCACAACGGATCCTAATACTGGCCAGACCGATCGCAACAACACCGGCATTGGCGCCGCTGTGGGTGCCGCCGTCGGTGCCGCAGCCGGCGCCATCAGTGGCGACGGCAGCACCAGCAAGCGTGACCGTGCCTTGATTGGTGCCGCCGCGGGTGCCGCCGTGGGCGGTGGTATCGGTGTCTATATGGATCGCCAGGAAGAACAGCTGCGTCAGAGCATGCAGGGCACCGGAATCGGCGTGGAGCGCCAGGGTGACAACATCGTGCTCAACATGCCGAGCAGCGTGACCTTCGGCTTCGATTCCTCTGATCTGACCGGTGGTGCCACCAGTGCCCTTAACGACGTGGCCAACGTGCTGACCCAGTATCCGGAAACCCGCGTCAATATCGCCGGCCACACCGACTCTACCGGCGACGCCAGCTACAACCAGCGTCTGTCCGAGCGTCGTGCTCAGTCGGTGGGCAGCTACCTCCAGGGGCAGGGTGTCGCCTCCGGTCGTCTGTATGTGAGCGGCTACGGTGAAAACCAGCCGATCGCCAGCAACAACACCGAAGAAGGTCGCGCCCAGAATCGTCGCGTCGAGATTACCCTGACGCCGACCGGCCAGCAGGGGTAAGGCGACTCGGCTGCCTGTGTGAGGGAGGCCCGCCACCTCGGTGGGTTCTCTCGCTTGCGTCGATAGCCCGTAGCTGAAGTCGCGACGTTGCAGCGACTGCAACGGCAAGGCCCGCACCTCTCGACAGAGGCGCGGGCCTTTTCGATACTTGCCTATCTCTTCATTCCTGCCCGGTCTCTCCAGGACCCTCTAGATATCTCCTGGACTCGCTAGATCTCTCGTGGTCTTGTCTGGCCTGGTCTGGTCTGGTCTGGTCTGGTCTGGCCCAGCCCTGCTGCTGCCCCAACCTTGGTCACAGCGCTATCTGGCGACGGCTCAATGATATTCAACGGCTCGGGTTCGTGGGGGTACAGCGTACCTACTCGGATAAAGCCCAATGTCTGTCATGAGTCCATACGTCTGCACGCAGACCCCTACTTGCTGTTATCGTAAAGCCATCGACTCGGCGAACGATTTTCGCCCCACGACCAGGTCAGACCATCCATGCTTTCCTATCAGCACGCCTATCATGCCGGCAATTTCGCCGACGTTCATAAACACTTGTGGCTTTACGCCACGATCGATCACCTATTACGTAAAGATAGTGCCATTACGTTTATAGATACTCACGCCGGGCGAGGAAGCTATCCGTTGGCGGCTGAAGAAACCGCGCGGCTCAAGGAGTACCAGACGGGCGTCAAGCGCTTGTGGGACAGCCGCACCGAGACGGGCAAGGCGGGCGCACAGAATCCACTGCTGACGACCTGGCTTGAGGCGATCGACTCCGTTCAGCCGCGCCCGCAGCAATTGACCCACTACCCGGGCTCGCCCTGGTGGCTGGGTCATCGGCTGCGTGATCAGGACCGATTGACCCTGTTCGAGTTGCACCCGGGTGAGCACGGCCACCTGGCCCGGCAGTCACTGGCAGGCGAAGGGCAGCAGGCGAATATTCGACGCGTGCATGGCGACGGCCTGGCCGGGCTCAGGTCACTGCTCCCGGTAAAGACACCGCGGCTGTGCGTGCTGGTCGACCCGAGTTTCGAGCGCAAGTCGGAGTACCAGGAGGTCGCCGAGACCATGATTCATGCCCTCGGCAAGGTCCGCCACGCGGTGCTGCTGCTGTGGTATCCACTGCTGCCCGCCGGGCGCCACCAGGAGCTGTTGGACAGGCTGAGAGCCAGCGGCGTGCGCAAACTATGGCGCAGCGAGGTGATCCTGCACCCCCCGGGTGGGGCGAGTCACGGCATGTACGGCAGCGGGATGCTGGTGGCCAACCCGCCCTGGGGTGTCAGCGACAGCATGCAGGCCGCCATCGCTGACTGGCTGCCGCTGCTCGGTGACGCAGCGCGCCACGAGCAGCGCTGGTGGGTCGAGGAGTAGCGCCTGGTCGTCGGTGATCTGGCCAGACGCCAATCGGGTCATGGTGCCTCGAACATCAAGCGAAAGCCCACCGGTGAGGTTCGGTCGATGGATGAGAGGCCGGCGATTTCCTGCAAGGCGGCGATGCCGTCCTCGAAGCCCAGCGATTCTGCGCTTAGCCATACCGGCTGATCCGATACCACCAGCCAGCGTGTGTCGGCGAGTCTTGCCACCAGTACCTGGGCCTCCTGCTCGGTCGACGCCGAGCCGAGACTGATATCGACCGGGATACTGGTCGCCAGGGTCTCGCCTACGTCAAGTGAATCGAAGCTGGAGGTATCTACCTGGGCCGAGATCGCGAAGCTGGCCGCGGCCAGCAGGTGCTCGAGCATCCGTTCATCACGGATATCGATGCCCGTGTCCAGCGATTCTGTGGCCACCTCGATGGTGACCTTGCCGTTATCGTCGATATCGCCGGACAGACCGTCCAGGTGGTGGGTCTCACCTATGCTCTGGTTTTTCACCGAGCCGAACCACAGGCGTGAATCGTCACCGGACAGCTGCCAGTCCGCCAGGGCGGAAAGCGAGACGCTGCCTAGCGCCATTGCGACAACCAGGGGAAGAGCTTTCATGGGGACTCCTGTGGGCAAGGGGGCACTGCCCACAGTGTAGCGGGTATGACAGATGCCC
>CEVO01012974.1_pt1 | contig 17013 bp, 15 predicted proteins | sample 531511 | NCBI WGS metagenome assembly CEVO01 (sample SAMEA2623907, study PRJEB7988) | marine metagenome | biome: marine biome (ENVO:00000447); feature: mesopelagic zone (ENVO:00000213); material: "saline water (ENVO:00002010), including plankton (ENVO:xxxxxxxx)" | depth 800 m | reverse complement strand
CCCGGAATCGCCGAGAAGCGTGTAGGTTGGCTCTGGTCCTTCCGCGACCGCTTCGAAAAGACCATCGGACAGCCGTGGCAGGATGTGGGCAGGCGTAGACCAATGGACGATAGTCCTACCGACTAAATGAACCCGACTAGGTTCGCGGGCGTCTTTTACGTCTTAACATAACCCAGGTCAGTGCCGACGTTGCAATGATCGGCCCTATAACATCGGCGAACTGGTCAGCTTTAGTCCAAACCTTGAGATCGAAAGCGGCCCACCAAGGGGCGTTGGCCCGGAGGCCATGCCCGAATTGCTCGATCCATCGGTATTCCGCCTGCGCCAGTTCCCGCCCGATGAAATATCCACACGCGAGCAACGCTCCCGCCCACCAGTTCCGGGTCCAGAGCCCGACGATGATTTGTATCGCGAGCGCCACCAATGCATGTTCGGCGAATTCGATGTGCAAGCCCTTCGTGTGGTCCCTAATATCCCTTAATTATTCACGTTATTCGCGACCGCGGTCGCAGTGACAATCGGTGAGAACAGCTGACCGATCGTCTGGATAAGCTTGCGGGGTTGATTGCTTTCGGAATTACCGAAGTAGAGGACATCGTCATCACGCAACGCAAACCGTTGCGCTAGGAAGAAGGTCGGCGTCTGCATAAGATTGAAATGATAGACCGTCGGCTGAGTTTTATTGGGTCCGGTGTACCGAAAAAGGAAGATGGCCTTTGGATCTCCGGCGTTGCTGTTCGGCCCACCCGCAGCTGCGATCGCTTCGATGACATTCATACGCTCGCGCACAAAAGGAATTTGCTGAACCCTGCCTGTGGCGCCGAGAACCGAGAAGATCAGCGGTTCGGCAAGAATGGTTACACGATCACCGGGATAAGCGCGCACACGATCATACGTGCCGGCCAAAACATCGGATAAGCGCAGACGAACCAGATCGTCGCCTCGTTCGATGAGCAGGGTTAAGTTCTTCGCTTCGCCGCGATATCCGCCCGCCAACGCAATAACATCGGAAAGGGTTTCGCGATTAGTCTGCAGTACGAGACGTCCCGGTTGTGCGACTTCACCACCAATGATTATAGAGTTACCGATCACTTCCTGGCGAGTGATGGAAACCTGAGGGTCCTGCGATAAAGTGCGAAGTCCTTCACGGATCTTTACCTGAACATCTGCCAGAGTATTACCAAGCACCTGGATCGTTCCGACATAGGGAATGTCTATCATCCCATTGTCGTCGACTCGCCGCGGAGGGAGGGTCTGGGCTTTGACCGAAGGATCAAAACCGCCCGCGGCGTCTGCTGAACTGCCGCCTCCAAACAAGGCGACGCCCGCCTCAAATACGGTGACGGAGAGTACGTCGCCGGGTCCGATCATGTCGGACGGTGGGGGATCATAATCTGGCAACTGCCAGTCAATCGGTTCTGCGACCGGAGGGACGTCGGCGATCGAAATTACAGGCACGATATCGATGGACGCGCCATCGACCTGTGCTTCCAATGCGGTATCGGTTATTTGGCCTCCAGTCGGTCCGCTCGAAGGCAGGGTAGAGCAGGCACAAAGCGAACCAAGCGCAATGGTCGACAAAAGCAGTTTCAGTTTCATGATGAATTCGTATGAGATTTGCGTATGAAGCGCCCCTCTAACCAATAAGAAGGGTCAGGGATAGCCCGTTGCGATCCAATTCACACGGCCATGAGAAGACACTGCAGTGATGAGTAACTTTTTAAAGCAATTGCGGGACATTCTGTTGCTATTGGTTTGTCGACCTGACCGGTTGGCACTCATCTGTTGCTGGCGATTATGCGGAAAAAAATTGCGAGCTCAACATCGACTTCAAAGTGCGATTGCCGCCTTGCCATTCGCTAACCAGCGTTGGATGTCCGACGCTGGTTCAGAAGATTTGGCGCTAATTGCCATTGCGCGATGGCGCGAGGAGTTGCCTAGCTTCTGTGTCCATTTACACCTTGAGTCGGGCGACGACCAGTCCGCTGTTCGGAAGGCAATAAGATCCGCGCTGCAGCAGAGCGAAAGACCCGTTCGTATATTTATCACTACGTCTATTGCCATTGAAGACCGCCTTGATTCGCACAAGGATGTCTGCATTTTGCGGGAACCTTGCCAGAGTTTAGCGGACGGGCTGAGATTAGCTCTAGCGGAAGCTAATGAGCTCAGCGTCGACTACCTCGTGCCGCTTTCGGTCAGCGGTTCGCTGCCGCGCCACGCGATTGCCGGCTATGCCTCCTTCGTGATTAGACAACAGCTGGATGAATTGCCTGTTCTTTATGGCGATGAGATTGAGCGGGTAGCCAACTCTGGCGGCGCAGTCAGTTGGTTAAAGCCTTTATGGGATCGCCGTATGATCCTATCTCAGGATTACGTCAGTTCGTCATGCGCTTTGCCGGTTAAATTGGCGCTGAGGTTCGTGCAGGATGATGATTGGCTATCTCCAAAGAGCGTCTACGAACTGGTTTTGCGGATTTCCCTTACGTTGGGGTTTGATGCATCTATACAAAAAGTGCAGCGAATAACGATGTTCACCCATGGCGGGGCTTGGTGTGCACGTGGCGAGACAGGGCTCATCGCAGTGCAAAGCGTTGCGCCGTCAGATGTGGAGGTGTCAGCCGGACCGTTTGGTTCTGTACAGTTGCGCTGGACAATACCCTGTCCAATGCCAAAGGTTAGTATAATAGTTGCGACGCGCGATAAAATTGATTTGCTAAGGACTTGCGTCGAAGGCGTACTTCTTAAAACCGACTACCCTTCAATAGATCTAATCATTGCAGATAATGATAGCCGAGAAACTGAAGTTCTAGAGTTTTTGGAAGAAATAGTAAATGATGGTCGAGTTAGAGTTGTCCGTTGGCCGCATCTATTCAATTATTCAGCAATCAATAATTACGCGGCTGGTTTTGCTAAGGGTGAATATATTTGTTTGCTTAACAACGACATCGAAGTGATTGAGCCCAACTGGTTAACCGAACTGGTCCGGGAAGCCGTCCAGCCGGGTGTTGGTGCTGTGGGCGCGCGATTACTATATCCAGATCGCTCAATCCAACATGCTGGGGTTGCCATTGGCATTGGTAATGCTGCTGGTCACGCCCATCGAGGATTACCTGAAGGTCAACCGGGATATTTCGCTCAGGCATTAATAGCGCGCGGCACCACAGCAGTAACTGGCGCATGTTTGCTCGTGTCCAAGAAGCACTTTGATGGGGTGGGTGGGCTAGACGAGCGTGGATTGGCAGTCGCATACAGCGATGTCGATTTCTGCCTAAAGCTTCGTAAGCTAGGCCTTTCTAATATTTATACCCCGGCCGCCACACTAATTCACCACGAGAGCAAATCACGCGGAGCCGATTTTGCTCCCAATAATCTCGCGAGATACTTGCGCGAACTAGCGGTTTTCCAGCAAAGATGGGATACTACGCGCATCGTTGATCCTTGGCATCATTCGAGGCTTTCCAGGAATAGCGAAACTTTTAGGGTCGCTCCATGAGGGAATTGACCGTGATCACGGATAGAACTTGTTTTGTCGATGTAAAATGACACTGCCGTATTAATAGGAGCTTCTCATTGCCCCATGATCATGATCTGCTGGCCGCTGAACCTTGGTTCTCGCGTACGGTGATGAACTTAATTGACCACAGTTTGCACGGCCGTACATCCGCTGCTCAGGAGTCCCAGCGCCAACTTATAGCTAGCATGACACTCTACTTTTTGGACAAGCGGCGAGAGGATTTTGATCGTTCGACCAAAGACATCCTCTCTTTCTTCGGGTTCTGCGAACGAAATCTTGAACGTAGTCATTCACAAATTCTGCAGGATTTATGGGTCCTCTATATGTTGGCAGAGAAGCGTGAGGGCTTTTTTGTAGAGGCCGGTGCCTGCGACGGACTGTCACTATCGAATACGCTGTTGCTGGAGAAGAATTATGGCTGGTCGGGGATACTAGCTGAGCCGAACCAAGATTGGCACGCAGCGCTGGAAAATAATCGTTCAGCGCGAATTTCCCACTTCTGCCTTGCCGCCGAAAGCAACAAAAACGTCGATTTTCTCGCTACGAATGATCGGCCAGAGTTGTCACGCATTGCAGATATAGTACCCAACGACGTGCATGAAAGAAACGGCAACCGAGCAAATGCGAAGCATTATAAAGTGCCGACAATTTCCTTAACAGATCTTTTGTGCCAGTGTGAGGCACCGAAGTACATAGATTACCTTTCTCTGGATACGGAAGGATCGGAGTTCGAAATTCTTCGTACCTTTGATTTTGATGAATACAAATTTGGCCTCATCACAGTTGAACACGCAGGCGAAGAAACGAAACGTGAAGCTATTAGGAAGGTGCTTGTTTCCAAAGGTTATAATCACTGGCTGCCCGTTCTTACGCGCTGGGATGACTGGTATGTCGGAGATATTTTAGCGGCCTCCGAGCCCTGAAATTCGCGCCTTAGTCCACTCGCGCTTGTCCGGCGCGCCTAGTTCGGTAGACGACGGGCAGCTTTTTCAATAAACGCAGTTCAGGAAATGAAGTCATGGCTCAAACCAAATACCATCGCTTCGACGATATCGAAAATGATTTAACGAATGCGGAGAGGGGGCGACAAGGCTTATTCTCGGATAATAGTTTTACCAAGAGGCTTGAGGCACGCCTTGATCGGGCTTTAGAAGGCAGGCGCATTTTGTCGCTTGACGTCTTTGACACGCTGGTGTTGCGCGACAATTCTGCCGAGATAACCCGGTTTTTCGAGGTGGGCGGGCGAATGGCCGAATTAGTGGGAGTGCATTCTGGCAAAGAGGTTTCTCAAGTCGATGCCTTCGTCGCTCGGTATTTAGGGACCAAAGCGACTTACCGTGCCTCGCGCACTGAAAAAGGCTGCCGCGAAGGATCCTTGATCGAACTGCATTCCACAGCCAGCCGATTGCTTGTCGGCAGTGGCGATCTAGTAGAAGAATTCGTCGCTGCGGAGCTTCAAAACGAAGCCACAAGAATCCAGCCGAACCCTTTTTTGGTGAAATACGTGGAGAAATACCGCGAAGCCGGGGGCAAGATCGTCTTGCTGACAGATATGTACATGCACGAGCAGCATGTTCGGAAGTTGCTCGAAAGCCTCGACATTGCGGCGGCTGGTTATGATTTGATCCTCTCGAGCGCCGATACGAAGGCATCCAAAGCTTCGGGTGGAATTTTTGAACTGGCAGAGGATGCAATGGGTTGTGGACCGAAAGATTTTGTTCATCTTGGCGACAGTTTCCAAGGGGACGTCTCGCAGGCGATCCGTCGTGGTTGGCAGGCACTGCACCTGCCGCTTGCTAAGTTCGATGTTGCGCAACGGCAAGAAGACCATCGCGTTACGAGCGAAATGCTAAAGCTGCGACATGCGCTTTCAGTAGACATTGCAATGCCTCACTGATTTGATTTGGACCTGATTTACAATGCAAGATAATCCTACACAGCACAGGGCAGATCTCGCCCGAACCATTGGCTATGATCTCCTCGGCCCCGTCGTGCATCGCTGGCTGCTTGGTCTGGAGCAGCACATCGCTTTCTTCGAAGAGGAAGATGCAGCGTTTCTATTCTGCGCCCGGGCAGGTGTGCGCATTAAAGAGCTGTATGAAATTTACCTGGAAGGCCGCGGTCGCGTCCTGCCAGACAATTCTGAAATCTTCTGGATTTCACGGCTCGCGCTGTGCAAGGGGTTATATAATCAGGTCCCCGAGCGCGCGGCCTCAATCATAGCGCAAGAATATAGCAATCAGCCGATCAGGGACGTTGTCAAAGGCTTGCTACGGCACGATCCGGCTCGGCTTGCAGTTGGGGACTTAGAGACCCGCGATCTTGAGGCTTTTGCCAACAATTTTCCAGGATGGCTCAAATCGCGATCTCCTCTGGCTCGAAGCACCCTCGACTATCTCAATGCATCTAGTAAAGCTTTTACTGCACAGCTCGATGATCTTCTGGGCGAGTCCGAAAAGGCAGTGCTGATCGACAGCGGCTGGCAGGGCACTGGCCAAAGCTTGCTGCATCATGCGCATAAGAACATCGACTGGCATGGGCTCTATTTCGGTAGAATTCTAACCTCTGCACACGATCGGGCCATCACCGATCGTGTCATTGGCCTGCTCTTCCAGAACGATGTGTACGACCCTGATAGACCAGAATCGGCATTTGTTCTCCATCGCCACTTGATCGAGACCCTGCTGGAACCCAATGGGCCCTCGATTGAAGAGATCGTTGGCGGCCCGACCGACCAAAAGGCCCGAGAGCAGATACAGGCTAATGAGAACGCGCTGGCGAGACCGGAACACGATTCTCTCTATATCTTGGTGCGCGAATATATCAGCAATAACGCGTCTATCGATCTAACGGAGATTATATCACGTCATCAAAAAGCGATGCCGCAGCTTGCGCGCATTCTCACCATGCCAACCCGCGAGGAGGCCCTGTCACTTTTCGCCAAGGATCGTTCTGCCGATTTCGGCAAAGATCTCGAAGTGCCAGTTCTTTTCAGGGAAACTGAGGCCAAGAAGTTGCCGGGCTGGTTGCAAACACGTGATGATCGAATTCAGCATTCACTGTGGCCTCAAGGACAGATTGCGCTCGAATTCGAAGGCAAACTTCGCAATGATTTGCAATTGCGCGTTTGCGGTCTTACTGACGACGTGAGCTACTTCGACCACAACTCTGAGACTGGTGCCAATAAAAACCACGAGGCAGAGGTGGCTGTCGCCAACAAGCCCGTGGTGGCGATAATTACCCGCACGAAGAATCGCCCTTTGTTATTGAAGCGTGCTGCGGAAAGCGTGGCGCAGCAGAAATATAGCCATTATTTTTGGGTAATAGTTAATGATGGTGGCGACGAGGATGTCGTACGCGGGATAATCAACAATTGCAGCGTTGATCGTCGCTGTATTCGTCTCGTATCGAATACAAAAAGCGTCGGCATGGAAGCCGCCTCAAACCTCGGCGTGTGTCATGTCGATAGCGATTATGTCATTATTCATGACGACGACGATACGCTGCATCCGGATTTCATTAAGGAAACAGTCGAATTTCTGGAGAGCAACGCCGGCAGGCGGTACGGCGGGGTCATTACCGGCACTGAGTATGTATCAGAGGAAATCCGTGGAGACGATGTCGTAATTCATTCGCGCGTGCCATACATGGATTGGGTACGCAACATTCAGATTTCTGAATTGATGGCGCAAAACCTGTTTGCCCCTATAGCATTCATCTATCGACGGGAACTCTATGATGACATTGGCGGGTATAACGAGGCATTGCCCGTTCTCGGTGACTGGTTCTTTAACCTTGAGTTTGTATTAAAAGCAGATATCAAGGTCCTGCCGCGGCAACTGGCTTATTATCATCATCGCGACCACGGTGACAGCTCACACTCTGGCGTCTATTCGAATTCGGTCATCGGTGGGCAAAGCAAGCACGAGGAATTTGCCTCAGTCTGCCGCAATATGTTCATGCGAAAGTACAGCCGGGATACTAGCATTGCCTCAGGCCTGATCATGGCGTATTTCACCCAAGATCTTCGCAATCGGATCGAGCGGCGGGGGCAAAGCTTAACTGAAATCGGGGGGGGTAGCCGGAATTCCCCCGGCGCGTTCTCTTCAGAGTTGGATCGGGTGTGGTTGTTGTCCCTCGTCCTCGACGAAAAAGCCCGGCGTCCCCTTTTCTCGCTAAAGCGGATGCCACGGATCGCCCTTGACGCCTCACTGGTCGATCTTGCCCGTATTGCGAGGAAGTTCGATGTGAAGATCAACCCACCAGATAATTTCGACGAGGCAGCGTATTTAGCGCAAAACCCTGATGTCGCTAGTGTTGTTCGCGCTGGTGAACTCACAAGTGGTTTTGAACACTACGTATTGAACGGGCATCTGGAAAATCGAACGAGAACGGGAAAATAGGACAAATGCATCATCGATTTCGTATTCCAATGTTGACGCATTATAAGACTTAGAAATTCATCTTGCCCGGTGCTCCGCGAGGGAGACTACTTTGTTCTCAAAGCTGTGGTAGAAAGACATTCAGTTTAGGACTGCGGAAAATCTTGTATATGCGCCAGGATGTTCCCCGTTTGGGAGCATGATGCCGCTAGGCCCCAACGCTCATATGAACCTCATTTGAATTGGCAACGAAATCAACAGAGATATTCGCGCGACCTCATTTGGGTATTTGCCAGTTTCACCCGAGGAAATGCAAATCCTGGAGTTCGGCTGCGGGATCGGCATGCTGGTGATGCCGTTGAACTTCAATTGGGGATATCTCAGGCATGCCTGCGACGTATCTTCTTAGTACAACAGTTGGCTGAAGCGACAGAATCCTGGGTGCGAGTTGTTCGCCACTGAAAACGATCCGCCGCTTCCGTCTGACAACTCGCATTTCGACGCTGTTTGTTCGGTTAGCACGCAGACGGACGTTCCTTACGAACGGCAGATTTCGTGGATGAAAGAAATCCGACGAATTCTCAAGCCTAGGGGAATTGCGGTGATTACCGCCACGGGCCAAATGGCGATATCCTATCGCCACGATGTTCGTAAACAGGCAGGGAGAATCGACGTCAGCAATAAGGAACTTGGGAGTGAATGCAAGACATCAACGTCGTACAAAGGCAACCTAAGGCGCACTCGTGACAAGTAACCGATCTTCCACTTAAGGGAAAACGCATTTGTTGCCGTTTCAAATATATTGCTTTAGGACACTTGGATCCGTAGTGGAGCGGCCCTCTATTAGCCGATGGCCGAGAAAGCTAAATGACTTCGAGCGAGCAACAGGCTTAAAGCTAATTATCCTACTTGAAGCCTTGCTCTAGACCCTTCACGTTGGGGCGGCTATCATTCGGCAACTAGAATGCAACCAGCATCGGCAAGGATCCTCCGGACTTTTTCCGAATTTTTTACTCGCAAATGATCGAAGCGGCTGGCTGAAAAATTGGTGCAGGCTACAATTTCCTGGATTGAGCGTGTGTTGTCCTGAATTTCCTCGTGGCGTACATACGGATAGCCCATTGTGAAGGCGAGTTCTTCCGTGCGGCTGTCAAAGGCGATGCAAATCCCAAGCCGTTCGGCCTGAATTGCGGCGACGGCTCCGTGAATACGCATGCCAATTACAAGATCATTTTGCCGCATCTGGTCAATCCAAGTGCGTGCATCAGAATAGAAGATGCTGTGGTCTTTGAGGTAGCAGATAAACTCATCTGCGGAAAGGTCGGGTCGTATTAAAGTCGCCACCCAACTGAAAAATTCGAGAGCCTCCCTGCCCATTCGTCCATCATAGGCCAACCCCAAGAATTTTGGCCCTGTTTGCAAGATTAAATCATGGGGAAAGGTAGATACTAAATGGGCTAACCGACGTTCAGTTTCGCGGGCTTCCACCTCAAGCGTTCCGAGCGTATATCCGATCCGGGGCGTCTCGATTTCGGGAAATCCATCAAGCATCGCTTGAATACTTGATCCGCGAACGCCCGGATTGATGGTTTGTGACGGGCAACCAGTCACAACTGTATTCGTAATGCCGATGTGCTCGAGAACCTTTTGCGTAAAAGCTCCGCGCACACCAATCGTTTGGGACCGCTCCGACAGAATATCCAAATAGCGTCGCGTACCAGGTTTCAAATTTAGCCTTGGATCACTATCCAGCCCTGCTTGTGCGCCGAGTCCCACACAGGCAATCGGAAGATCACAATTTTCGACGAAATCTGCCCATCCAGCCAAATCCCAGTTGGGGTTGATCTGGTTTGCAGCGGGGATGCACAAGATGTCAGCAATTTCGTTGATTTCAGCCGGCGATGACTCGCGTGTGATAGCAAACTTTGGATTACGAATTAACCGCCACATGGCGAATTGAAACATCGCATTGCCGGTATTCTCACCGATCTCCGCAAGCGACTTTTCAAATCCGGAGGACGAAAAACATACTCCGCCGTTCGTGCCACTGTAGGCGACTGTTTTCATAAACTCTCCGAATATCCTTAGGTCCGTGCGACAGAATGGGGGGCGCCGTGGCTGGCATTGTAATCTTACATTGGCAATTTACGCAATTCGCACGCCCTTGACAAAAAGAATTTGAGCATCTGGGGGGCGACCGGTCAGGTGTATTTCTATCAATTATCGGCTATTAATGCAACTTAAGACCGGTCACGCCAAAGCGCGGAAAGCATGCAGAGTTATATTCGAGAAAGCGTTGGGCTACAACGCTTCATATATCGCTATTGCTTCGTCCACATCTTCATACAATGTCGCCAATCCTTCGTGCAAAACAACTGCTCGATTACAGTATTGCTGCACAGTCTTAAGGCTGTGTGATGCGAGAAGCAACGCGCGGTCGTTTCGCCTCTCGAAAAATTCCTCTTTACATTTTTTCTGAAAATTTTGATCGCCGACCATGATAACTTCATCGATCAAATAACATTCGAACTCGATAGCGAGGGAGAGTGCAAAAGCAAGTCTAGCACGCATGCCAGAAGAATAGAGCTTCACCGGCATTTTTAATTGGCTGCCCAGCTCAGTGAAATCCTGAACAAATTGTCGCATCTCGGAATATGGCTTATCATAAATCCGAGCAATAAAGCGCGCGTTGTCGAAGCCGGTAAGGCTTCCCTGAAATCCTCCATTAAAACCGAGGGGCCATGAACAACTCATTTTGCGCACAACCTTGCCGGTCGTGGGCATTTCCACCCCGCCGATAAGTCGGATAAGCGTGGATTTTCCCGCACCATTTCGGCCTAGTAAGCCAATACGGTCACGCGGATTAATAGTAAAATTTACGCCGCGCAAAACGTTCTTGTGCACGCTCCCACTGTGGTAATGCTTATGGATGTCGATGCACTGAATCATAACACTGACATAGTCCGTCGGACCTTGCGACAAAGTATGAGTCCAACCAGGAGGCAGGCGATCGTCACGCCGAGTGCCCGCGGAATGTCGAAGTATGGGGTCACTGCAGATCCGAAAACGCCATATCGCATAAGCTCCATGCCACTCACGAGTGGCGACCACATTAAGGCATCGCGAACATCTGGCGGTAACCAGGATGCCATGTTGAACACGCCTGAGAATGGAATCGAAATGTAGACTGTTACCGGTACGAGCTTCTCAACAACATCCGAAATCTCGGATAAGGGAGCAAGCATGGTGCAAACCGATAGGACGAAGAAAACATAAATTGCCCAACCGCCGATAAGCGCGCCTACATCACTTGGCGCTGGGATGTAGTCGAAAAAAGCGAGCACGACACCCGCAAATATAAAAGCCATCATGGCGCCGATTGTTTCGATGATGACGCGCACTATAATAAAGTCGAGTACTTTTATTTGACGGTGATAAAGCAAAGCGCTGTTGGCTTGGAAAACCTTCGCAGATCGACCAAATGAATGACGTAAAAACGTTAGCGGTATGTAACCTGTAGCGACAAAAGCTATTACACTAATGCCATGATTTTCGGGACCTTTCAAAAATGTCCAGGCAATTCCAACCAGTCCGGCAAAAAGCAGGGGCTCTGCCATTATCCAAAGAAAGCCTATATTCTCGCGTCCGAAACGTGTAATTAATTCGCGGATCATCAAGGCCCGTATAACCTTGATCTGAATATTTGCGCCGTCTGAAATCTGCGACATGGATTTACTACAATTACCTATTAATCTTCCGGAGCGTGCTCGATAATTCCAACTATTAGCATCCATCCTACCAGGTACAGGCAGAGGGATGCGAACAGCACAGCAAGTATCGCCTTCAACCTGTTCGGCAATATGGGGGCGTCTGGTAAATTTGGTTCTACCACACGCTCTAAATAGTACTGCTGTTGTCGGGCTTCCACTCGTGCCTGTTCCAAAGCGGCATTTGCAGCGGTGAGTGTCTGCGTGGCAAACTCCTGCTCTACTGTGAGATTTTCATATTCCGTCATACGTGAGGCGAGGCCTTCCGGAGACCCTACGGCCCGGCGATTTTGCGCAGCGACTTGTTGCGAGATAGCTCTGATTCGCTCGCGTAGCGCTGGTATGGAGGGATGATCTGGGGCAATACCTTGAATTTCAGATAGCTGCGCGCGCAAAGCGGCTTCCCGTGCTGTTAGTTCGTTAGAAACCGTTAAAACGCCGATACCCTGCTGCTCAGGATTGAAAATTTCAGAACTATTGCGATAAGCGCTTAGCTGCATACGCGCCAAGCGGACACGTTGCTGGGCAGTTGCAACGCGATCTTGCGCTTCCTTTATGGCTTGGGAATTCGCGCGTCGGTTAAGTCGGTTTACCAATTCTTCGCTCAATCGTAGCAAGGCCACGTTCAACTCCTGTGCCTCCCTTGCTGTAAAAGCACTTGTATGCAGCACTGTAAGATCTGTCGTTGTACCTTGCGTTGCCGAAACCATTGAACGGTAATACGAATAGAGGTCTTCAATACTTTCACTTTGAAAAAGGAGCGGGAACCTACTAAATACGTCAGCCTCTGACGAACTGAAAGCTCCTCGCACATTTACTCGAGTTGAGAGGTCCGCCAAGGCGTCCCGAGATTGTAAATAGCCAATGATCTCGTTCGCTGGGCTATCTCTCGAGCCGAGGCCGGTAGTTTGCAAGAGGGATCCTAATGCCCCGCCACTAGTCCTTTGACGCTCGGGGGCTTTGATCACAAACCGAGATTCTGAGACATATATGTCTGCCGCTACAGCGCCGTAATAAAGTATAGCCAAAGCTGTAGGCAATACTACGAATAAGGCAAACCAGCGCCAACGTCTAAGGCGGGCAACGAAGGAGTTTTCGGCTTCGGATTCATTAACCTGAGGCTGAAGATTAGTATCGTGATGCATTGTTAAGGTCTTCACAGCAAACGTAAAGAACGGCCTATTGCGCCGCCCTGCACACCTGGCTTCTATTCATGAATTGGGTCTGGTTTTGTGGCCTTAGCGTTCAATGGGCTAAAGGCAAAGATCAATCTAATTTCTGTGTCGTATGCCTAACGCTTCTTTTGATACCTAGCATCGTCGAGCCTCGCGAGCATCATCAGCAGAACACGTCTGAACGGGTTTTGTCCGCGAATTATGCCGTGCAGTATCCGTACTGTATCGATCCAAAGAGATGAGCGATCATCCATGGCCTTGTAAATCGACCAAAACCGATCCGCTCCCAGAACGCGCGGCATCAAAAATACGCCATGGTACCCGAACGTCTTTGACGGATCGCCTGCTCGCTCGGCTGAAAACTTGTCGGCAAGTTCAGCGGGCGCGAAGCTAAGTCCTTGGCGCTCCAGCATGCAGCGGTTGGTCCGGCAAATCGCCACGTCCTCAGGGTGATGCTGCTTGAACTCCGCGGTACGGCAAGCCGCCATCAATGCTCGGCTGCGAAGCGAGAATCCGCCATTTCCAACATCATGTCCGTCGTCAAATTGTGGCCAACTCCCACCAATGTAGTCGTAATCGAAAAATTCAGCCTGCCAGCGCGCCGGATCGATAACATGCCCATCCCATTGCACGATCAAGCAGTGGCTCGTCGCTATATAATCGACCAATTGGTTGAGGATGAAGTCGGAATACGCCTCGGATGATGTAAGCCGGTCAATACGGACTAGCCGGATGCGTTTGGAAAGGGTGACGTCCACTGCTGCAAGGTCTGCATCGGTAAACAGGATAGCCTCAGCTACGTCGATATAGAGAAGGCTCGTTTCAAGTGCCTGGACCGTTGCCGCAATATTGGACGAGCTAACTGCGCACATCGTCACCCTATCGAGATGCAGGCGCTGCATGGGCGGTACAGGCAAAAGGGGCTTGGTGGTCATGGCTTTAGACTTCGAGAACAAACTGTTCGCTGAACGGGCTGAGCAGCGGATGGTGAAACGGGTCTACCCTTTCGCATTTTCCTGCTTCCAATTTGAATGGTCCCCAGCGTTCATGCAAAGCCTCAGTTTCCCTTGCCAAACGTGCCGCGCCCGTTGGGTCGCGATCCAGCCCTCTGGAGATAGACTCGTGATGCACAAGTTTAGCCCTAGGCTCGTAAAGTGTGCGCCAGCCCAAAGCGTCGAGCCGTAGACACAAATCGACATCGTTGAATGATACGGCGAATTTTTCCGCATCGAACCCCTCGATCGCCATGAACTTTCGTTTCTGGACCACGAGACATGCTGCAGTAACCGCTGAAACGAACTGTGGCATCGAATGGCGATTAAAATATCCTGTTTCTGTCGGGACCAACAAGCGGTGCGCATGTGATGCCCCTCCACCTACGCCCAACACCACCCCTCCATGTTGGAGGCGACCGTCCGGGTAAAGCAGCTGTGCGCCCACGGCGCCGATCTCCGTTCTGCAAGCTTGCGCTGCCATTGTCAGCAGCCAGTCGGGATCGGTGATTTCGATGTCGTTATTCAGAAAGCAGAGAAGTTCGCCGTTCGCATGTTCAACTGCGCGATTGTTGATAGCAGCGAAGTTGAAAGGTCCGTCGTCACGCAATACCCTGACGAATTGCGGATTTAGAGCGTCTAGATACTCTAACGTATCTGGATCATCGCTGCCGTTGTCGATAACGAGAATTTCGACTGGGCTGGGGTAGTTGGTACTAGCTAGTCCATAAAGACAGACCCTGAGAAGGTCATGTCGATTGCGGGTCGGGATGATTACGCTTATCGTTGGAATGTCACCGTTCGCTTCTAGTGATGCCGGTTTGGAGGGTGGAACATTTGGAGCAAAGCGAGACCTACGGTGATGCAAAATCCTTGGCAGATGAATGACCGGTGCCCCAACTGTCTTGCTCTGCCGCGTAGCCCGCATGGTGAGGTCCTGAGCCCAGTTGTGTGAGGTCAATTCGTCGAAAGATCCTTCCGGTATTCGCAGCAATGCGGCACCAGTGACATAATCGAAATGTTTGAAAAGCTCACTGTTCCAGTCGGGCTTTAGATGAGGGTGACGGCGCCGCATTTTCGCATCGATCAAATCGTCGTCGGCGTAAATGGCTTGTGTTTCTTCAGATGCACGAGCCGCAGCGCTGCGGTACAGATCGCCAGCCCCGATCGCCAACAAATCGCCGCTGAGCATGGGCAGGAGCCATGTGTCGCGATCGGCTTCGCGCAGTTCCTGCAGCACATGTTTCGGACTTCCGTCGATAATTATCGCGGTCAATTTCTCAGATGCCAAACTGGTTAGCGTACGCTCCACATCTCGCCCGGTTTGCACAAGTCCCACGATCTTGATGTCTTTGAAGGTACTCTTCACGCTCGCCGCAGGCAGATTGCCCTGTCGCATGATCCACAGTCGGTAGGCCCATCTCGACTGACCGAGAAGGGGAGCGAGCTTGAGCCGCGAACGGAGCCGTTTGCCTACCATACTCCACCAAATGGCGTGGAGATAGCGCCCAGGTGCCATGACGAAAGCATCTATATGCACCATCACTGTGAGCGCGAGCTTGGGCCCCGCGCCGCGAGCACTGCGCGCGCTCTTGCTGGTTAGTGTCAGGAATTTGGGAGCGCTCAGCGGCATGGTTTCACGCGTTAGTGTAATCCATTACCGAAGCAAATTGGAGAAAGCGCAAATCACGAAGTAGTCTGGATATTGCGCCACCAAGCTTCGTTATCGATATACCACCGCAGCGTCGCCGCAAGGCCGCTGTCGAAATCGTGATGCGGCTTGTACCCAAGGTCGGCGCGCGCCTTGGTCGCGTCAACCGCATACCGGCGATCATGGCCCACGCGATCCGGCACAAAAGTCTTGAGTTCGCTGGTCGGCCTTCCGCATGCAGCAGGCGCATCGGGGTAACGATCGGCCAGACCGTCGATGGCGCCGAACGCCTTGTCTACCTCTGAGCATATGCGCTCGATTACCGTCAGGTTCGGCAATTCTTCGCCACCCCCAATATTGTAAGTTTCTCCGGAGATGCCTCTTTTCAAGCAGGCCTCAATCCCACGGCAATGGTCTTCGACATGAAGCCAGTCGCGTACATTCATGCCGTCTCCATAAATCGGTAGGCTGCGGCCGTGCAGGGCATTGAGCAGGAACAGGGGGATCAGCTTTTCGGGATATTGATATGCCCCATAGTTGTTGGAGCAGTTGGTCGTCGTCACTTCCAAGCCGAAAGTATGGTGATACGCTCGCACAAGGTGATCGGATGATGCCTTCGATGCCGAATAAGGAGAATTCGGCTGGTATGGATGTGTTTCGCTGAAGGCAGCATCATTTAGGCCAAGGGATCCATAAACTTCGTCTGTCGAGATATGGTGAAAGCGGTGTGGCCGACCGCTGCCTTCATCCAACCAAACCGCTTTTGCCGCTTTCAAGAGGCTGTTCGTGCCCAAGATATTGGTATCGATAAAAGCGTCAGGCCCAGTGATAGATCGGTCCACATGGCTCTCCGCGGCAAAATGCACAACTGTGCCGATATTCCGATCACGCAGTAACTCTTCGACCAATTTTCCGTTGCGAATGTCGCCAATGACGAGTTCCGCCTGCTCCACCCCAGCAATGGTCGATTTATTGCCTGCATAAGTCAGGCAATCGAGAACGATCAGCTTATCATCGGGATGATGCTTCGCCCAGAAATGGAGGAAATTGCCACCAATGAAGCCGGCTCCCCCCGTCACGAGAATGTTAGCCAAGAGCCATCTCCTGTTTCAGCATGAGGCGCAGGTTCGTACGCCAATGAATGTAGTCATCCTCGAGTAACTCGCGCGTGTCACTGCAATCGAGAAGTGAAAAAGCTGGCCGTGAGGCGGGACTCGGATAAGCCGTACTGGAGATCGGAACAATCCGAACAGGCCCTTTCAGCAGACCGATCGCTAGAGCCTCTTCTTGGATAGCAACGGCGAAGTCATACCAGCTCGCGACACCGGCATCGCTGTGGTGGAAGGTCCCGTTGGCATCCTTTGCCACTAGCCCCCAGAGAGTACGCGCAAGTCCGGGAGCCCAGGTCGGCGCGCCGATCTGGTCGGCCACCACGTTAAGCGCAGGCTTTTCCGCCATCAGACGCAGCATGGTGCGCACGAAATTGGCGCCGCCTGCGGTGTAGACCCAGGCCGTGCGCACGAGCAGATCGC
>CEVO01027574.1_pt1 | contig 17128 bp, 12 predicted proteins | sample 531511 | NCBI WGS metagenome assembly CEVO01 (sample SAMEA2623907, study PRJEB7988) | marine metagenome | biome: marine biome (ENVO:00000447); feature: mesopelagic zone (ENVO:00000213); material: "saline water (ENVO:00002010), including plankton (ENVO:xxxxxxxx)" | depth 800 m | reverse complement strand
GGTAATGAAGAGGTCCCCGGTTCAACTCCGGGTGTGAGCACCAGATAAGTAAGAATTTGCTAGTATTTTGGTAAGTCGTAGGGCCCAAAACGTGTTGTTGCTTCTTTCTGTAATATAATAAGGGGAACAACGATACTGTAATTGACTTGAAATTGATTTAACTTGATCAGAGATTAGAAAAGTAGGGGCAGTTAATAATGTCGAAGGAAAAATTTGAAAGAACGAAAGTACACGTAAACGTAGGAACTATAGGTCACGTAGACCATGGGAAAACGACGTTGACGGCTGCACTGACTAAAGTGAGTGCAGAAGCCCACGGTGGTGAGGTCAAGGATTTCGATCAGATCGATAACGCGCCGGAAGAGAAGGAGCGCGGTATTACGATTGCTACTTCTCACGTTGAGTATGACTCGCCGAACCGTCACTATGCCCACGTAGACTGTCCGGGTCATGCCGATTATGTGAAGAACATGATCACGGGAGCGGCGCAGATGGACGGAGCGATCTTAGTTGTCTCTGCAGCTGATGGACCGATGCCTCAGACTCGAGAGCACATTCTGCTTTCTCGTCAGGTGGGTGTGCCTTACATCGTGGTATATATGAACAAGGCCGACATGGTTGACGATGAAGAGCTGTTGGAGTTAGTCGAGATGGAAATCCGTGAGCTTTTGGATCGGTACGAGTTTCCGGGGGACGACACTCCGATAGTCATCGGTTCCGCTCTGAAAGCGTTGGAAGGCGACACTTCTGATATAGGTGTTTCGTCGGTACAGAAGCTGATTGAGACGCTAGACAGCTATATTCCTGAACCGGAGCGTGATATTGAGAAACCTTACCTGATGCCTATCGAAGACGTCTTCTCGATTTCCGGTCGGGGAACTGTAGTAACCGGGCGTGTTGAGCGTGGCATCGTCAAGGTAGGTGAAGAGATCGAGATAGTGGGTATCAAAGATACCGAGAAAACCACTTGTACTGGAGTTGAGATGTTCAGGAAATTGCTGGACGAGGGCCGTGCGGGTGAGAATGTTGGTGTTCTTCTACGAGGTACCAAACGCGAAGATGTTGAGCGAGGTCAAGTGTTGGCAGCGCCTGGTTCAATTACACCACATACTACGTTTGAGGCTGAGGTGTATATTCTAAGCAAGGACGAGGGTGGGCGTCATACTCCTTTCTTCAAAGGCTATCGTCCGCAGTTTTACTTCCGAACGACTGACGTAACCGGAAACGTGGAATTACCTAAGGATGTTGAGATGGTGATGCCAGGAGACAATGTGAAGATGAATGTGTCGTTGATTGCTCCGATAGCAATGGACGAGGGACTCAGATTTGCTATTCGCGAAGGTGGCAAAACAGTTGGAGCTGGTGTAGTAAGTAAGATCATCGACTAATTTCGATGCCGAAATATTGAGCCAGCACGCCTGAAAAGGTGCGCTGGCTTAGTCGTATTTAAATGGTGTATAGATTTTAATTCTTAAGAAGAAGCTAGCTTGATCGTGCCAGAGGTTTGTCAGAGAAGCGAAAAACCGTGGTAATAGGCGAAAGACCTTTCTACCTGGAGAGCTTGTGGGACGAGTTACTAACGAAATAGATCTATTAGTTTATTAGCGGAGCATTACAGTAGCTGTGGGAAAAATTAAAAGGCCAGTAGCTCAATTGGCAGAGCAGCGGTCTCCAAAACCGCAGGTTGGGGGTTCGATTCCCTCCTGGCCTGCCATTTAGAGTCAGGTAAATACAGCGAAAATTAAAGAATACTCATGTCAGAAAAATCAGAAAAGACTGTTGGTGAAGACAATAGGCTAGAATTAATAAAGTGGTCGATAGTAGTTGTAATTGTGGCTGCTGGAGTGTACGCGAATTCTATATTTGCAGCTGAGTCTTTGTTGATAAGGACAATAGGGTTACTAGCAGCCGCTGGAGCGGCCGGATGGGTAGCGATACAAACTCAAAAGGGCCGTGCTTTTGTCAATTTGTGCCTAGAAGCAAGGATTGAAATACGCAAGGTAGTTTGGCCAACAAGACAGGAAACAGTGACGCAGACTATTACCGTATTGATCGTAATCTTCCTAGTGGCTCTGATTCTCTGGTTGCTGGATTGGGGATTGAATGGCGTTGTCTCATCTATTATCGGATAAAGAGAAGTAATGGCTAAGCGCTGGTACGTAGTCCATGCTTACTCGGGCTATGAAAAAAAAGTAAGACTTGCACTTAAAGAAAGGATCAGTCTTTCCGGAATGGAAGATTACTTCGATGAGGTTATGGTGCCCACAGAAGAGGTTTTGGAAATGAGGGCTGGGCAAAAGCGTAAAAGCGAGCGGAAATTTTTCCCGGGTTATGTGCTCGTAAATATGGAATTAAATGATGATACATGGCACTTGGTGAAAGACACGCCAAGAGTCATGGGTTTTATTGGAGGCACGGCGGAGAAGCCGGCACCGATTACAGATAGAGAAGCAAACAAGATTCTTCAGCGAATGGAAGATAGTGAAGATTCTCCAACTCATAAAACTATCTATGAACCAGGGGAAATGGTCCGTGTTACAGATGGTCCGTTTAATGATTTCACGGGCACTGTAGAAGAAGTCAATTACGAAAAGAGTCGTTTACGAGTAGCAGTATTAATTTTCGGTCGATCAACACCTGTCGAACTAGAGTTCGGACAGGTCGAAAAAAGCTGAATTAAATTAGCAGCGCTGGTAAAACTACCTATTGTTTTCAGCGCATAAAGTCGAATTTCAATTCGCCCTTGAATTTATAGCGCCGGGGAGTTTGGTAGGTTAAGTAATAGGCCGAGCCAAACGTTTGGACCCAAGGAGATTAGCTATGGCAAAAAAAGTGCTGGCTTTTATAAAGCTACAGGTGGCGGCAGGGCAAGCCAACCCGAGCCCCCCAGTTGGCCCGGCCCTTGGCCAACATGGCGTTAACATCATGGAATTCTGCAAGGCATTCAATGCTCATACACAAAGCGTTGAGCCTGGTCTACCGATTCCGGTAGTTATTACAGTATATGCCGATCGCAGTTTCACATTTATCACTAAGACACCGCCTGCGTCAGTGCTGCTGCGTAAAGCTGCGGGAATTCAAAAAGGTAGTGGTGAACCCAATACTGATAAGGTTGGAAAGGTAAGTCGGGCGCAATTGGAAGAAATAGCAAACCAGAAAATGCCTGATCTCACGGCAGCTGATATGGACGCAGCCGTTCGCACGCTGGCAGGCAGTGCGCGCAGTGCCGGGCTGGAAGTTGAAGGGGTAGAGTGAGATGGCAAAACTATCCAAGAAACGGAAGCAAATGGCTGAAAAAATTGAATTTGGTAAGAACTATTCCATAGAAGAAGCTGTTTCATTAATTTCAGAATTTGCATCGCCAAAATTCAAGGAATCGATCGATGTTTCCATAAACCTTGGTATTGATCCACGCAAGTCTGATCAAGTAGTGCGAGGTTCCACAATTCTGCCTGCGGGAACCGGGAAGGAAGTAAAAGTTGCTGTTTTTGCCCAGGGTGAAAATGCTGAAAAAGCTAAGACCGCTGGTGCTGACTTGGTTGGTTTCGAAGACTTAGCTGAATCGGTACAGGGAGGTAACATGGATTTCGACGTCGTGATTGCCACACCGGATGCAATGCGTGTTGTTGGAAAGCTAGGGACAGTGCTCGGACCACGGGGATTAATGCCAAATCCGAAGATGGGAACTGTAACCCCTGACGTGGAATCAGCTGTTAAGAACGCGAAAGCGGGGCAAGTTCGTTATCGAACAGATAAAAACGGGATCGTTCACGGGGGAATTGGAAAGGTTGGCTTTGATTACGCGGCTGTAAAATCTAACCTCGAGGCTCTATTGGTGGATCTGAACAAAGCTAAGCCGTCCACCGCTAAGGGAGTCTATATAAAGAAGGTTGTGCTGTCTTCAAGTATGGGTCCAGGTCTATTAATCGATCAATCCTCGTTAGGGGATTAATAGAAAATTGAATTAAGGGAAACAACACGATTGTTTCCTAAAGAACTTTGGGGTTTCAGCAACTCAGGTTGCTGGGGCTATCAAAGACCGTAGGTGAAACAGGTTACTGTTTCTTAATTTCCTACGCAGATGGTGAAACCCAATCTGGATATTTAGTACCAGATTATTATCACCCAATAGAAAAGGGCGCTTTGTCTTAGCGAAGTGTCTTAGCGTGCGACTGGCGACAGTCGTGAATTAAGGAGTTAACAAGTGGCTATAAATATTGAGGATAAGAAACAAATTGTTTCGGAGGTCAATAAGGCTGCTAGTAGTGCCTTGTCAGCTGTGCTTGCCGACTATCGTGGCGTAGACGTTGCTGATATGACAGCGCTTCGTAAGAATGCTAGAGAGAATAAGGTTTATTTGCGGGTTGTGCGCAACACTTTGCTGAAAAGAGCAATCGCAGAAACCGAGTTAGAGTGCATTCAGGAAGTGTTGTCTGGACCTACAATTCTCGCACTCTCTAATGAAGACCCCGGAGCTCCGGCACGGGTGATGAAAGATTTTGCAGAGGAGAACGATGAATTTGAAATAAAGGCGCTATCTGTTGGAGGCAAGCTACTGGAGGCCAGTCAAATCGACGTATTAGCAAAATTGCCAACGCTCGATCAGGCAAGATCCGTGCTAATGAGTGTGATGTTGGCGCCGGTTACCAAGCTTGCATTACTGATGAATGAAGTTCCATCAAAGGTCACCCGTGCAGTAGCAGCTGTACGCGATCAGAAACAGGAAGCAGCCTAATTCCTTAACCATTTTAGTTTATTCAATTTATTAAGTAGGAGATACGGATCATGGCTCTATCTAGAGAAGAGGTCTTAGACGCAATTGCTGACATGTCAGTTATGGATGTGGTTCAACTGGTAGAAGCGATGGAAGAGAAGTTTGGTGTTTCGGCAGCAACCGCCGTTGCAGCTGCTCCAGCGGCAGCAGCTGGTGATGATTCAGCACCAGTAGAAGAGAAGACCGAGTTCGACATTGTACTTACAGTTACAGGAGACAAGAAAGTAAATGTCATTAAAGCTGTTCGAACTATCACCGGCCTCGGGTTAAAAGAGGCTAAAGAAATGGTTGATGGTGCGCCTTCAACTCTCAAGGAAGGAGCCCCAAAAGAGGAAGCGGAAGAAGCCAAGAAAGCTCTCGAAGAAGCTGGCGCTACCGTTGAGCTTAAGTAACAAGCGAAATTAACAAGACATCTGACACCGAGCGTGTTGTACACACTTGGTGGGAGCCTGTGTTTAATAATTTAGTTGGAAGGATTTATATCAGCTTTTCCTTGATTACCGGTAAAGGCAAGTTAGTAGGAGCTACCGAGGGTTGAGGGTTGCAGAACTAATCTGTAAACAATAAATACTCATAGTATATAAAGCTAGGAACAAAAAATGGTCTATTCTTATACAGAGAAAAAACGTATCCGTAAGAATTTTGGAAAACTACCAAGTGCGATGGATATTCCGTATTTGCTATCAATCCAGATCGATTCTTATCGACAGTTTACTCAAGCCGGCACTACTGTCGAGGAGCGCTTGGATCAAGGTCTGCATGCCGCGTTCAAATCTGTATTCCCCATTGTTAGCTATTCCGGAAAGGCATTGCTGGAATATGTCAGTTATGAGCTTGGAAAACCCGCTTTTGATGTAAAAGAATGTCAGTTGAGAGGTTCAACCTATTCCGTTTCTCTCAGAGTAAAAGTTCGGTTGATTCTCTATGATAAAGAGTCTACCACCCAGGCTATTAAGGATATTAAGGAACAGGAAGTGTACATGGGTGAGATTCCGCTCATGACAGAGTCTGGGACGTTTGTGATTAATGGAACCGAACGCGTAGTCGTATCACAGCTGCATAGATCGCCTGGTGTGTTTTTTGATCATGATCGGGGAAAGACTCATAGCTCGGGCAAGTTGCTCTATTCAGCTCGCGTTATTCCTTATCGTGGATCTTGGTTAGATTTTGAGTTTGACCCCAAGGATATGGTTTATGTACGTATTGACCGCCGTCGTAAATTACCAGCGACGGTTCTGCTTAGAGCTTTAGGATATAGCTCGGAGGAAATCCTAGGGATGTTCTATGAGAGCAACTCTTTCAAAGTTTCCAAAGGCAAGGAGCCTACAATATCGCTTCAATTAATTCCGTCGCGCTTACGGGGTGAGGTCCTAACGTTCCCGGTTAAAGACAAGAAGGGCAAGCTCATCGTCGATGAAGGCCGCCGGATCACTAGTCGGCACATTCGGCTGATGGAAACCGCAAAGCTAAAAGAGCTTAAGGTGAGCAACGATTTCCTTATAGGGTGTTCTCTGGCAGCGGATATCATTGATGAGGAAACTGGGGAAGTCGTGTTTCCGGCTAATGCGGAGATAACAGAGGAGCTCATTGCCGAGTTCATAGCGCAAGGCGTCACCAAATTCCAGACCATTTATACCAACGATCTTGATCGTGGCCCGTTCATATCCGATACCCTTCGCATCGATAGCACTACTTCTAAGCTGGAGGCGATGGTAGAGATCTATCGCATGATGCGTCCTGGCGAACCCCCCACTAAAGAGTCAGCCGAGAATCTGTTCTCCAATCTGTTCTTTTCGCCGGAGCGATATGACCTTTCTGCTGTAGGCCGTATGAAATTTAATCGTCGTCTCGGGCGACCCGAATCCGAAGGGGCATCAGTGCTAGTTACCGAAGATGTTGTAGATGTACTTAAGACATTGGTGGGTATTAGAAATGGGTTCGGTTCAGTCGATGATATCGATCACCTTGGTAACCGCCGTGTTCGTTCTGTTGGAGAAATGGCCGAGAACCAGTTCCGAGTGGGGCTGGTGCGGGTCGAGCGCGCTGTGAAAGAACGTTTAAGTATGGCTGATTCCGAAGGTTTGATGCCACAAGACATGATTAATGCTAAACCGGTTGCAGCGGCTATCAAAGAGTTCTTCGGCTCCAGTCAACTATCTCAGTTCATGGATCAGAACAATCCGCTTTCCGAGGTCACCCACAAACGTCGAGTGTCTGCACTTGGGCCTGGCGGCCTCACACGCGAACGCGCTGGGTTTGAAGTGCGTGACGTTCACCCGACCCACTATGGTCGAGTCTGTCCGATCGAGACACCGGAGGGTCCGAATATTGGATTGATTAATTCTTTAGCAACTTATGCACGCACCAACAACTATGGTTTTCTTGAAAGTCCTTATCGTAAGGTAGTCAAGAACAAGGTAACCGATGAAATTCATTATCTGTCAGCGATAGATGAAAGTGATTTCGTGATCGCCCAAGCTAGCGCTCCGCTTGATAAAAAGCGCGGCTTCGTCGACACCCTTGTGACCGTAAGATACAAGGGTGAAACAACACTGAAGCTTCGTGAAGAAGTAGACTACATGGACGTTGCGCCACAACAGATGGTATCAGTCGCGGCTGCGCTAATCCCATTTCTCGAGCACGATGATGCAAACCGTGCTCTCATGGGATCCAATATGCAGCGTCAAGCTGTTCCGACGCTGAGAACCGAGAAACCATTAGTAGGCACGGGCATGGAACGCAATGTTGCGAGTGATTCGGGGGTCTGTGAGGTAGCGGACCGCGGTGGAGTGATCGAAAGCGTTGATGCCGCAAGGATAATCGTCCGGGTTAATGATGAAGAGACAGATGCTGGTGAAGCAGGTGTGGACATTTACAACCTAACTAAGTACACCCGGTCCAATCAGAATACGTGCATCAGTCAGCGCCCTCTAGTTAAACAAGGAGATACAGTTAACCATCACGACATTCTTGCGGATGGCCCTTCGATCGACATGGGGGAGTTGGCTTTGGGCCAAAATATGCGCATCGCCTTCATGCCTTGGAATGGTTACAATTTTGAAGACTCAATCCTGATCTCCGAACGGGTGGTGAAGGAAGAGCGTTTCACCACTATCCACATCCAAGAACTCACGTGTGTAGCGCGCGACACCAAGCTCGGTTCGGAAGAAATAACTGCGGATATTCCTAATGTAGGCGAGGGAGCTCTCGGTAAGCTTGATGAATCAGGAATCGTTTACATCGGTGCTGAGGTCGGGGCTGGTGACATCCTGGTCGGAAAGGTAACACCGAAAGGTGAGACGCAGTTAACTCCAGAAGAGAAATTGCTTCGGGCGATCTTCGGTGAGAAAGCTTCAGATGTTAAAGACACCTCTTTGCGCGTACCAACCAGTGTGAAAGGCACTGTTATCGATGTGCAGGTATTTACCAGAGATGGTCTGGATAAAGACAAGCGTGCGCTAGAGATCGAAGGATTACAATTGGCTAAGGTACGCAAAGATATTGATGACGAATATCGCATTGTGGAAAGTGCCACCTTCGAGAGATTGCACAAAGCGCTAATTGGCAAGGTAGTTGCGCGTGGCCCGAAGCTACAGAAAGGGAAAAAAGTAACCATTGACTACTTAGAACAAATCCCGCGCGACGACTGGTTCAAGCTCCGCATGTCCAATGATAAATTGAACAAGCAACTTCAGCGCGCTGAAGAACAGCTGACGGAAAGACGGGAAGAACTTGATGAGCGATTTGAAGATAAGAAGAAAAAACTTACACAAGGTGATGACTTAGCGCCGGGCGTACTTAAGATAGTCAAAGTTTATCTCGCAATTAGGCGCCGTATACAACCCGGCGATAAGATGGCAGGTCGTCACGGTAATAAGGGTGTAATTTCAGTGATCATGCCAGTGGAAGACATGCCTTACGACGAAAATGGTGAACCCGTGGATATAGTGTTGAATCCGTTGGGTGTGCCGTCTCGTATGAATGTGGGGCAAGTCCTTGAAACTCACCTAGGAGCTGCGTCGAAGGGTCTCGGCGAGAGAATAGGAGAGTTGTTAGATGCCCAGAAGAAAGTAGCAGAAGTTAAGCGATTGATAACCGAAGTTTATAACAAGATAGGCGAACGTACTGAGAATATCCGGGGTTTGTCTGAAGAGGAAGTCTTCGAATTAGCAGAAAACCTGCGCGACGGCGTACCAATGGCTACACCAGTTTTCGATGGAGCGGCTGAAGTCGAAATCAAGGAGATGTTAAAGCTTGCCAATATGGATGAGAGTGGCCAGGTCAAACTCTTTGATGGTCGAAGTGGAGATCCATTTGATCAAAGCGTTACGGTAGGCATCATGTATATGCTAAAACTGAATCACTTGGTTGATGACAAGATGCATGCGCGATCGACAGGGTCCTATAGTCTAGTTACACAGCAGCCTCTAGGTGGTAAAGCCCAGTTCGGCGGCCAACGCTTCGGAGAAATGGAAGTGTGGGCACTGGAGGCGTACGGCGCCGCGTATACGCTACAAGAGATGCTGACTGTTAAGTCAGATGACGTTGCTGGGCGCACCAAGATGTATAAGAACATTGTAGATGGAGATCATCGTATGGAACCAGCAATGCCGGAGTCGTTTAACGTACTGGTTAAAGAGATTAGATCCCTGGCTATCGATATGGAATTGGATGTAAGTAAATAGTTTGTTCCTAGCCAGTTAATTAAGAGTCCATTCACAAGAAATTATTGAAGATTTAAAGCTTGACTAATTTTCGATTAGCCAAGCGGAGGGAATAGAATGAAAGACCTATTAGGGTTGCTTAAGTCTCAATCTCCGTCAGATGAGTTTGATTCCATTCGAATAGGGTTAGCTTCTCCGGAAATGATCCGAGCTTGGTCATTTGGCGAGGTTAAAAAACCAGAAACTATTAATTACCGGACCTTCAAACCAGAAAGAGATGGCCTATTCTGCGCCAAAATATTCGGGCCAGTAAAAGATTACGAGTGTCTGTGTGGCAAGTATAAGCGGCTTAAACACCGCGGTGTGATTTGCGAGAAGTGCGGCGTAGAAGTCGCGTTGAGCAAGGTGCGTCGTGACCGCATGGGCCATATTGAGTTGGCCAGCCCCGTGGCCCACATTTGGTTCCTCAAAAGTTTGCCCTCTCGAATAGGGTTGTTACTGGATATGACACTACGAGATATCGAACGTATTCTTTACTTCGAGTCTTTTGTCGTAACTGATCCGGGTATGACTACTCTCGAAAAAGGCCAGTTGCTTAACGATGAGCAATACTATGAAGCTATGGAAGAATTTAGCGATGAATTCGAAGCGAAGATGGGAGCTGAAGCAGTTCAGGCCTTAATGAAGGATATGGACGTTGATGCTGAAGTACTTCGATTACGTGAAGAAATACCTGCGACCAACTCAGAAACAAAGTTAAAGAAGCTGTCAAAGCGGCTAAAACTATTGGAAGCCTTTGTCAATTCTGGAAATAAACCTGAGTGGATGATCATGACGGTTTTACCGGTTCTACCACCGGATCTGCGCCCGCTAGTGCCTCTCGATGGTGGTCGATTCGCCACTTCCGACCTTAACGATTTGTATCGTCGGGTGATTAACCGTAACAACCGATTAAAGAGATTATTGGATCTCAATGCTCCGGACATTATCGTTCGAAACGAGAAGCGTATGCTGCAGGAAGCAGTAGACGCTTTGCTAGACAATGGGCGACGTGGTCGTGCCATTACCGGGTCAAACAAGCGGCCGTTGAAATCACTGGCTGACATGATCAAAGGTAAACAAGGTCGTTTTCGCCAAAACTTACTGGGTAAGCGAGTAGATTACTCCGGACGTTCAGTTATTGTGGTCGGACCTACCCTGAAGCTGCATCAATGCGGGCTACCTAAGAAAATGGCACTTGAATTGTTTAAGCCGTTCATCTTTGGCAAGTTAGAGCGTCGTGGACTTGCTACCACTATTAAGGCTGCGAAGAAGATGGTAGAGAGGGAGACAGCGGAGGTCTGGGATATTCTTGCTGAGGTAATCCGTGAGCATCCAGTTCTGCTAAATCGCGCTCCCACTCTGCATCGTCTAGGGATTCAGGCATTTGAACCTGTATTGATCGAGGGTAAGGCGATTCAGTTGCACCCATTAGTATGCGCAGCTTATAACGCGGATTTCGATGGAGATCAGATGGCAGTCCACGTACCACTGACGTTGGAGGCTCAATTGGAGGCCCGTACACTGATGATGTCCACTAATAACATTTTGGCACCAGCCAACGGTGAACCTATCATAGTACCTTCTCAAGACGTGGTGCTGGGCTTGTACTACATGACCCGCGAACGTGTTAATGCTCAGGGTGAAGGGATGGTCTTTGCGGATGCGAAAGAAGTGCAACGCGCCTACGATACAGGTCAAATTCACTTACAAGCTCGAATCAAGGTTCGTATCACGGATGTCAATTTTAGAGACGACGCCGAAAAAGAGATTACGACTGAGATAGTGGATACCACCGTAGGGCGGGTATTGCTCTTTAATATTGTTCCAGAAGGTCTCCCATTCTCGATGGTGAACCAGAAGATGGCGAAGAAACAAATTTCCCAAATTCTTAATGCTTGTTACCGAGATGTGGGTCTGAAGGAAACGGTTATCTTTGCTGACCAGTTAATGTATACGGGATATAAATTCTCAACTCGTTCCGGATCTTCCATCGGTGTTAATGACTTTGTTATCCCTGAAGATAAGGCAGCGATCATTAGTCAGGCTAATTCCGAAGTGGAGGAAATCGAGAACCAGTTTGCTTCTGGCTTGGTAACGCAGGGCGAGAAGTACAACAAAGTAATAGATATCTGGTCACGAGCTAATGACATTGTGGCTAAATCCATGATGGAAGGGATTTCAAGTGAGGCAGTGATTAACAAGGAAGGGGAGGAGGAAAGCCAGGAATCGTTTAACTCTGTATATGTTTATGCTGATTCGGGCGCTAGAGGCTCCCCTGCCCAAATAAGGCAGTTGGCCGGTATGCGCGGATTAATGGCTCGTCCGGATGGTTCTATCATTGAAACACCTATTACAGCCAATTTCCGTGAAGGGCTGAACGTATCCCAATACTTTACTTCAACTCATGGCGCTCGTAAGGGGTTAGCGGATACAGCCTTAAAGACGGCTAATTCTGGTTATTTGACTCGTCGTCTGGTGGATATTTCGCAAGATTTGGTCATCACGGGGCAGGATTGTGGAACCGAGCAAGGCTTGACAATGGCGCCTATTATTGAAGGAGGTGACATCATCGCACCTTTGGGTGATCGCGTGTTGGGTCGTGTACTAGCGATCGACGTACTCAAAGAAGAAAACGGTGAATTAATCGCTGGTGCTGGGTCCATGATTGATGAGCGCATGGTAGATAAGCTGGAAACCTGCGGTGTGGACGAAGTGTATGTACGTTCTCCGATAACCTGTGAAACTCGATTCGGCATTTGTAGTCAGTGTTATGGAAGAGATCTTGCACGTGGTCACCTTGCGAATGTGGGAGAGGCGGTTGGTGTAATAGCGGCCCAATCTATCGGCGAGCCAGGCACTCAGTTGACAATGCGTACCTTTCACATTGGGGGAGCTGCGTCACGAGCCACTGCTTCTGACAACATCCAGGTGAAGAACAACGGTACGATTCACTTGCAGAACATGACGACGGTCGAGAACACCAAGCGTGAGTTAGTAGTGGTTACCCGATCCGGAGAATTAATAGTTAACGATACAAGTGGAAGAGAAAGAGAGCGCTACAAATTGCCTTACGGCGCAGTAATTACTATAGGTAAGAAGACTGACGTGGAGGCTGGCCAAGTTGTTGCGACCTGGGACCCCCATACTCACCCGATTGTTTCTGAGGTGGCGGGTAAGGTGGCTTTTGAAGCGATGGAAGAAGGAATAACTGTTCGCGAACAGACGGATGAGATTACCGGGCTTTCCAGCATCTCAGTTATTGATCCAGCCGAACGTGGCGCCTCTGCGAAGGAACTTCGACCTTCTGTGAATGTGGTGGACAAGAAGGGTAAAGAAGTATGTTTACCGGGCACAGATAGACCGGCTAACTATTTCATGCCGGCCAATGCCATTATTGGATTGAAGGACGGAGCAGTTCTTAACATCGGAGACGTCATTGCTCGTATTCCACAGGAAGGCTCAAAGACTCGCGATATCACCGGAGGTTTGCCACGGGTTGCAGATCTATTCGAGGCCCGTAAGCCCAAGGAGCCCGCTATTCTCGCCGAGATTTCTGGCATTGTTAGCTTTGGTAAGGAAACCAAAGGAAAGCGCAGGTTAGTCATAACTCCGAAAGATGGAGTTAATCCGATAGACGGATCAGATCATTATGAGACTTTAATTCCGAAATGGCGCTCCATGACTGTCTACGACCAAGAGCATATAGAAAAAGGTGAAGTGGTTTCGGAAGGCCCGCCTGCTCCCCATGATATTTTGCGGTTGAAGGGTGTCGAAGCCTTGGCACAGTACATCGTAAATGAAGTTCAAGATGTGTACCGACTCCAGGGAGTGCGGATCAACGATAAGCACATCGAGGTCATAGTTCGCCAGATGCTACGTAAGGTCGAAATTACCCAACCGGGTGAATCCAATCTGATCAAGGGAGAACAGCTCACCTTTACTCAAATCTTGGAGATCAACGATCAGTTAGAGGAAGATGGGAAAGAACCTGCAAAGTTCGAACGGATGTTACTTGGTATTACCAAGGCTTCACTTGCAACTGAATCCTTTATTTCTGCTGCTTCCTTCCAGGAAACAACCCGAGTACTCACCGAAGCAGCTGTCACAGGAAAGCGTGACTTCTTGCGGGGCCTCAAGGAAAACGTTGTAGTGGGAAGACTGATACCAGCCGGAACCGGCCTTGCTTACCATGAGGCCCGCAAGAAAGCCTATGCTGAGGACGCCGATCTCGAAGCCATAAGCGCCAGCGAACTCGAAGCTGCACTTAGTGAAGCACTTAGTGAGGAGGCTGACAGTTAGGAGTTTCCCACGTTATAGTTCTGGAAAATGTTGACTCGAAGTTTCGAGATCATTACACTCTCGCATCGTTTTCGAAGTCCTATGAGCTGGTTCAATGCCGGCTACTTGGAGTCGCCGTGGATATGTCTTATTAGAGGTTCTTATATAAACCTATGGCAACGATTAATCAGTTAGTCCGTAAGGCCCGAAAGAGTAGGGTAACAAAGAGTGATGTGCCCGCTCTACAGCGTTCGCCGCAAAAACGTGGTGTCTGCACTAGGGTCTATACGACCACACCGAAGAAACCAAATTCTGCACTAAGGAAGGTCTGCCGAGTGCGCTTGGTTAATGGTTACGAAGTAACCTCTTACATCGGGGGCGAAGGTCATAATCTTCAGGAGCATTCAGTTGTTCTCATTCGCGGTGGACGTGTAAAAGATTTGCCCGGCGTGCGTTACCATATCGTTCGGGGGACCCTCGATACATCTGGTGTATCTGATCGCAAGCAAGGTCGCTCCAAATATGGAGTCAAACGGGCTAAGTAAACCGTTACTCTTATTTCAGAGCCAATCACAAGCATAAGGATTGTGTGACTCATCAAGGCTCTTAAAAATTTTGATGAGGTTGAAGTAAGGCTGGGTGTTTGCCAGTGGCGCGCCGTTGGTAAGGAATCCTGGATTAACCTGAATAAACATAGAGGTCGCTTATGCCTAGAAGAAGAGTCGTGGCAAAACGTGAAGTTCTGCCAGATCCCAAATTCGGAAGTAAAGTCCTAGCTAAATTCATGAACCACGTTATGGTCGATGGCAAGAAATCTGTTGCCGAAAGAATCGTATATGGTGCTCTTGATGTAGTTGGTGAGAAGTCCGGGTCCGATCCCTTGGAAGTATTCGAAAAAGCACTGGAAAGTATTGCTCCGATGGTTGAGGTTAAGTCTCGCCGCGTCGGTGGTGCCACTTACCAGGTGCCGATTGAGGTTCGTGCTGAACGGCGCAATGCTCTGGCCATGCGTTGGCTTGTAGAACATTCGCGCGCTCGTAGTGAAAAATCTATGGCGCTCCGACTGGCCGGTGAAATTACAGACGCTTCAGAAGGTCGCGGAAGTGCCGTTAAGAAGCGCGAAGATGTGCATCGCATGGCGGAAGCAAACCGAGCGTTTTCACATTATCGTTTTTAATTGAATTTATTATTTTGAGGGTACTACCGTGGCTAGAAAACACCCCCTAAGCCGTTACCGCAATATAGGAATTGCTGCGCACGTAGACGCTGGTAAGACGACTACCACGGAACGTGTTCTCTTTTATACCGGTATTTCTCACAAGATAGGAGAAGTACATGACGGTGCGGCGGTTATGGATTGGATGGAACAAGAACAAGAGCGTGGAATTACTATTACGTCTGCCGCAACCACTTGTTTCTGGCATGGTATGGATAATCAGTACGATGAGCACCGTATTAACATCATTGACACACCGGGGCACGTGGACTTCACCATCGAGGTTGAGCGCTCACTGCGAGTACTCGATGGAGCAATCGTTGTTCTTTGTGCTACTTCTGGTGTGCAGCCCCAGACTGAGACCGTGTGGCGCCAGGCAAATCGCTACGAAGTACCACGCATGGTATTCGTCAACAAGATGGATCGAGCCGGTGCGGATTTTCTTAAGGTTGTTGACCAGATGAAAGAGCGTCTGGGAGCCAATGCTGTGCCTCTGCAATTGGCTATTGGTGCTGAAGAAGGGTTCAAAGGAGTTATCGATCTGGTGAAGATGAAGTCTATCATCTGGAGTGAAGAAGATCAGGGTGCTACCTTTGAATACACTGACATTCCAGATGATATGCGGGCCTTGAGTGATGAATGGCGCGCACAAATGATTGAGGCGGCTGCAGAGGCCAATGAAGAGGTAATGGAGAAGTACCTTGAAAATGAAGACCTAAGTGAATTAGACATAATGAAAGGAATTCGAGAGCGTACGCTGGCTAACGAAATCGTGCCCGTTCTGTGTGGTTCTGCTTTCAAGAATAAAGGAGTACAAGCTGTACTGGATGCAGTAGTTGATTACATGCCTGCGCCGACCGAGGTAAAGGGGATCGAAGGCGTTAAGGAAGATGGTACACCGACCACCTGTGAAGCCGACGACGAAGCGCCGTTTGCTTCACTGGCTTTTAAGATTGCAACTGACCCCTACGTTGGCACGCTAACATTTTTCCGTGTCTATTCCGGCAAACTGAATTCGGGGGACACAGTTTACAATCCACTTAAGTATAAAAAAGAACGCGTTGGGCGTATGGTGCAAATGCACTCTAATACCCGCGAAGAAATTAAGGAAGTACTGGCTGGTGATATAGCTGCTGCGATTGGACTCAAAGACGTAACTACAGGTGAAACTCTTTGTAGTGCGGATAACATCGTAACTCTGGAAAAGATGGATTTCCCAGAACCGGTAATTTCGGTTGCGGTTGAACCTAAGAGTAAAGCAGACCAAGAAAAGATGGGCATCGCGCTTGGTAAACTTGCGCAAGAGGATCCATCATTCCGAGTTGAAACCGATGAGGAATCTGGGCAGACGATTATTTCGGGAATGGGAGAACTCCACCTCGACGTACTGGTAGACAGGATGAGGCGTGAGTTTTCCGTTGAAGCCAACATTGGTAAGCCTCAGGTGGCTTATCGTGAAACTATTCGCAAGACGGTTGAGATTGAGGGTAAACACGTCAAACAATCTGGTGGTCGCGGTCAGTACGGTCACGTCTGGTTGCGCCTTGAGCCACTGCCTGCGGACGCTGATTACGAGTTCGTCAATCAAATTGTCGGTGGAGTTATACCGAAGGAATATATTCCCGCAGTGGACAAAGGCGTTTATGAACAGATGCAGAACGGCTGTCTAGCGGGTTACCCTCTCTTGGCTATGAAGGTTACGTTATATGATGGTTCGTTCCATGACGTGGATTCTAGCGAGATGGCCTTCAAGATCGCTGGATCATTAGCACTAAGAAAGGGAGCTCTTGAAGCTAACCCAGCGCTACTGGAGCCGGTTATGGCCGTGGAAGTGGTTACTCCCGAAGAATATATGGGTGATGTGATGGGTGACTTGAATCGTCGACGTGGCATGGTGCAAGGGATGGAAGACAGCGCTAGCGGAAAAGTAATTACCGCTGATGTTCCTTTGTCCGAAATGTTTGGATACGCAACTGATTTGCGTTCTGCTACCCAGGGCCGTGCGACTTACACGATGGAATTTGATAAATACGCTGAAGTGCCTGGTAGCATAGCTGAAGGTATCATTAATAATAATTAGGCAAGTTAGGACTTAATAAGTACTAAAGCGCCGAAGCAAAATTTGAAAGAAAGGGAAGTTGTTAGAAATTTGTT
>CEVO01119582.1_pt1 | contig 17240 bp, 16 predicted proteins | sample 531511 | NCBI WGS metagenome assembly CEVO01 (sample SAMEA2623907, study PRJEB7988) | marine metagenome | biome: marine biome (ENVO:00000447); feature: mesopelagic zone (ENVO:00000213); material: "saline water (ENVO:00002010), including plankton (ENVO:xxxxxxxx)" | depth 800 m | reverse complement strand
GGCTATGCGACCTTTGATGTGCTTGGGCAAGTCAAACTGCCTGTCGGACGTATGGGCTACGGCGTGTATAACATCTTAAACAAAGACTATCAGACCGTGTATCATCAAACCCCGATATCACTCATGCCACCTGAGAATTTTGTAAAACTGACAAAACCATATTGAGCCTTTACTATCAAGGCTTAGCAAGGTTTTCTATACCAAATCGTGCTGAATACATATCACTCTATCTTATAAACACTGATAATGCGACACCTTAAAAAAGAACAAGATAGCCACCTGATAAATAAGAGAAAATTAAACATCACCTTTATGAGTTGTCAGCAATATCGCCTACCTCTTTGAGCTTGGATTGGTGAACCTTTAGAAGATTTCAGTCACTCGTGATTACTATCAATTCAAAATATCGCATGACCTAGAAAGTAAATTGGTAGGTAATCTACTATACTTGTCTTAACGATAATAATTAATGAGCGAATGAATATGACAGCGACTTTAAGTGATGAATATGATCCTTTTATTAAAGCAATAGCACAGGCCTGCACTATTACCTTTCAAGGTAATGCCAGTAATCAGCTTCAGCAAGACGCGTTTTTCTTTTTAGACCACTGGTATCAAGAGGACTTAGGAGTAATGCTAGTGACCCCGGTCGTTGCTCCATTTTGTCTTGCGGTATCAGACGGCGTTGCCAGCTCTAACCAGTCACAGCACTGCTCGAAGGCAGTTGTTAAAGCAATTAGATCGCTATGGAATGACGAACAAGTAAACATCCAAAACATAACCTCAGATCGTATCTATACGCAACTGAGCCAAACCAAGCACACAAAAAAACGCTATGGCGCTGCAGCAACCCTCGCGATGATCATCGGCACACTAAACGATGATAAATCAATCAATATAGACATCACTCATGTCGGTGACAGCCGTGTGTACTTGCTAAGAAAAAACACAAAAGGATGGCAGTGCTTAACTCGTGACCATAACTTATTAAATGAGCTGGTAGATGAGAAGGCGCACGATGAAGATCGTCAAGCAAGTTTTGATGAGTATAATCGCACAGGTATGGCAGGCAGCTTATATAGTATCACTGAGTGCTTTGCATTGGCAGTGAATAGCGATGACCCAAGCAACGAGCCACCTAATAGTACAAAACAGACAATCACAGTGCAAGCAGGTGACAGTCTTGTTGTTTGTACTGACGGTATTCATGATTTAGTGTCAAGTAATGAATGGGCGCGTATCGATAATCAAACGGATTTACAAGAGTGGCTACAGACGCTTAAACAGCAAGTTTATGACTCTGATGGCAATGCCTATGATAATGGCACGGCGATTGTGGTGCGGTTTGATTAACCTTTTTATAAGAGCCTACTTTTAAAATGACAGTTTGATAGATTCCATAGCCTATAGAGCAGACAATATGCCCACATACCCAGTCGCCAGCTACAACAAATCAACCCGTCTGTTTATGCTATAACAGCGCTTGCCACGTAGTAAAGACAAGGCAATATCACTCACAGAGCTAATGAACGTTTATGGCAATAATCCTAACCATTACGCAAACGAGCGTAAAAATTTAGAGAACGATTTGAGTAGTCTCAATCAAATATTTAATGACATCTTTCACAGCGATGCTTTAATGCGTCTGCCAGCTTGGGGACAGAATATTAGCGGACAAACGGCAAGGTTTTATATTGAGCCAAGCTTTAGTATCGATGTTATTAATGAGCAAACGGTGTTTTTTTGGCAAATGCTTGATAAATATACCGCAAATTATTTACCAACGTCTTTCAAGCAAGGTGTTAGTGAAAAGCTTGCCCAGTTAGATCGTCAAGATAAGACCAGCTTCAATCAAAGCAGGCTAGGGCAGTGGCAAAATCATCTCATTACCCTGCCCAGTATCGTACAAGCACCAAAGCTTGATAGTGACGTGCTGGCTAGCATTCATCAAGCGTTGTTAGAGAATAAGCAACTACACATCATCACTTATAGAAAAAAATGGGGTGAACATTCAAACGTTAGGATAACTTACCCCAAAGGTTTAGTCTTTATCGACAATATGGTCTATCTCACAGGCTTCAATCCAACGAGTGATCATATTGATGATAATGTCCTGTTGAAGGCACATCGTAATTTTGCAGTTAATCGTATTGAAGCAGCTGAAGTAACAGAGCAGTTGGTACCGGACTGGGTAGAGCGCAATGCTTTTACTCTTGAGAATCTACGTAAGCTAGGAAAGTTGGAATTGAATAATGGTTTAAAAATCGAACTGGTTCTAAAGGTGCAAAAATATGCCTGCCAGCATTTATATGAGCGGCCGTTATCATCTACTCAAACGATTACGGTTATCGATGACACTTGGAACGAAGTGCGTGCAACAGTTGCCAATACGCAGCGCTTGCAAGACTGGCTAGTCAGTATGTCGCAGTTGGCAGTGGTGATTGAGCCTAACGAGTTAAAAGCAGTAATTTTAGAGCGTTTAAAAAGCGGTATAGCGCTTTATGAATATTATTAAAAATCTAACAGCCTTTCGTTCTAACTTTATTCTAGAGCTTTCTAACTATATTAGCACCATGAATTATAAACGAGTATAACTATGAAATATCATTTTAATGAAGCTAAACTAAAAAGTGTACCCTGTGCAGCCTTATACCCATCAGACACAGAAGGTTTTCAATCAGCTGTTATTGCCTGTTTTATCATCAGTGACGGTTGGAATGAGCAGGCACTACTAGAGCTAAAAGAGAAAGCAGAGGCTGATATTTTAGTAGGCTTACAGACAGATAACAATGAGTATGAACGCTTAGATATTGTAGAAGGCATTATTAGATGCCAGCCTAATGAAGTAAATGATGTTGTTGAACTGCTAGATGTAAGGTCCGCAAGTACTATTATCGGTATAGATGTGATAGATGTTATAAACTTGTTTGAGGTTGGCAGTTCATTCCAGTTTGTTCAAGCGAGCTCTACAGGCGAGCATGAATTCGATATGATAAAGATAGCCACACACAAGCTAATTGATCTACTTGCAAAAGCTCATGATACTAAAGGAATATTTGTTGGCATGCAGAGTCCGCAAAGCTTACCACTGGAATCCATGGCTTATGTAACAGAAGCTGTTGAAGAGTTGTTGTCTGGTGACGATACCTTTATATACTATAGTTCAAATAGTACTGATGAGCCTGAATTTTTTCGTTTGAATGGAATTTATGCTGAAGAAAAACAAAGCCACACGTAGTAAACGTATGGCTTTGGCTGCTACTATCAATTGAAGCTAGTTATATTTGCTAACAGAATCCCCGCGCCACATAGCATGCTCACACACTGCGCAAAACCAACTCTCTTTTGCTCGCATGTAAGCAATATCGGCAGGTACTTCAATTGGACAGGCGCTTCCGCAATATTCGCAGCACACATCATCTAAGCAAGCGTAGCATTGGCTTACGGTTTCAAATAATACATGCGTATTAATGCTATATTTTTGACAAAGAAAATGGACATAATCCATATAACTCATTTTATGGTTATAGGCCCAATAATCCTCACAGACCCGTTTGTCCCAAGCGTTTTGTGTCATGCTCCATTCAATGCTGATGCCCACAACGTACTCCTTTTTAATGACCTGATACCTACGATTAGCATTCCCTTTTTACAGTAATGATATCTATTGAACCAGTCGTGCCTATCATCATTAGCTAGCTATTGAGCAGCATTGTGGCTGTTTTTACTGCTGGCCGTTGATTTTGCACCTACACCGATGACCACAATGGCGCGATTTATTGCGCTCATGCTTAATATCATTGGGTTTAAAGATGTGATAAAAGCGCGGCACAAGATAGTGCTAAGAAAACGAAAACACCACGCCCCTTAATGGGGCTTTTTTTTGGAGCTGAATAAATGCGGGAATCAACAATCAAAAACCTACAAGCCACGATGAAATCGCATGGATTTTATGAAGGACTAGTAGATGGCAACTGGGGTAATCAGTCACACGCAGGGTTTTACGCCATGGCAGAGGCTGCGATACATTGCAAAGCGCATAGCGATGACGATGCGGTAAATAATGAGATTAAACCAGCAGAGCCAACGGGTAAATACAAACTATCAGCTAAATCACTGGCGCGGCTTGACGGCTTGCATCCTGATTTGGTAAAAGTCGTTAAACGGGCGATTGAGATCACAACTGTAGATTTTAGTGTAGGCGAGGGCTTGCGCTCAATCACGCGGCAAAAAGAGCTGTATACGCAGGGCGCTACTAAGACGATGAACAGCCGCCACTTAACCGGCCATGCTGTCGATTTGTTTGCGCTCGATGAAGCTGGCAAAGTTACATGGGATTGGGATTATTACCTCCCTTTAGCTTCTGCTGTGAAGCAAGCTGCTACGGAATTAGGCGTCACGATTGAATGGGGCGGCGATTGGAAAACATTTAAAGATGGGCCGCATTACCAGTTGCCGTGGTCAAAATATTCAAAGTAATCTGAGATAAGCCCTGTCATTAATTTGGCAGGGCATTTTTTTGTGTCTGCGATTTAGTTTGATCTACCTTAAACATCTCAACAACGATTACTATATGATTACTTTTTTCACACCGATAGAAAATAGAACAAAACAGCAGACAATAAAAAACCCTTACAAGCCAATGCTTATAAGGGTTTAAATATGGTGGGCCCAGTATCAACCATATTTAAATATTAACTTATTGATTTTAATGTCTTTATTCGTAAATATTTCTGCTTATACCAACGGTTATACCAACAATTGAATCGAATTATAGATTGATTTTCCAATCAATACTGCAGTAAGTTTGGTCTTAAAATTAATTGTTGTTTATTGTTAAATATAGGTAATATGCTAATTGCAGAATATAACTTATTCTAACTGTATCTTAATATCATTCAGATAATATGTGGGGAAGTAAAATACTAGGAAATCGTGTATATATTCTTACCCCACAGTGGCAAGCAGTTAGGAAGGTGTTTCCTATATTAGTGAGAATTCAATATTCCAACGTCCAGCTTCATTATATTCACCTTTAGCATTCAACTTAAAATATCGGTTTTTATTAGTATCTGAGGTTAGTTGATAGGTTACACCACATTGCGAGTTTAAGCATTGCGCGATAAAGGTACGATTGGTTGCTCTTGGTTCAAACCCCGATATTAATAGCGTCACCTAAGAAAAATAAATTTCATACTCCAGCCCTCTACACTATATAGATAATAGCATATAGAGCTTTTATAACTTATCAGAGTAAGGTTGATTCATGGCATATGCAGATATTGACGATATTTTAAACACCATAATATTGAGGAGTTTACTACCTAATAAGTTATAGTTTTAATAAGAACTTGATCTACTTGAGCGTTAACTATTTCTAGTATCTATCTCAATTTTGAGCATAGCTAGACTATAAAACTGACGACATCAGTGTATTTATAAAGATTCTAATGCTTGCTGGCATGCTTGAGCTAAATAAGGGTCAATACTGTCCTGTTTAAGCAGCCATTTAATATAGCCAGTACCTTCAGAGCTAGCAGCTAAATCTGCAATAGCCTCACCCTTGTGCTTACCAAAGCTTAAATGCGTGGGTATACGCGCCATTTCACTAAATTCATATAAGCTTTCCACATCATTTATCTCATGACCTTGGCTATTAGCTAAATCAATCAGACTACCAAGCACCAGCTCAGTGAAGTAAATATCAGCAATGGCAGCATGTGCATCTCTTGCTTGAGCGCGCGCTATATAACGGTGAAAGTAATAGAGGAGGTATACTAGCTTATGACTCTCAAGCGTAGGAAGCAGGTAGTTAGCCATCGCATTAGTACATATCAGATTAGGAGTATGGGTCACGCCAGCATTTTTCAGAACGGTCATATCAAAATCAATATTATGACCAATCAAGTACTCAACACTGTTAGATAGTCTAAAATCAGTATGAGGCGGCTCATCTGCCACATCCTCATCACAGATATGTGATATTGCCATAGAGCCCAAGCTGATTTCTTTTAGAGGATTAAAGCGCTTCGCTCTTGGTGCTTGCAATACAGTCACCTTGGAAAGTACCCTAAGCATGCAAGATAGAACCTTAATATGTGGTTGCTCCAAATATGAGGTTACTCACTTTTCAAGATATTTCACCATTTAAAAATTATTATTACGTTTTTTAGTAAACGGCTAAACTCAAGCTTCAGAAATTGTTAATCTATTTCGGGCTTACTAATCGCGCGCCATAATATAATGAACAGCTCATCGAAGTTATCATTCAGAGGAGCTGGGTTTCTCCGTATAATATGCATTAATCCTAAGCGGCTAATAAAGCCTATAAACACATCAAATAAAGTAAATAAAGGCACCGTATCATTCAATATGCCTTGTTCCTGCCCATCTCTCAACACCTGTAAATAAGAATCAACTAACTCTTTATTATCATAAATGGCAATTTCGCGATAACGCGAAACTGGCACTGCTGTGGACAATACCATCATAGCATCTGGGCTTTTATCAATAAAATCGAAAAATACCCAAAGAGTTTTACGAAGGCGATCTTTAACACTATCAATACCTTGCAAATGATCAATCATACGGATCGCTAAACGTCCTAACACTCTATTTAAAATAGTGTAAATGATGGTTTGCTTGTCCCCAAAATAATTATACAAAGTTTTTAATGACATATTTGCTGCATTTGCTATCTGTATCATGCTCACTTCGGAGGGATCATGATTTGAAAATAACAACAGCACTGCTTTTTCAAGTTTGTTTAAGGTTGCTGGTCGCATAGCTGATATTGGTTTTAATTGTTTGTTCCTCAGTTTACTCTTCAAAGCCTTGCCTGCCATTTTCACATTCTCCAATTCATAGTTTGCATTTTGTTATCCTCTAATTTTTCTATTAGCCTGTATATAAATCGCCGATTGAACAAGTTTGCTATTTAGAAAAATATCTCCTGAATAAAGTATATGAGGATAATCTATATTATCTTTATTGTATAATTGATTGCAATATGTATTGCAACTGCATAATATAATTCCTACAAACCTTATTTAATAAGTTTTTATAGGTTATATAAAATGATAATATTTATTATCATTATTTTATATAATGCGATTATGAAATATAAAAACCAGTATTTTGAAGGTTTTCAAACACACTAAACTAGGAAAGGAAGCCATGACCATGTTAATGACAGAAGAGCAGAAAATGGCCACTGACGGCTTGCGTAAAGTTCTGGATAATGAAATTGAACCAAAGCTGCGTGCTCACGGAGAAGGTTTCATTCCTAAAGAGATGTTAAAAGGCTTTGTTAAGACTTTGACAGAATACGGCCTAATCAAAGCGCCCTTTCCTGAGAGGTGGGGTGGTTTAGGCTTGGATTGGGTGACGCACTTGTTACTTTGGGAAGAAGTGGGTGTTAGCTCAATAGATTTGGCATTACCTATCCTAATTAATGTTTCTGGCGCTGATCTGTTGATTAGAAATGCTCCAGAGCATATCAAAGAAAAGTATGTGCCGGGTCTGCTTTCAGGTGATTTGTTTATAGGCATCGGGATATCTGAGCCTGACGCAGGGTCTGATGTAGCTGCCGCAAGGACTCGAGCAGTGCGTGATGGCGACGACTGGATTATCAATGGAGAAAAAACCTGGATCTCAAACGGCGAGCATATGGATATCTTTATATGCACATGCAAAACTGCTGAGGGCGAATTGACCCATATTTTGGTAGATATGACCACATCAGGCATTGAAGTATGCGGTATTAAAAAAATGGCTTTAAATGGTCAGTCAACGGCACAAGTATTTTTTGGTGATGTGCGAGTCCCTGTGAGCAATACTATTGGTGAATTGGGCTCTGGGTTGAAGAATACGCTTGTGACTTTTGAACGTGCGCGCTGTCATATGGCAGCTTGGGGTTACTCTATTGCTCGTAGATCAATGGAAGAGTCTATTAAGTATAGCCAAGAGCGTTTCCAACACGGCAAGTTGATCGCGGGTCATCAATTAATAGCGGATAAAATCGCTGATATGGCTACTAAAATAGATGCCTCTAGATTACTAACGCTAAGAGCCGCCACTATGATCGATCATGGTATACGTTGTGATAAAGAGTGTGCGATGGCTAAATGGTATAGCACCGAAATGGCGGTCAAAGTTTGCCGTGATGCTGTGCAGATTCATGGCGGCAATGGCGTTACCAAAGAGTATATTGTTGAACGTTTAGCTCGAGAAGCAATTATTGGCACCATCCCCGATGGCACTACTGAAATCCAAAAGTTATTGATAGCGCGTTCGCTGACTGGTATTCAAGCCTTTAGATAAATTTACTCGACGCAATAGTGTCCCAATAAGAGAAAGTATGGGTAAAACAAAGCTGAGTTTTTTAATCAACTAGTAATAAATAGTACTGAGTCAGTAGCCAGTCAGCAAGTTGTAAGGAACATGCTTAATCGACCTAAACCGTGGGTTAATGCATAACAATTAGCTTGACCTGAACGATTAGACTGATTTTAACGATTAAAAAACTCTTAGTATCTGGTTTATTGATGTATGCCAAGGAGAGGCCATCATGTTTAGTACCATTGCTATTATCATAACTTTACTGTTATTGATGTTCTTTGCTTATCGTGGATATTCTGTGTTGATTTTGGCGCCGATATTGGCAGTGTTAGCCGTATTTTTATCAGGTGATTTTTTAAGCAGTATCCCTGCTTATACCGATATATTTATGGGTGGATTAAGTGGATTCTTACTCAAGTTTTTCCCAATATTTTTATTAGGTGCTATGTTTGGGCGCTTAATGGGAGATTCGGGAGCGGCCACAGTCATTGCTAATGCGATCGTCAAGAAGTTAGGGTCAAGCAAAGCTATTCTAGCCATTATTTTAGTATGTGCATTATTAACTTATGGTGGGGTATCTGGTTTTGTTGTAGTATTTGCTATCTATCCGGTAGCCAAGAACTTATTCAAGATTGCAGATATTCCTAAGCGTCTAATCCCAGCAGCGATTTCGGTAGGGTCTTTTACTTTTACCTTGACGGCACTGCCAGGTACACCTGCTATTCAAAACGCTATTCCTATTCCTTACTACAATACCAATCTTTTTGCCGCTCCTATCTTAGGTGTTATCGGCGGGATAATTATGTTCGTGCTGGGTTGGTGGTGGGTACAGTCACGAGCAAACAAAGCTAAATCGGCTGGTGAAGGTTATGGTCAGCATAAGGATGGTTTCGAAGGGGGTATTAATGTTGCGAAAAGTGATATTTCTCAAAATAATACCACTCAAGGCGAAGAGTTCGTAACGGGTCATACAGTTAAGGAAAAAGCCCCAATTTCATTTACGATGGCTATCATACCGCTGATATTGGTTATTGGGATTAATGCGTTACTGGTTTACGCTATCTTTCCTTCGATTGACTTCAGTGCGCTACAGACTCAGTTCCCTGATCTGAATATTGCTGGCTCATTAGGATTATGGTCTATTATTATCTCGTTAGTTATTGCCTGTTTGGTCTTGATTATAATGCGAGTTGGGCATTGGCACAATCTACAAAAAACTATTAATAATGGTACGTATGACTCCATGTTACCTATTTTCAATACCGGCTCTGAAGTAGGGTACGGTGCTGTCATTGCTTCGTTAGCAGGCTTTATCATTATTCGCGACAGTATTTTAAATATAAGTCCTAATAATCCATTAATTTCAGAAGCTATAGCCATGACGACGTTGGCAGGAATTACTGGTTCATCGTCTGGCGGTTTAAGCATTGCCTTAGCGACTCTAGGTGAAGATTATCTACGCATGGCCGTCTCAGCAGGTATTGATCCAGAGCTGATGCATCGAGTCGCCGTTATGGCCTCCGGCGGTCTAGACAGTCTGCCGCATAATGGTGCTGTAATTACTATGCTAGGTATTTGTGGTCTTACTCATAAGCAGGCTTATCTCAACGTGGCGGCGGTTACTATTGCTATCCCGATAATTGCCATCATTGCTGTTATTACCTTAGGAACTGTCTTTGGTTCATTCTAAGCAGCTTGATTAATTATGAGATGTTTACTTAATGATAAATAATAACCAAATATTAATAGAGACATATGCTGCCAATACGCATACCAATAATAGCGCTTTCAAAATTAACGTTCGATAGGAGAACCATACATGAAATTACATATGGAAAATAACGCTTTAGAATTTAAACAAGTAGGGCCAGCGGCTTGGATTACCTTGAATAGACCTGCCGCTATGAACGCCATTAATCTTAATATGATAGATAAGTATGAAGAGCTACTGCCAAAGATTGCTGAAGATAGCAGTGTGAAAGTATTGGTCATTACCGGTAATGGTACAGCCTTTTGTGCGGGTGCGGATCTTAAAGAAATCTTAGTCTCAAACGATGGCCCTGCAGGCGAAGCAGATTTCATTGATCGCTTAACCGTTAACGTGCTTGATGTACTACGTAACTTCCCTAAGCCAGTTATTGCAGCTATTAACGGTATTACTATGGCCGGTGGTTTAGAGACTGCTATGTGTGCGGATATTGTGATAGCTGCAGACAGCGCGCGCATAGGGGACGCTCATGCTAATTATGGCGTCTATCCAGGAGCTGGTGGTGCGGCAGTATTACCAAGATTAATTCCACTTAATGTTGCAAAGTATTTACTTTTCACTGGCGAAACCCTTTCTGCAGAAGAAATGAGAGGCTATGGCTTCGTTAATAAAGTTGTTAGCCCCGATAGCTTGCAAGAAGAAGTGCAAAAACTAGCAGAATTAATAGCGGAAAAAAGCCCTATAGCGCTAAAAAGAATGAAAGTAGTTGCTAATGCCAGTGCAGACAAATCGCGTGATGATGCGTTGCAACAGGAGCAAGTGTTGTTCCGTGCTCATATGCGCTCTTACGATATGCAAGAAGGTCTCACCGCGTTCAGTGAAAAGCGTAAACCAGAGTTTCGCGGCTATTAACTTAAGTTATTTTTCAAATAATTTTTAATCAGAAAACAAGGGAATGAATCATGAATTTAACCAATAAAGTTGTCGTTATCAGTGGTGGTGCCTCAGGATTAGGTTTAGCTACTGCTCAATATATGGTACGCAATAAAGGGGCTAAGGTAGCCTTATTAGATATGAATCAAGAAGCAGGTGAGGCTGCTGTTGCCGATCTTGGCAAAGATAAAGCCATGTTCTGTCGTACGGATGTGACTTCTGAAGAAGATGTCGATAACGCTATTGCTGCCATCATAGATGGGTTTGGCGCTATCCATGCCGACATCAACGCGGCAGGTATTGTAGCTCCAGCGAAGATTCTAAATAGAGAAGGCAAAGCTTCGGCATTAGCGAATTTTAAAGCAGTAATTAATGTGAATTTGATTGGGCTATATACCGTCATGTCAAAATGTGCTGAAAAAATGGCACTAAATGAGCCTGATGAAAAAGGCGAGCGTGGCGTTATTGTGAACGTCTCTTCTGGTGCTGCTTGGGAAGGCCAAATTGGGCAGAGCGCCTACGGAGCGTCAAAATCTGGCGTTAACGGTCTCAATATACCGGCAGCGCGTGAGTTCGGAAAATTGGGTATTCGAGTTAATTCCATTGCTCCAGGCATGTTTGCGACCCCTATGGTGGAGTCGCTTGATGCAAAAGTTAGTGAAGCTCTTATTGCTATGTGTGAAGCACCTAAACGTATGGGTAATATGGAAGAGTTTGCCTCTACTTGTGCATTTCTAATTGAAAATAGCTACATGAATGGTCGCTATATTCGTCTCGATGCTGCGACGATACTGCAGGCTAGATAATATAAGGCAGTTTTATGAGTACTCAGCAAGGAAGTTACATTACGCCACCAGAGTTTGGTGAGTTGCTAGTCGTTAGTGACGGAATATTATGGACTAGATTTAAAATACCTAGCAAGTTGGATCATATAAATATTTATTTGATTAGGGATGTAGATGGCTGGTTCGTGATTGATTCAGGTCCTGCCTCCGATGAAAACCGTGACTTGTGGAAAAGCTTAATACAGAACTTACCTAGCCCCGCGAAAATTACCGGTATCTTAATCACTCATTCACACCCTGATCATATTGGACTGGCTGGCTGGTTGGAGGATTATAGCGATGCACCCTTATATATCTCCGAAAAGGAGATTTTACAGGCAAGGCTTGAGAACCGTTATCGCAGTACTAAAGATTACAGTGACTTGCCACATTTCTACAGTCGTATGGATGCCTCACTAGAAGACATGCAAAGTCTGGAGGAGGTTTGGGAGTACTTAGATATGATGTTTGGTTCGTTGCCCACCGAGGTAAATATTGTCAAGTCTGGCGATACGATTGAAATAGGGGGCGAGTCATGGCATCTTTGGTCGGGTTCGGGGCATTCTATAGAGCATATTTGTTTACAAAAGGCTTCGGGAGAGGTGATGATTTCAGGTGATCAAATCATCGAACATATCACGCCCTACGTTGGCCTAAATTATATGAGCCAAGAGACCGATCCTTTAGCCGGTTGGTTAGCAGGTCTGAGCGATATGATTGATTGGATAAGTACGAATGCACTGGTCTTACCCGCACATAATAAGCCGTTTTATCATGGGGATGAAAGAGTTCGTGAAGTGTTGCAGCACCATCAAACCTCGTTAGATAAACTGCGGAAAAACCTCGACCAATGGCGCACTGTCAACGAGTTAAGTTCGGTATTGGGATGGGCAAAGAAAAAAGGTTTTGCACGTTGTTTAGCGCTTGAAGAGACGTTCGCTCACGTTACTTATTTGGTGAATACTGGAGAAGTAGTTTGCGAGACTGCAGAACTATCCGGTGTCTTGTACTACCAGTTAGCTTAAACAATTATATTTTTTAGAGATCGTCTAAAAAGTTATAACCTTTGGTTTCATGGTAAATGTAAGAGATTCGATAGCAGGATTAGGCTGTAAAGATAAACAAGGGACTACCACTTATTAAGGATAATAAACATGTTAATTAATTTTAGTAATCATATGGCAGCACTCGCGCAGCGTTACGGAGATCGTGAAGCCTTAGTAAATATAGAGCGTAACCGCAGATATACTTTTTCTGAATTTCACCTCTTATCCAATCAAATCGTCAATATGATGGTCAGCTTAGGATTAGGTGTTGGCGATCGCTTTATCAATATTCTGGATAATGACAATCTATCATTGATTCATGCTCCAACTATTTTTAAAGGCGGCGCTACTGGTGCCTTCACCAATTTTAGAGATTCGCTTGAAGAGCATACTTGGCAGGTGGCGGCTGCTAATGTGAAAGTTGCATTTATTGAAACGTCATTACTCAAAACACATTATGAAATGTTAATAGGGCAAGGCATTACTATCGTCGTTATGGATAAGCCAGAAGATAGCTTAGAGGGTGTCCTTTATTTTTGGGAGCTAGTAGATCAGGCCCCTGATCATAATCCTGATTTTGAATTAGATGATCGTGAGCATTGTGCGCTGATTCGCTTTACTGGTGGTACGACTGGCAAAGGTAAGCCAGCTATGTACTCTATGGATAATTGGTTCAGCTGCCGTGATACGGCCTTTGCTTTTGATGACAAGGATATATGGGCCGATGAACCAAGATGCATTCACGTAGCGCCTATCAGTCATGGTAGTGGCATGCTTGTATTGCCAACGTTATATTCGGGTGGCTGTACGATTACCCAAAACAGCCCTGATTTGAATGCTTACTGCGCTAATATTGAAAAAGAAAAGGCTACGCTGACATTCTTAGTGCCTACCATACTTTATCGCCTGCTAGAGATTGAGTCTGATTTAAGTACGCTTAAGTATGTGGTTTATGGCGCAGCACCTATGAGCCCAGGAAAACTCAAATTACTTCAGGCAAAGCTAGGTAATATATTCATACAGGGATATGGGTCTACCGAGCACTTTGGTTTTGCATTGAACATGAGCACCCAAAAACATATTATAAAAACAGAAGTGGACGAAGTTCGATTAGGTTCCGCTGGTCAACCTACACCTAGTGTTGAGTGTGTTATCGTTGACAGTGAAGGCAATACACTGCCACAGGGCGAGACAGGAGAGCTCTGGGTACGCTCACGTAGTGTCTGCCAAGGATACCTGAATGCCCCTGAGCTTACCGCTGAGGAATTCCATAATGGATTTTGGAAGTCGGGTGACTTAGGTTATATGGATAAAGAAGGCTTTATTTATCTTGTCGACCGCAAAAAAGACATGATTATCTCAGGTGGTTTTAATATTTATGCCAATGAAGTCGAGTCTGCTCTTAATAGCCATGCGGATGTCTTTCTAGCTGCAGTAGTAGGTATCCCTCATGAAGAGTGGGGTGAGGCTGTACATGCTGAGGTTATTCTTAGAGACAATGTTAGCTTGACAGATCTTGAGCTCATTGCGCATGTTAAAAACCTGATTGGTAGCTATAAAGCGCCAAAAACTATCTTAATTGTTGAGCAGATTCCCACTAGTGTGGTTGGTAAAGTGCTACGTAGAAAGGTGCGTGAAAAATACTGGAGCGAGGCTCGTAAAATCTCTTAGTAAGGTACTTGATATTCACAGCCTAGTCTTTACAACTGGTGTTGATGGATAAATATTTACTTTCTAAAATTAATTCAAAGGAATGACCTATGAGTGACATTTATATTACTGGCGTTGGCATGACCAAGTTTGGCCGTCATATAGAGCGCAGTTATAAGGATTTGGTGCGTGAAGCGGTAGAACAGGCATTGACCGATGCCGGTGCTGAATTGGAGCAAGTTAAGCAAGCTTATTTTGCTTCCTGTGTTATCGGCTTTATGCAGGGTCAACACATGATTCCTGGTCAGGTAGCTTTACGCTCGATGGGCTTTCAAAGTATCCCAATCTTTAATATCGAAGGGGCTTGCGCGTCTTCTAGTACCGCCTTACATTTAGCAGCGATGGCGATCAAAAGTGGCTCGTGTGATATCGCTATTGCGGTAGGAGCTGAAAAAATGATCAATGAGGATAAGGCTAAGATGTTTGCCGCTTTTGACTCAGCTTGGGATGTAAGTACGGTTGCGGATAATCGGGATACCTTATTGGCGATGGGCGCAGGCTTTGAATGTCCTGAAGGCTCGCAATCTCCGAAACCGTACTCGATGTTTATGGATGTATACGCCGCCTTTAGTCGCCATCACATAAATACTTTTGGTACTACGCAAAGACAAATCGCGGCTGTCTGTGCAAAGAACCATACCCACTCTGTGCATAACCCACTGGCTCAGTATCAACGACCTTATACGATAGAAGAGGTATTGGCAGCACCACCTATCACATATCCGCTCACTCTGCCTATGTGCGCGCCCATCTCTGACGGTGCTGCGGCTACGGTCTTATGTAATGCGGAAGGGTTAAAGCGTCTAAAGGGTGATGCTAAACGTGCCATCAAGCTATTGAGTAGTGTCGTGCGCTCAAGCTCAGATCGCAGTTTTGAGGATTATAAAAACCACCTTACTGCGCTTGCTGCTACCGAAGCTTATGAAAAGGCGGGCGTCTCTCCGGCCGACGTAGATGTCGCTGAGGTACATGATGCTACGGCTATGGGAGAGATTATTCAGGTGGAAAATCTTCAACTGGTCGGTTATGGCGAGGCGGGTAGAGCAGCAGAAGCCGGCGAGCTGACAATCGGTGGCCGTGTCCCTGTCAACCCATCAGGCGGTCTTGAGTCCAAAGGACACCCGATTGGCGCAACCGGACTAGGTCAAGTCTATGAGCTGGTGACCCAACTACGGGGCGAAGCTGGCAGGCGTCAAGTAGAGGGCGCGCGAATTGCTATTCAAGAAAATGGTGGCGGTATTTATGGAGTAGAAGAGGCTACTGCCGTTATCAATATCTTTGCTATGCAGTAGTATTTAACTAACTCATTATTAAAAATAAAAAAGGAATTTTCTATGACTGAAATAGCTTATATCTATGATGCCATTCGTACGCCACGTGGCAAAGGGAAAAAAGAGGCTCCCTTTATTAGGCAACGCCAATTTGGCTTGTTCACACTTGAGCTATGCTGAAGAAACCGTAGAGATAAACTTGGTAAACTAAGCTTATTAATCGGAGTTTACCATGACCAAGAAAACCAGAACTTATAGCACAGAATTTAAAGCAGAGGCCGTTAAGAAGATAGCGGGCAAACCCCAATTTTGACAAACTCACCTGAGTAAGTTCTCGAACTAAAAAAAGGTGCTAACAATAGGCCGTATATAGCGTTAGCATCATTTTTTGCTACTACCTATATCTAATAATTATCGACATTTGTTCATCAAAATAAGAATCGAAAACCCTCGTTAATAAGGCTATAAGCATCTAAGAAATTACTACTTGATCCATAAAGTAATTTTACTAAAAGCATATTCATCAGTGAACTTTAGCACTAGCCCACTGTTTAAAGCCTAATAAGCACACAATGATAAATACTAACAGGACTGTTGATACGCAGAAGCGACTTAGTACAAGATTAACATTATCAAACCCATCAGTACGAATTTATGTCGCAGGTTATCGATTACGATAATAGGGATATAGAGAAGCTAAGTCTTTATACTCGCCATTTACAACCTATGCTACGTGAAAGGCTCGATGATGATGAGGTTTATTTCAGTAATATGATAATGAGTCACTACCGCTTTTTTAAGCTACGTCAACAGGATTTAAAACTGTAAGAGGGTAGTTTCTTTCCGCTGAATACTGGTAGCGGTGGAGCTGGCAAAGCTAAGGATAAATAAGAGGACTGGCTATTAAAAATAGTTGCAAGGTTAAATGAGCTATTCGATGCTGAAAATCTGACCGATAGAGACCTAATCAATTACTCGTAAACTATCTGGGATAAAGTCAACGAGAACCAAATCGTCATGAATACGAATATAGTTATTGTTTTAAGTGAAAGGAGTTGATTATGTCAGATAAAAATATCAGTTTTTTAGCTGAAAGTAGCTTTGATTATTTATTTACTAATAAAGTCACTTCTCCACATTGCATGCTCGCATACTGCACAAAACCAACTCTCTTTTGCCCGCATATAGGCGATATCAGCAGGTACATCAATGGGACAGGCGCTCCCGCAATATTCACAGCACACATCATCTAAGCAAGCATAGCATTGGCTTATGGTTTCAAATAATATGTGTGAACTGATATTATATTTTTGACAAAGCATACGGACATAATCTACATAGCTAGTTTTATGATCATAGGACCAATAATCCTCACAGACCCGTTTGTCCCAAGCATTTTGTGTCATGC
>CEVO01056594.1_pt1 | contig 17453 bp, 12 predicted proteins | sample 531511 | NCBI WGS metagenome assembly CEVO01 (sample SAMEA2623907, study PRJEB7988) | marine metagenome | biome: marine biome (ENVO:00000447); feature: mesopelagic zone (ENVO:00000213); material: "saline water (ENVO:00002010), including plankton (ENVO:xxxxxxxx)" | depth 800 m | reverse complement strand
CCGAAGCCGAGGGTCGTGGGTTCGATTCCCGCCGAGCGCACCAATCACTATATTTCACCACTTCCTAGCATTACCTCAAACCTCTAAAGCCCTTTAATAGCCTCAGATCAAGTCTTTTGATATTACTTGTCATTACCTAGTAGCACCTATAGAATGTTGTTAAATTTGTTGTTAAAACATTTAACATCTTTTACGGCTGCCCTGATTATGAGAAAAGACTATCTATTAACTGATAACGGTGTGAAGGCCATAGCTAAGCAGTCAGCACCTGACAAAGTCACCCGTCACAGTGATGGTAATAGTTTATCTCTAATACAACATCCTAACGGCTCACTGTTTTGGCAAATGTCATACCGCTATCAATCGGTCAAAGACATTAAGCCCAAACAAAAAACCTACCAAATCGGTATCTATAAATCATCAAAACAAGTGATTGATTCATCATTCAAGCCGCAAGTATCACTAAAGCAAGCGCGTATCGAACGTGACAAGGCAAAAGCATTATTGGCTGATGGTATCGACCCCACCGAACACAAAAGCGTTGAGAAGAACAACTTTGAGCAAAAGGACTTATTTAAAGTCATTGCTAAAAGCTATCTTGATGAAAAATCCAAGACCACCGCAAAGAACGTACAAAAGCTGCAAGGGTTCTTAGACAACCACATCTTAAAACATTTAGGTGACTACCCTATTGGTGCCATCACCGCGCAAGATATTATTAAGACAGGGCTTGCCATTCAAGCCACTTTTGAGCAGCAAGGCAAACACACCTCAGAGACCGCGCATAAGTGCATGGGGTTGATCAGCGCCATCTTTGAGTATGCTATTAATACGCTAGGCTATGATATTACCAATATTGCTATTGGACGTAACAAGGCACTTAGACCGCATAAAGCCGAACGCATGAAAGCGGTAGAGCAGCACCAATTCCCCGAGTTGCTACGTCATATTGACGATTATATAAAAAACCATCCTAACGGTCATGAGCAGACGGTTGCTGGCTTGCAACTGATGACACTATGCTTTGTTCGTACTAAAGAGTTAAGGTTTTTTGAATGGTCAGAAATTGACTATCATAAAAATGTATGGCGCATTCCAGCGCATAAAATGAAAATGCGCCAAGATCATATTATTCCTTTATCACCGCAAGCAATTGCGGTCATTGAACGTATGCGTCCCCTAACAGAGCATACAGGCTATGTGTTCTATAACTTTGAGTCAAACAAGACTTATAGTGAAGCATGGTTCAATCAGGCGCTACAGCGTATGGGTTATACAGGCGATCCCTACCCTAAGATGACTGGCCATGGTTTTAGGCAACTTGCCAGCACAGGGCTGTATGAACTCAAATTCTCGAAAAATGTTATTGAAATCCAACTATCGCATCTTGATCAATCGAGTGTTAAAAACCGATACGATCTATCTGCTCATCTTGCTGAACGCCAAGTAATGATGAATCAATGGGCAAGACATATTGATAACTTACGAACAGGTTGCGCAGTTAACTTTGGCTTATTAAGTCCTGAAGCATTAAATAATGTCATGACAGAAAGAGGCAGGCAGGAAATGCAAATTGTAGCATACGAAAAAGAGACTCTAATTCGCTATTTAAAATCAAAAGGCGTATCGCAAGAGATATTAGCCAAACTTGCCGAGCAGCTTTAAAAACATTTAACAACACCGCTTTACTAATTATCGCCAGCATTGGGCTGGCAAGCCAAACTTGATAGCGTCAATCGCTATCATCATCGATTGCAAGGCTAGGATTAATTACCCGAACGACAGCAACCGCACCCTTAGCTGTCAGCGCCTTGCTCCTTTTTTGCTTTAAGGGTGTGAGGGTGCGAATGTGGCGTTACTTGATACGTTAAAAGACAGACAGGATAATAAATATATTTCTTTTTGGGGGTTAGTTTCTAATATCATTGCTGTTGATGAGGAAAGAAGCGATAGCTCTTACGCTAGTAATGAAACTTATCCAACAGTAGTAGAGGCTTTATTAAGATTGAAACTGCATGAAAAAGTTCGCTACTTTATTTATGATCCTGATGATTTTACTTTTAGTCAAATAGATGAACCAGAGACTGATGAAGCAAAGCTATTTTTAAAAATATTACTTCCAAAGTCTGGTAAAAAACTTGCGCCTACTGAAGTAATAGAGATTCAGAACCGATTTAAGAATTACTTTTGGCTTAAAGAATCTATAGAACAGGTACTTCCTAATGGTATTGTTGATTTTACTAATCCATTATTTTTCGGCGCAGGAGAACTTCGTCCTTTAGAAATGAATTCTTCTTTGATTAATGCAGCATCTCTCATTGAGTTGCAACGTCTACAAGAAAGAGTAGATGAGTTAGAAGCAGAAAAATCTAATGGCAGCTTTGCAATGGGAACGCCAACAGTATCGCATGATGAACTTAGGACTAATGAGCAACTAATCAAAGAGTTAGCAGATGCTAATGCAAAAATTGAACGACAAGATCAAGAAATTAATAGGCTCAATAAACATTTAACCGAGCAAGCACAAAAAGCAACTGAGGATAAAGAATTGCCGTACAACTCACAAATGGGCGTAGCTAGGATGCTTTACGGAATCTTGAAAGAGCATAAATATGACATTACAGCTACAAGAGGTAAAGCAAACGAATTGATAGAAAATGCTTCCCAAATTCATGGCACTCCCATAACTAGAAACTTTATAGCAAAATGGATTGAACTAGCCAATCAAGCTAAAAGCGATAGTACAAAATAGGGTCATATCAAATATTTTAGGGTCATGTGACCGTCATGTGACCCTTATAACCTTATCTTAATCCGTAACATTTGCCCCATAGCACAGCCAATTACTGGCTATAACCAACCCCGCTATGGAGTAAATGATTATGACCTTAGTCGACCAATATCTAAGAATGGCAGACCTTGCCAACCAACCTGAGCGTAAAGCCAAGACCTATATTACAAAATCAGGTCAGATGCGCACCGTCACCGCTAAAGCCGCCACACGCGGTATCACTGGCTTCTCTGCAAAGCATATCTACCACCTTATCAATCAAGGCAAATTTCCAGCACCCGTAAAAATCGGACGGGCGAGTCTATGGCGCTTGTCTGATATTAATGCATGGCTTGCCAGCCATGCCGCAACTACTAGCGAGGTATAAGTCATGACTACCTCAAAACAGCCAACCAAGCAAACCTATAGTCAAATAATCCTTAATCATATGCTGGCAGGTAAAAGGCTTTCCAATATGCAAGCCTACTACCAGTACGGTATGACTTGTTTCTTGCAGCGTATTAGTGACCTACGCGCTGCAGGTATAGCTATTCAAGATGAAGTGATTGAGAAAAACGGCAAACGGTACAAGTCTTACTGGATAGACCAGCCAGCCAACACGACCGACAGCGAGGTGACCCTATGAATAACCATCCCAGCGTAACTATCGACACTCCAGTCGAACGCCTAGTAACCGTGGATAGTATGTACTTACGCCTTATGAATGATCGCGTACAAGACATTTATAACAGTACTGAACACTTAGCCACCGCGCTAGACGCTATCAAAACAAAAGACCACGTTAGCCAAGGCGTTCTTGTGGCAGTCAAGGCGGCATTGTTTGCCAATAGCGAGCTGGCAGGTGTTGTTAGCGAAATGTTTTGTGACTACGCATTGCCTTACCAAATGGAGGCAAAAGACCATGAGTAACGATAACAAAGCCAATCTAAAGCCCCGTCACGGGCAGCCCAGCACCAGCCAGCCACATAAGCGTGGCTTGCTACTTAGCTTTATCATATTCATGGTATGGGTAGCAGGTATTGGCTTGCTACTTTCATTGATAGCTTGCCAGCCAAACCAACCTGTAGTCTTCATTATAGGGATGAGCAGCCTATGAAAACCTACTACAAGAGATATAGAGTCACATGCCAGCCGAACCAGTCGCAAGCAAGGGGGAATAGATGACCACTACACCACAAATTGACAGCAAAGAAAAAGCCCATGCGGACAACATGGGCAACTTCATTGGCTATATTGCTGATATTGAAAATGCGACACCTGAACAGCGCGCACAAGATGATAGTATTAGCCAGTTAGACGACTTGCAAGATGGTTTAAACCTACCAACCAATCATATAGATAATACACGTTATCTACACGATGATATTAGCATGAGGGGCGGCAATAGCAAAGGCGATAAGCTACCTAATACCAAAGGCAGGTATGGCCTTATTATGGTCAACAATAAAGCTGAACCAGTCAACATGGCAGCACGAACAGCAAACAATGATAACGAGCCGCCAATCATATCGGACACCACACAAGCAGGCGCGTATGCTATTGGACCAATGAGCCATGATAGCGACTGGTGGCTAGTGACCAGTTTAAGCGATCAGGTCATGCTATATGCAGCCCTTGCAATGAATGACCCTAATGTCACTGTATTTTCATGCCTTAATCAAAGTATGTTTGATATGACGTTAAGACACCTTAGCGAAGTCAAAACCATTCATATCATAGACACAGCCCAGCACAAAGACACATTAATGAGCCGCTTATCAGGTGTGAATGCTATTGCTCATATAACGATAGATACTATTATTAGCAGATTGCATGATGGTGACTTGATAGGCGACCTTATTACAGATGCGGACACTATCGACTTATCAGTATTGGCATGGCCCACACCTGAACCGCTCGCAAGTGACCCAAGTAAACCGACACGTTACCCCATCGAAGCATGGCCGCCAATATTAAGAAAGCCAATAGAAGCGATTGCTTACTATACGCAAGTACCGTTAGCAATGGCAGGGCAAGCCGTTTTAGGTGCAATAGCGCATATAGGGCAAGCGCATATTGATGCACCGATGGGCAGCGAACACAAGCCAACGAGCCTTATTATCATTACAGAGGGCGAAAGCGGTACAGGTAAAACACAAGTAATGGCCTTAAGTCACTTTAAGATAGATCAGCATGAAAAGCAGCTATATTCTAATTATTTAAGTGACGTATCATCATGGGAAAATAATCTATTAAGCCTAAAAGGTAAAGACAGAGCCGCTTTTTTAGATGAAAACCCAAAGCCACCTAACCCCGTTACTATGTTTGATGATGCAACGATTGAACCGCTTATTGATCGTTTTGTTGATGGTGAGATGTATAACGCCAGTTTATCCACTGATGAAGCAGGCCAATTTTTTAATGGCCACACCATGAAAAGTGACACCGCTGGTAGTGCGTTAAGCGCGATAACCAAACTTTATAGTAGTGGCGTAGCAGGACGCACACGCTCGCAAAAGAACGCTTACGCCAATCCAAGAACCAAAGCTTATGATGTGCGTATGACTTTTTTACTACAAGGACAGCGCGTAGTCTTAGAAAAAGCATTAACTGACCCACTGATGAGCGGACAAGGTTTTTTAGCACGTGCAATGATTGCTTGCCCTGAGGACTTACGAGGCAAAAGAGTATGGAATGATCCAAAGCGTAGGAATGACAGGCCACATGATAACCCTTACTTAATAGACTACTGGTCACGCTGTCAAAGCTTACTTGACCCACTGCCAGCCAATCTACCAAACGACAGCACAGGCGCACCTAGTCGCATTAAAATGCAATGGGCAAGCAATGAAGCATTACAGGCTTTTGAGGACGGTATGCAAGCAATAGAGAACCGCCAAGCAAGCGGACAGGTTTTAGAATATCTCAAAGCTTACGCCTCACGTATGGCAGAAAATGCCACGCGCATAGCCTCACTAATGGCATTCTTTGACGGCCGCAAGACCGTTACCACTGATGATATAAAACGCGCCTTTATGTTAGTAGAATATTCAACAACCGAACGCTTACGCTATCTTGATGCAATGCCCACAGGCGAACAGAACGACAGCGAGAAGTTAAGCAGCTGGCTAGTGGATAAAGCAAGAAATAAAAACCCTCATAAATTAAATAGAACTTATATTGCTAACAATGTACCTAATCCCATGCGTAAAAGCACAAAGTTATTACAGATTGAGTTAGACAAGTTAGAGTCTGCTAAACATATCAGGCAAGAAATGGAAGGTCGTAGCAGGGTGATATTTATTAACCCTAAACTATACGACTAGTATTAACACTCAAGGAAATTTGCTTAAGCTGCTTAAATAATCTTTAGCTTTTATATTTAGGGGTTTTTAATTAAGACTCTTAAATCTTAAACTTGCTTAAAGTGCTTAAACTTAACTTAAAGCCAGCCAAATTGAGACGAATCTAAGCAGTTTAAGCAACACTAAGCAAACACCTATCTTAAGCCAGTCGTACACCTATTATAGGTTACAACCAACTTAAGCAGTTTAAGCAGCTATTCTTAGATATTCAACACAACGGTAAGCCATACAGAGAATTTTATGTGTTCGATCCTTATAAACAAGTAGTGAGGCTATGTAGTGTTAATAAAACAGGTGACAAGCGTTTTTATAAGTTAATGATGCCAATGGCCGAAAGCATCTATTAAGCATATCTTGAAACGCTAGATAACAAGGAGAACAATAAATGAGTAAGTTTACGAATTTAGATGTAGCATCTTCGCATTGTCTCCAAACCCAATCTAATAATGAAAGGTAGGTGTGTATCGTCTGCCTTTTTTCTTGATAATAATATATGTATTGAGAATCAGACCCTAATCCAAACTTGGATTACCCCTCCTAACTGCCATCATTTACTATCTCTGATCCCATAAATCAGGAAGCAAAACCGTGGAAGCAAGAAAATTAGGAAGCAAGAAACGACTTTTGTAAAATATTGAAATCACGTCAATAGCTTATTGTACAATACGTACAGCGGAATCATGGAATGGAAAAGGAAGCAAGAGGAAGCAGAAAAGAGGGCTTTATCCACCTAGATGAATACCACCCCTTGTTACCTTGGATTTTCTGTATAACCTATCCTGAAACCTCATTACCCAGCTTCGTATCAAGCATCAATCGAATAAACTTCTTAAACTGATCAGGATGAGACAATAGGTGCATGGTCATACCTTCATACGCCTCTTGACTCTCAAATAGCGCATCCATCGCCGCATCAGGATAGCCGCCCAGCATAATCTGATCGGTACTGTTATTACTAAACTGCTTTACTACGATCTCGTTCTCCGTGACTTTATCCCAAATGGTGTTTTGAAAGTTGATCATGTCTTTATCGGTAAAGTCCTCGCCAGCGAACACCTCATTTAATCGATTAATAACTTTTGACAACAGCTCTTCTTCTTTATCTTTAGGTTTGGCCGTACCAGCACCGCCGCCAGCTTCTAACTCACCACTACCCTCCTGTAGCTTTAGATCCTGCTGGTGCAGCTTTGAGACGCGGTAATGACTCATAGCGATGTTGGTTAGATCAATATCATCCTCATTGTCCACACTTTCGCGTAATAATGGCCGCAGGTTACGGGCGTATAAGCTCAGCTTTTCCAGCTCTTTATCGTCATAGTCCACAATCTGCGACATAAACTCATACTGGCGGGTGAATGTCCCTAAGTCCTTTTTAAAGATCTCTAGCGCATCTTGATGAGCCTTAAAACCTTTGTAGTCATTCTCGGCATTGGTCATCAGCACCACATCGCCTGTCGCATTGGTACGCTCAAGCATTTCCTTAGCGTGCTGGGCTTGCTCGCGTGCTAGCTTATAGCGTTTCTGCCAGCGCTCAACCGCTGGCTTACAGATGTTACTAATGGCAGCGTTAGACTTATTCTTGCTATAGAACGCTTCAACAAACTGCTCGACCTCATTCCATAAGAAGATACCGCTGGCACGTAGCTTCTCATACAGGTCATATACTTGATCAGGGTCAGACACATCCGCTAAGGTTGCAGTCTCATAATACGGCTGGAAGGCCTCCAAAATATCTTCAGGATCATTAAAGAAGTCGAGCACAAAGGTACCGCTCTCAGCTTTACCCTTATAGGTACGATTCAGCCGTGAGAGGGTCTGTACGCAGTCCACGCCTGTTAGTTTCTTATCGACGTACATGGCGCATAGTTTCGGCTGATCAAAGCCTGTCTGAAACTTATTGGCCACCAGCATCACTTGATAGTCATCAGTATCAAAGGCTTTACGCATATCACGGCCTTTGAGACCGATATTCATATTATGCTCAGTGAACTTCTCGCCAAGTAGTGCACCGCTATCAGGGTCATTATCGTTAAAGGTGACTTCCCCTGAGAACGCGACCATAGCATTGATGCCGCGATAGCTGTGCTTAGCGATATAGTCATCAAACGCCAGCTTATAGCGTACCGCTTCTTTACGTGAGCCTGTCACCACCATGGCTTTGGCTTGCCCGCCGAGTAAGCCTTTTATGTTGTCATTAAAGTGCTCAATGATGATCTTAACTTTTTGCGCGATGTTGTGCTCATGCAGTCGCACCCAGTTATTCAGCTTAATCTTCGCGCGGCGAGCATCGACCTCATCGTCATCGCTAGCCAGCTTTTGGGTGAGCTGATACATCACTTTGTAGTTGGTGTAGTTCTTTAGCACATCTAAGATAAAACCCTCTTCAATCGCTTGGCGCATAGAATAGACATGATAAGCGGCTGGTAGGTTATCGCTGGCGGCTGGCAAGTCAGGGTTAGGCAGACGGCCAAACAGCTCAATGGTTTTTGGCTTCGGCGTGGCGGTAAAGGCATAGTAGCTTAGATTCGGGCTGCTACGGCGTGCGGCTAATGTGGCGTCCAAAACATCTTCACTAGAGAGCGGCTTATCATCATTCGCGTTACTCTCTATATCACCTGAGACCAGCACTTCTTTGAGCTGGCGTGCGGTAGAGCCTGTCTGTGAGGAATGCGCTTCATCGGCAATGATGGCATAGCGGCGCGATTTTAAGACGCTAGAATCTTCAATCGCTTTGAGCACAAAGGGAAAGGTTTGGATAGTGACGATAATAATTGGCTGGGAGTTGACCAGTGCTTCGGCAAGCTGCTCAGACTTTGAGCCGTCACCTTCTTTACGGTTGATCTTACCGACCACGCCATCAGCATGTTCAAACTGATAGATAGTATCTTGTAGTTGGTCGTCCAGTACGGTGCGATCAGTGATTACAATGACCGAGTCAAACTGCTTATCGCCGTCGCTGTTGTATAAGGTGGAGAGCTGATGCGCTGTCCATGCGATAGAGTTAGACTTGCCCGAGCCAGCACTATGCTGAATGAGATACTTTTGACCTGCGCCCTCAGTAATGGCCGCATCGACCAGCTTGGTCACCACGTCCCACTGATGATAGCGCGGAAACATCATAGTCTCTTTTTTGGACTTGCGCCCGATCGCGTCCTCTTCTTCCTCAATCTGCAAGTGCATAAAGTGCCCAAGGATGGCGAGCAAATTATCAGGCGTCAGCACTTCATTCCATAGGTAATCGGTGGCATAGCGGCTGCTATCGGCTGGCACGTCATTACCCGCACCGCCATCACTAGTGCCTTTGTTAAACGGTAAGAAGTAAGTACTGTCACCTGCCAGCTTCGTGGTCATATAGACTTCATATTGACTGACGGCAAAATGAACCAATGCCCCGCGCTTAAACATTAGCAGAGGCTCAGGTTTCTTGGTATCTGGGTCTTTTGGCAGGCGGGTCTTCTTATACTGAGTAATGGCATTTTGTACCGCTTGCTTAAACTCCGACTTTAGCTCCATCGTCGTCACGGGCAAGCCATTGACGAATAGCACGATATCGATACGGTTACGCTTAGCGACCTTGCCATTAGCGTCAGCGCCGTCTTTAAGACTGGTATAAGGGCTATACACTACTTCAGGTACGACGCGGCAAATATTGGCCTTATAGCGCGCCATGGTCTCAGGATTGAGGTTGTGCTCAGGCTTGAACTGGCAAAGTGAGAAGCGCGCGTTACGAATCTTTAGACCATGACGCAATACACCTAAGGTGCCATAGGTACGCGACGCTCTATCGGTGGCGTGCGCGTCCGCCTTGTTGAGCTGCTTCACCAAGGCGGCGATAAAGTGGCGCTCAGAATCGATAGGAAAAGTACGGCAAAACTTCTCCCACTCTTGCGGCTGGGTGGTCTGCACAAAGTCCAGCACGTCTTGCTCATACAGCGCGGTCTCTGCCTGATAGCTGCTAGGATTGCCCAGCTGCCAGCCTTGCGCTTGCATTTGGCTGACGATATCGGCTTGGAAGACAGATTCGTAAGTGGTGTCGTGAGCGTTGGTCATGTTAAGTCCGTTTAGATTCAAACTAATTTTAGCTATTTTTATAGGTTCGTTTTAATACCTCAAAACGACAGGGGTATCAAAAAATTGACAGGGGTGTCAATAACAGGTATAATTTCTCGCAACAACTCCCCTAGTTTTACCTACCCATGTGGTTGGAGCATAAGACTAGGGGCTTTTTTTGTCTGTTCGTTTTGTTAGGTCGCTCTGCCATAACTGCCATGAATTTGGATCTATATCAACGCCCATTTGTTTTAGATACACGGCATTATTCCCCACTTGTGGGAATTCATCTAAGAGTGTCAGAAAACGCTCACCCCATTTAGAATTGGGACAAATCACATCTAGCATTCTCTTCATCAAGCAAAAATAAACAAATACTTTTTTGACGGATAAATCTTGCCATTCTCTATCACTTAACCCTTTTAAACTGGCCTTAAATACGATTGCTTTATTCCATAGTCTGCTATGGTGTGCTGATACATTACGTATAAAGTTAAAGGCATGTAAATGTGACTGTAAGTGACTACCACTTTGCAGGTGATAGATCTTTGCTATGTGATCTTTATCACTGTCCTTCATGCCTTTAAATAACGTTGACATGGTACCAAAATCCCATGTTTCGCAAGCGACCCAAATCGGTAAAGCAGAATAATATCTTGTATGGTGATTAACAAAGGTATTCTTTTTTCTTTGTTCATTATCTATTGCGCCTTGATGACGTATGACCCACTTTTCATGGTTAAAGTTATCAGCAAAATATTGGCTATCTAAGTAAGCCGTAGGACTATAACGACCTAATGTATAACTGATGTTTACTCGTAATGCGACTTCTATTCTTTCTAGTGCATCCAAAGCCAGTTGTCTCAGTTTTTTATCAAACATATATAGATTTTTGACATCTTCGAAATGACTACCCTCTATAAAACAATCTAGCTTATGACTGGAGTTTTGGGCATCCACTTGTCTAAACGAATATAAATAACCACTAAAGCGGTAATAACCAATGGTCTTTAGATAACCCAAAGCTTTTTGTTCGTCTTCGATAATCAGGCCGCGATTTTTTAAAAGCTCTAGTTGTTGGCTAAAACTTGTCCACTCTTTTATGGGTTTCTTGTTGACCATGTTTATTCCGCTGTTTAACGCTAAAGCGTTTAAAATATAAGTGTATAAGGTGAAGAAGATCTACTCAGGCGCCCGCCAACCCCGCACATCAATCTTACCCGTAACAGCAGCAGAGATTAAAGCGGTACGGCGCTCTTGCATAAGTCTAATAGCAGTACTGGCTTTCTCTATTAATGTATCGTATTTATCTTGCTGTAATTCACAGAACTTATGAATTTTGGACTGCTCTTGCTTAGGTGGTATGCAAACTCTCATTTGGCGTATAGAATTGAGCGATAGGTTGTAAATAGTAGTTCCTGTAACTTCTAAATCAAAGTAATAATGTGCTTGGCTACTCTGTAAAAGCACCATTAAATATTCAGGTAATAAACTATCAGCACAGTTCATATATGCAGCACTTTTACCTAGAATGACCATTTCATTATTGTAGCGAGCGACATTGCCAATAGTGCCATTAATGGAAAGCAAAACACTAGAGTTATCCAGATAAATATAGTGTTTTTTATACTCATCTTCAGGTACTTCTTTAGATGTTGTACTAACTACTATCTGCCCATTGACTAAATTATTTCCATTGACAAAATAATACCCCGTGCCATCTTGATACTGAGGCGTCGAATGCAAGCCATCACCAATTTTTGATGTTTGATGAATCAGCTTTGGTAGCTCCCAATGCTCAGGCACTTCCCCCAACCACTCAACACCCGAATCTTTCATCGGCGCATCAGGGTTTAAACCTTTAGTTACCGCATGACTGATCACGGCTTGGCGCTTTTCTTTTAGCAGCTGGATAAGGGTTTGCTGTTTTTCGATTAGGGTATCGATTTGGGCGGTTTCGTGGTCGAGGAAATTGGCGATTTGGGTTTGTTCCTCTTTTTCAGGAAAAACAAATTTTTCCATCAAGTAAGCGTCTGAATCTAAATTTTGAATTCCTGTAGTCTGCTTGATTGAAGCATAGTTCACTCTACCGTCATAAAGTAGAGAGAAAGCATATTTTAAAAAACTGCTTTCGTAACCAATCTTGGGTGTCATTTTAGCCACAAAGTTTGAAGTAACCGCTCTAAAGTCTTTATCAAAAAGAACCACACAACCTACTAGGGTTTTATCACCCCCTCCTGACTTTTCAATCAATAAGTCGCCTTTATTTAACAGACGACTTTCACTTTCTTTTGGTGAAATATTTCTTAACGTCAGCTTCTCTTCACTGATTTCTAATTTATTTCTATCAAAATCAGCGACACGTAGTACTACTGTATTGTCAGAATTTTCTTGTGGCTCTGAACCCCAAATACCGTTAGTACAACCATCGACACACCTCTTTAGAGAAGATATTTCCCAATGACTAGGAATCTCTCCCAACCACTCAACCCCAGAATCCTTATATTCATTATATTGCTGATACTTCGCCATTATGAATGTACCTCACCCAATAACTGCATAATCTCGCTACTGACTGCATCCAAATCCGCGTCTATATCGGCAAGCGGACGCGGTGGCTCATAGACATAAAAATGACGGTTAAACGGTATCTCAAATCCGACAATGCCAACCTCTTCATCAATGGCATCTATCTTATCGCTATTGATCCACGCATCAGGCACATGCGGCTGTACTTCACGGGCGAAGTAACTTTCAATCAGCTCAGTGGTTGTCACTTCAGGATTAAGCGGTACGTTTTCATAATCACGCAAGTCGCTGTCAGTTTGGAACTCTACGATTTTGGCTGGCTTGTCTGATTGACTAGGCTTATAGCTAAACGCACCATAGAGCGGACTTTCAACCTTAACTGCTTTTTTGATGACGGGTTCTGCTTCAGGGTTTTTCCATGTGATAGCATCCATCAGCTGCTTTTTTTCTTTGGTGTCTAAGCTAACCTCAGCGTCTTTTAATGCTTGCTTAAACACTTTTTCAAACTCATTAAAGTCATCGAATTGGTTATCACCGATAGCCGCTTGCAAGGCTTTGGCTTTATTCATGATCTCAAGCTGATCTCGCCATACTTTAGAGTCAAGCACGTCTTTGATTTGCTTTTCTTTTAGCTCAGAGAAGTCCGCCTTAATCATCGCACGCGCCTCAGTCGTAACCGCTGACAGGTCACCATAGCTGTCAGTCGTCCAATTACCACCAAAGGCGTCATATAACGCTGGCATGACCATATCAAATGGTTTAGGCGCATAGCGTAGCGTTTCTATGGCGGCGTCAGAAAGCTGAGCCGATAGACGTAGCGGCCGCTCGATGGTGATACGGCGATAACCAAACTCATGGGTGGCAAATATCTTACTGGCAAAGGTCTTTGCAGGCTCAGCTTTAGGATTAGCCGCTTGACGGCCACGGTTAGACTTCACCTCATCAAGTTTATCGAGCACACGCGCGTCAACCACCTCAAAGTCACCAAAGCTTTTGGTAATGGTCTTGATATCGTCATCATTCATCTCATTACGCTTAGAGCCAAGTGATTTACGCATCTTGCTGTATAGATTACTACCATCAATCAATTGCACTTTGCCGCGACGCTCAGCGGCTTTCTTATTGCTTAATATCCAGATGTAGGTCGCAATGCCCGTGTTATAAAACATATCATTTGGCAAGGCGATGATAGCCTCTAACAAGTCGGCCTCAAGGATATAACGGCGAATCTCACTCTCGCCGCTCCCTGCGCTGCCCGTGAATAACGGTGACCCATTTAAGATGATACCGATACGGCTGCCTTGGTTGCTGTTTTGACCATTGCCAGCTTCTTGCTCACTAGCAGTGATCGGACGCATTTTGCTAAGTAAGTGCATAAGAAACAATAGCGAACCATCAGACACGCGCGGCAAGCCAGCGCCAAAGCGGCCGTCAAATCCCTTTTGCGTATGCTCATCATTGATCTCACCTGATATCTTTTTCCAATCTACGCCGAACGGCGGGTTAGATAGCATGTAGTCAAACTTCTCAGCGACCAGTTGATCATTGGATAACGTATTGCCCAGCTTAATGTTATTCACTTCTTGCCCTTTGATCAGCATATCGGCTTTACAGATGGCATAAGACTCAGGGTTTAGCTCTTGCCCATAGGTACGCATTACCGCGTCAGGGTTCAGCTCTAATACGTATTCCATACCAGAGGACAGGAAGCCGCCTGTACCCGCTGTAGGGTCATAAATGGTGCGAATAATGCCGTCTTTGGTCAGAGCGTCATCATCTTCCATAAATACCAGTGAGGTAGTCAGGCGGACGATATCGCGCGGGGTGAAATGCTCTCCAGCGGTTTCGTTTGAGCTTTCAGCGAAGCGGCGGATCAACTCTTCAAAGACAAAGCCCATTTCATGGTTAGAGATAGTCTCAGGACTCAGATCGGTATTGGCGAACATCTGCACCACTTTATAAAGTAGGTTGGCATCCGCAAGTTGGCCGACAAACTCTTCAAATTTGAAATGCTCGAATATCTCACGGGCGTCTTTAGAGAAGGATTGCACGTAAGTATTGAGGTTATCTTTGATATCGCTTTGACCCATCTTGCTTAGATCCATCGGCGAGATATTGTAGAACGGTCGCTTGCTGGCACGTATCAAGAACTTCTCTTGCGCTTCCTCAGGCAAACCCATCTCAGCGATACGTTGACTCTCAGCGACGACGTTTGCTTTGGTCTCTTCTAGCACACACTCTAGGCGGCGAAGTAAGGTAAATGGTAGGATGATGCGGCCGTATTGCGATTGCTTGAAATCACCACGTAATAGATCAGCGACAGACCAGATGAAAGCCGCTGTTTGAGAGAAATTTTTGGTCATGGGAGTATCTTTTGGTTATTGAGCAGGGATATAAGGTGTAAATCGTATGTCAGCGATGAGGTGATACCCATCCTAGACAAAATATAACCATCATAAGGGTATTCGACATTACTCGGCAAGTCTGAATGTGAGATTTATGCGATTAGTAATATGTTTCATCGTATAGAAATTCGACGTACTATGTGCGTTTAGCAATTTAACCCCATGCAAGCAAAGTGCAAGTTATTTTAGTATCAGCACTGGCACTGCCGAAGGTGAGGAAAAATACAGGAAACTGACGATAATCAGGAAATATTTCTTGTCAGTTTTAGAAACTGATAAAGTGGAAACAGCTATACACACAAAGGCGTGAGGACGGAAACCTAACAGCATCAGGAAAATTGATTAGGGAAATGTGGCACCAAGAAGCGAAAAGTTAAGCACCAAAAAAGGCGTTTTTGCTCTTGGTGCCAAACTCGCAAACCGATATCAGCACACCGTTATAGCGGAACCAAGCAAGCACCAAGGCACCAAGAAAACAGATGAAATCATCGCATTACAGAAACAGCCACAGACACGCGATAAGCTGGCAAGTCGAATAAGACCCATTAGGCACAGTGCAAGAAAACGCACGAAAAACGTATATTATTTGCGCCTGTTTTGCACCCATTTAAGCGCTTTGCATCTTGACTGGTCAATAAGCTTGACATTTTCTTTGACATTTTTAGTCTATATTTTTCTACACCCTTTATTCTATAATGGCTTTAGCTGATAATTATTTTGACATTTTCTTTGACAAATTACGGTTCATTATTATGGCAGAGCAATCTAAAGAGTGGATTGACGATAACACACTTAGAGTAATGACCCATCGTTCTGGCGCATTCACCTTTACGCTTGGCTGCTTGCCTGATGAAGCACTTTTAAGGCGTATTGATGATGCTCAATTACGCTTTAATAAGACGCCAACAGTGCCAGAAATTATAGATAAAATTCAAGAGAAGGTTTTGGTCAGTAGTGTTTACAGTACCAATACTATTGAAGGTGGAGAATTTAGCGAAGAAGAAACGGATAGTATCTTACATACCGACCCAAAAGAGTTTCAGAAGACAGCCGAAAAACGCTTATTTAATCTAAAAGACGCTTTGCTATGGGTAAACAAACACCGTAATCTACAGTTTGAGCCTACACAAGGCAAACCCTTCTTATTAGCAGATATTACACACCTGCATGCTTTGGTCTCGCAAGGCTTAGATGAAGGGCATAACCCAGTTGGGCAATTTAGAGATAATGAAAAATGGCAAAAGACTTATGTCGGTAATACAGAGTCTGGGGGACGTTATCAGCCCCCGAAGTGCCTTAAAGACATTGAGTACCTATTACAAGCTTGGGTTGAGTGGCTAAACAGCCCTGCTATTATTGGTCAGCATGTGATTGTTCGGGCAAGTTTGGCTCATTACTATTTTGAGCTTATTCATCCCTTTTGGGACGGCAACGGTAGGACGGGGCGCTTAATTGAGATGCTAATATATGAGCAATCAGGCTATAGACTGTCATCATCAGCTATATGGCAGTACTATCAACAAAATATTCATGAGTACTTTGCTTTATTCAATCATTGCCGCAAGCAAGCCAAAGATAAAAAGGATATGCCCAATCAAGCTTTTGTCAATTTTGTGATGGAGGGTATGCTGCAAACGATTAATGACTTGCATGATCAGTGTAATAAATTAATTGGTTTTTTACTGTATCAAGGCAGTCTAAACAATGCGAAGTTTAATAAAGTGATTTCTGAAAGGCAGTTTAATACTATTATGGTCATGATGGGGCTTAGTGATAATTACACCTCTGCTGCATTATTACGTAATCCGCAAATCAAGGCTTTATACAGTAATCGCACGGAGCGAACCTTTTATCGGGATATAGGGACTTTAATAGAAGAAGGTTTTTTATCTGAACAAGACGGAAAACTGGTTTTAGCAATTTAAGAAGGCTTTATTCAAAGTGAAATAGTCAAAGGGCGAGTAATCACTCAAACAATAAGTTCTGATCATTAGCGATAACAAAATGTTGTTAAATCTGTTGTTAAATTAATTTAAAACAATAGCCCACCCCTTTGCTATTAAGGCTTATGAGATTAGGGTTGACTCCCGCCGAGCGCACCAATTACGATGTTTACAACCTCGCTCTACCCTTCCTTAGTGCTATCTTAAACTGCTCATACTCATCAAACCTATATATCAAAATGTTGGCAGTCTTTCTGTGTGCGCATACCTCTAGTGCTCTCACCTATATAAATCACTCCGCATCTTGTAAATTTGCAGTCAATTGAACACGGCTGGGCACACGATGATAATTAATCACTGGCACCTCACCCAAACGACGCTTACCTTCAGC
>CEVO01035902.1_pt1 | contig 18193 bp, 7 predicted proteins | sample 531511 | NCBI WGS metagenome assembly CEVO01 (sample SAMEA2623907, study PRJEB7988) | marine metagenome | biome: marine biome (ENVO:00000447); feature: mesopelagic zone (ENVO:00000213); material: "saline water (ENVO:00002010), including plankton (ENVO:xxxxxxxx)" | depth 800 m | reverse complement strand
AACACGTCCGGGCTGCGCTCCCGTCAGCTCATCGTCGCGCAGCACAAAATCGCCGTTACACAACGTGGCTTTGTAACCCGCGGCACGTTGGATAAACCGCGGCGCGCCGAACGGAAAATCGTTAACGATTTCTGGCATCCGCTCTTCCAACCTCGAAATATCGAATACGTTCACGTCGGCACGTTTACCCACTGCAAGAACCCCACGGTCCTCTAGCCCAAGGACACCAGCCGGCACCGCACTGATACGACGCACTGCCTCTTCGAGACTGTATACGCCAGTGTCCCGATGCCAATGCGACAAAATAAATGTCGACCAACCTGAGTCAATCATCTGACTCACGTGCGCGCCGGCATCGCCCAGCCCTGGCATGGCCCATTCAGTGGTAATCAGCTCTTCCAGCGAATCAAGGTTGATATTGAACCCGCGCATGTGGAAGAGAGCTCGGCCGTTGGACTCATCGGTAATTCGGAGCCAAGTTTCCACCGGGTGCTCGTTCGCTGCTTGGGCCATCGCATATAGGCTGTTGTCGAGCGCTTGGGTATAGCAGGGTCGGTCACCATCTCCCATCCAAAACCAACGCTTGGTCCCTTCGAGCACTGGCTGCCCCTGATCCTTAACTTCGGCGATCAAACGTTGTCGATAGTCAGCGTCTCTAATCGCACCCAGCCGTCCATCAAAATCTAGCTGGCGAAGCTCCATCCACGCCGGCGTCCTAAAAAAGTTATCGGTGGCCAACCCACCAACACCGCCGCCGCTGCGAGGAACAGTCACCGACGTGACATTAAGTCCCTCGGCACGCATCGCCATCACTTTTTCATCCAATCTTTCGATCCCGATCTCGGCTGCGGAACTGAACAATGCACCGCGCGACGACCGTGCTTCGTCAGCGATTAGCTCCATTTCCTCATCAAACTCACGGAAATCAGAAACCGTTTGCATAAATCCACCGTAAGCTCCCACAGCTTTTGCCACGGCTCTTAACTCATCGCGATGCGCAAACGTTCCTGGGATAGATCGACCGTCCGGTAATCGATGACCAGGCAAACGATTCGTCGAAAAGCCCACGGCGCCTTCTTTAACCGACTGACCCGCAAGTTCCGCGATCTGCCGAACCTCGTCGGCGGTTGCGGGTTCTTCGACCGCTCGTTCACCCATAACGTAAAAACGGGTGGCGCAGTGTCCCACCAGGCCGCAGATATTGATCGATGGTCCCAACGCCTCAAGGGCATCGAGATAGCCGCCATACGATTCCCAATTCCATGGCAGGCCGTGCAATATCGCGTCCTTTGGGATGTCTTCAACGGTCTCCATCATGCCGGCAAGAAATTCCCGATCGGCTTCCTTACAAGGCGCGAACGTGACTCCGCAATTACCCAATAACGCCGTGGTAACACCATGCCAAGAAACAGAGGTTACCTGGGGATCCCAGCCGATCTGGGCATCGAGGTGGGTATGCAAATCGATAAAACCCGGCGAGACGTTGAGACCGTCGGCTTGGATCTCTTCTCGGCCTTGTTCCTTCACCGTCCCAATTTCGCTGATGCGATCACCGTCGATCGCAATATCCGCCTGATAAGGCGTCTCACCGGTCCCGTCAACCACGTTACCACCTCGAATCACCACGTCGTGTGCCATGAATCACGCCTTTGTACGAAACTTGAGTGTTGAGAATAGAGGAAGCTTGGCTCGATTGCATAGACCGCAACGTAGTTGCGTGAATCGATGAAGCGTTACGAAGGATTACGCGTCCGTGGCAGCGTCAGCCATAGGTCGAATCACTTTCTCGCCACGGCGATCGAGCCACGCCTGATCGGAATCCGCGGGACCGTAGTGGCGTTCCATTTCCGACCGCGGATCGCCGGCGAACAGATGCCCGGCACCCTTGCACATTTGAAACCCTAGAATATTCTGAAGCTCACGAGAAAACGAAAGCATCCGCGAAGGATGAATCGCGAGCATTAGATTCTCTTGTTGACGCATCGAGCCGTTGCAGTAGTTGATTGTTAAACCGTAACGCTCCTCATTGCTTCGATTTTCACCCGCACCGTGAAAGCATGTGCCCGACACAAAGGCGATGCTACCGGCCTTCATTTCAACGGGAACTGAATCGTAGGATTCGCCGAACTCGGGATCATGGCCAAAATTGTTGCTTCCAGGAACCACCCGAGTCGCCCCGTTGGCCTCGGTGAAATCTGTGACGGCCCACATAGTGTTGCAAACCAGGTTTGGATGGGGGCGTGGAAACGCATAGACGCCGTCGTCGACGTGCAGTGGCTGTGCCTTTTCGCTCGGCCCGACAATGGCAGTACCCATCGTCGAAAGCAGAAATCCTTCACCCAAAACGCCGGGTAGCACGTTCATGATGGTGGGTTGGACCGCAACCTGCTGCCAAATATCTCCGTCATTGAGCACATCGAACCAACGGCGCGTCACGAACCCTACGAAGGGCGCCGGCGGAATATCTCCGCCCGGACGAATTCGTTCAAGGTGGTCAAATTCTTCCATGAGTTGTCGGGCGAAATCGGCGTCAAACGCGTCCTCAACGATGGAGTAACCGCATTCCGCAATTTCATCAACGTGGTGCTTTGTTTCCGTTTCCGTTAGGGCACGCATGAGCGTCATTCCTGTTATCGCTTCGTCCGAATCGGTTATACCGCTTGTACCCGAAAACGTCACTCGGAAACGCGACCTCACTGACGTACGTTCTTGGGATTCACAATCGTTTCCCGATCGCGCGCATGTCAACTCGAGAGCATTCGCTCTCGTCGGTTAGCGCGCATAAAAGCAAGGCTCAACAAACCCGCCATCAAGAGCAACATGCCGACACGATTCTGAACCGTCCACGCCAGCAAATCCGTCGAATCTGCGTCAACGATCACGTATGGATTGAAGAACGGTGATCCTCGCAATTGGACATTGCCGAAACCTGTTAAGAAGCCATTAATCCCGAGCAAAATTACCGTCACGACCCCGCCACCAATTTGACTTCGAAACAACGTGGCGAGAGAAAGTGAAAGCACCAAGTAAAAACACGCCGCCTGAAAGGCACCATAGAGCGCGCCCCAAGGAAACGAAGTGATCAGAACAATCGTGACCACCGCAAGCATGGCCTCCAAGATAAGTAACAATATGACGGCAGCGCCAAGTTTGATACGCCATAAGCGTTCGCTCCCACCGGGCACGGTATACGCTAGTTCCAAACTCCGGTCGTCAATTTCCCCTGCAATGATTCGGATTCCAAGAAAAATCCCGAGTAGCGCCATGGGCACCCCGAGCGCCAAACCCTGTACCACCTCAGGCGACACAGCCAAAAAGCTAAATAATTCGAGCTTGAGAAACACTAGCCACCCAAGGGGCAATAGAGGTAATAGCCAAAACCGTCGGCCCACCATCATCACGAGCACCAAGCGCAACAAATAGAAATCGGGCAGGGTCATCGCGCAAAAGCCGGATCTAGTAATGCAACATTCTCTTGATCAGATCGCCGAATTTCTTCACGTTTTCGTGCCGATGCAACAAGCCACATGTAACCATCTTCAAGTGAGGGGTCGAGCGGGGTAGCACGGGGGTCAGGCAGACTTTCGGCGAGAACTTTATGGCGCACCAAAGTCCCCAGGGCGGACAAATTCTCTTCCACATGAATAACGCCGTCCGGCAGCATCAACGTCTCGTCCGTGGGCACGCTAATTTCCCATACGTATCCCTGTGCAGTCCGCGCCAAAGCCGCGGGTTCACCATCAAATACCAAATGGCCCTCTGCAATGACCAACACCCGGTCGCAGGCAGCAGCCACATCCTCCACCACGTGCGTGGAAAAGAGCACAATCCGTTCTTGCGCAAGACGACCCAGCAACGACCGAAAACGAATCCGTTCCCGAGGATCCAACCCGACGGTTGGTTCGTCGACAACGATCACGGGAGGTAATCGGAGCAGGGTACGGGCGACGGCGACACGTTGCCTCATACCACCAGATAACGAGCCGATCGGGGCGTCAATCTTTTCACCGAGACCCACTTCACGAAGTAGCTCCGCTACACGTTGCTGCCGTATATCACGGGGGACGTCGTAAAGTGCGGCGTAATAGGACAGGTACTCTTGGGCAGTGCTGCTCGTCGGCAAACCCGCGTCCTGCGGCAAATACCCCACCCAATGCGCCAGATACCGCTGAATGGCCGGGTAGGGCGCTTTGCCCAAATGAATGGTGCCCCCTGTCGGATCGATAACTCCTGCCAGCTGACGTAGCAGCGTCGATTTCCCAGCCCCGTTCGGACCGAGCACCCCAACCATGCCGCGTTCGACGGTAAAACTTATGCCTGAAATAGCATGCATGGGACTTGCCGCGTCTCCAAAAGATCCCAGCCACGCAGCTAATCGTTCCCATGCCCGGCGTCGCCGAATACCGCGTCTGGCTTGGTTGAACTCCGACGCCTTCCGTCGGCAATACCCGACCATGAAGACTCCCAGAGCCGCGACAATAAGCAACAAGACCCGTCCGGAGAACGTCTCACCGGTGAACTCATTAAATTCGGAGCGTTCAATCCCAAAGAACTCATGCCATCCAAATAAACCCAGACCCGCCCATGGGAGTATTTTTGCGATGACATTTTCGATGCCACCGGGATGGACCACGCCGTTCGCATCGGCGCATCCTCGCGCCCGCCGGACATCCAGAACACAGCGGGACAGCAGCGTTACCGCGATCATCGTAAACACCAACCGCCAAAAAACACTCTCCAGCTGAACGGCCAAATAGATAGGTCCGCTGGCCGCTAGGAGCAGTGGTAACAGTCTTTCCCTAGCATCCACGGGTAAGAACGGTTGACCCCCCAACTCCAACACTTTCTTGACGTAGTGTTTCGGCGCATCAAGGCTTCGGCGTAATGCACCCGGCAGTCCGTAACTCTTGGTCAAATATCGAACCTCTAACTTGGGTGGTCCTGCCGCAAATTCCGGTTGGACCGAACGTCGTGGCTGAAAAACCATCACCACCGCAGCGAGCAAACATCCACCGACCAAAAGAGCGACCACGACCTGCCAAAGTAACGACGTGAGGGTCTCCGTCAGAACGAACCCCGACATAACCGATGCAGTCACCCCGATCCAGCCAAGCGCCAGCCAAGGCCCAATCCGACCGAACAAAAGATCGAGGCGACGGAGTAACGTAAAACCCACTGGCACGATCAACAGGGTCAACAAACTTGAGGTAATGAGGCCACCTATGACGATGGTGGCAAACGGCGGCCAAATCTCGAACTCCCGCCCAGTGGCAATCGCGAGCGGCCACAAACCAGCCACAGTGGTTGCCATCGTCAATAAGACCGGTCGAGTTCGTTCTCGGACGGCAGCATAGGCGGCCGCACCAGGGCTCCACCCCGCGCCCAACACTAATTGCTGCATTCGATCAACGAGCAATATGGCCGGATTCACGGTTAAGCCAATCAGAGCGACAGCACCGACCATCGCCATAGGCCCTAGGGCAACTCCTGCAAATACCATTGCCCAGGTTGCACCCAGTAAGGTAATCGGCAATGACAGGAGCACCAACACAGGCAGTGTGAGTGACTCAAACGTCATCGCCAGCACCAAGAACAGTAAAAGGATGACCGGTAAGATGACCTGTTGAAGCTGGTTGGTGGTTTCATCTTGCGGCGTCGTTTCGATGGTGAAACCCTCGGGTCTCGGCACAGCTCGCATCGCCGCAACCACCTGTTCTTCGATGGCTAGTCTCGTCGGACCTGTATCTTGGACACTGTTCTCAAAGTTGTAGTTGACGGTCGTTTCACGACGGCCGTTGTGATGCAAGATGACTCGCGGTGCCGGCATACGCCGCAGTGATGCCAGGGCTCGGATGGGGACCGCGCCAGCATCGGTCTGGACTCGTAATCGCTCCAAATCGCGTATCCCTCTTTCCTCCACTCGGGCATTGAGTCGCTCAACAACGACCGGGAGTTCTCGGCCGTTAGGCAACAAGAAACCGGTTTGCATTGTCACGCCTTCACGTCCGGCGAGACGCAACGCGGGCACGAGGTCGCTCACCGAAAGTCCCATCGATTCGATCACCTTCTCACGCGGTTCGATCCAAAATTCGTCCATCCCAGGACGATAGTTTTCCCAGGCGTCACGGATAGGTCCCATCGATTCAAGTTGGGAACGGACGCTCCGAGAAAGCGTCGTTAACTCACCGCTGTCCGGACCAGACAACACGACCTCAGCAGGTCCACCGCTAAACATCTCGACACCGCCTTTACCGCCACCGCCACCACGTCCCTTGCCGCCATCCCCCATGCCCCCTTCGCCGGGCCGCAGCACGTACATCCGTCGATCATTCCGATCAATTCGTCGGACGATCGAGCGCACGTCTTGGACTCCAAATCCAGGCGGCCGCACTTCTTCCTCGACTAAATGCACGGTCAAGGTTCCTTCATCTTCACGAATGAGGGCCTCAACCATGTCAACGCCCTCGAGTTTCATAACCGCACTCTCTAATTTCGCCATTCCGTCGCTGACGGTATTGATCGACGCCGATCCGCGCGCAAATTGAACAGACATTTCGACGGTATCGGCTTCGCGAACGTTAGAAGATCCTGAACTTGTCAACAGCCAAGGAAGTGCAACGACCGTGGTAATCAGCACTGCCGCCAGTGTTCCTGCAATCCAGGAAGGTGGTCGTCGTAGCGCGCCGGTCACCACACGCTCAAAAAAGATTCGTATGGCATCCGGCGGGACCGAGTCGCCCCTTAAGGCTCGCCGTTCTCGACGAATGGACAAATCTCGAACCACCGCCGGTGCCGACAGACGTTGCGCGAGCAGGGGCACCAAGCCTACGGCAACGCCCAAGGAAGCCAGCAGCGGCAACAGGATTGCCATCGACACCACCAAGATCATCGAGCGCATCTGCTCGCTATCGAAATCAACCAGTTGGAATGGCAGAAACACCACTGCCGTCGTGAGGCTCGCTGCGGTCATGGCACGAACCGTCCGTCGCAACCCTTCACGCACGGCCTCCGTTATTTCGGTGCCACGTTCGAGGCGTCTTTGGACCGCCTCAAACACCACCACGCTGTTGTCGATGACAAGCCCAATCGCAATCGCAAGGCCCATCAACGTGATGATGTTGATCGACTGGCCACTGAGGTAGAGGAGGGCGAGCGCCGCTAGAAGACTCATCGGCACCGCGATGCCAACCACGGCAACTGCACGCCATTGTCTTAAGAAAAGGTACAGCACCACGAGTGCAATCAAAAAGCCTGATCCGGCGAGCTTCCCTAAACGAGTAATTTGTTCTTCAATTTGTTCCGCCGCGTCAAAGCCGATGACCAGATCGATGCCAAGCGGTGCCACTTCGGCGCGAACTTCAAGAAGACGTTCCCTGAGGGACGCTCCGAGACGAACCAAGTTGGCACCTTGTTCCTGAAAAAGCACCAGTCCGACCGCTGGCTTTCCGTTAACCCGAAATCGAGACTCTTCGCGTGCCGTCCCGAAGGCCAGATCGCTGACGTGCCGTAACCGGGCAGCACGATTAGGCTGAATCTTCGCATTCGCCAACGAATGCATGCCGGGCGGCCGACCATCCAGCATCACGGCCTGACGCCCGCCCTCAGTCTCGAGCCCACCCACAAACTCTTGACGACCCACGTTCCGTCGCACCGCGTTACTGACTGTGTCGGTCGTGATACCAAGCGCACTCGCACGGTCTGGATCGACCGTGACTGTTACTTGCCGTCGAGCCCCGCCGTTCGGTTGCGCCTGACTCACGCCCGCCACCGATGCAAAACGCGGTGCAATTTGTTGTTCCACGAGGTCATACAGGGTGTTGATATCGCCGTCAGTTCTACCCAGCACATGAATAGTCATCACGAAACTGGAGAATGTTTCGGTGCCCGACGAGTTGACGTTGACGTAGGTGCCCGGCGGTTGCGACCGTTGCAGATCCGCGGCCAACCGCCGCAATTCAAGCTCGCGGACTTTAACGTCGCTACCGGCTTCGAAACGAACTCGAAACTGGCCGCTAGAACCGCTGATCATGCCCCACGATTCAGAGACCTTAGGTAAGGTCGCCACTTTCGCTTCCAGCGGCATCAGAAGATCGCGCTCAATCATTTCCGGTTCGCTACCGGACCGCCCAAACGCAACCGTTACCTGATCGCCCTCGAGCGCAGGGAAAAGCTCAACCGCCATCCGCTGCCAAGCGATCAGGCCGAGCAACACCACGCCGACAAAAAACATGGTCACCGCCACGGGTCGCTGAGTGGGTAGATCGATAATGCTCATCGAAGTCCCTCGAGGCGGTCTTCATCCTTCGAACCGTGAAAATCCGTCAATCCGAGAACCTTCATCGAGCTTGATTTACAACGTAGCTATCGGACCGACGGCCGGGATGCAAACGGTCGAGCAACAGGTAAAGACTCGGCAGGAAAAAAAGCGACCCTAACGTTGACGCGATTATCCCACCGATAATGGTGATGGCCATGGGCGTGCGCAGTTCAGCACCTTCGCCAGCGCCGAACGCCAACGGCAAGAGAACCAAGACTGTCGTTAATGTGGTCATGATAATCGGCCGCAGTCTTATGCCAGTGGCTTCAGCCAACGCGTCCATGCGCGATCGACCTTCCGTCATTAAGCGACGGGCGGTCGCCAGGAGCAATACGGCATCGTTAACGGCGACGCCGGCCAGCACAATCAACCCGAGCATCGCCATGACGCCTATCGGTTGACCTCCAGGTACCAGCGCTACTGCGACGCCAATCAACCCAAGCGGGATGGCGGCAAGCACCGTGAGCGGATGGATTAACGATTCGAATGATCCCGCGAGAACCATAAAGACGAGCACCAAGGCTAGAATCGCGGCCAGTCGCAACTCGGCAAACGTCCGCACACGCTCAGCTTCTTCTCCTCGCAAGCGTATTTGGAGGCCAGCAGGCAACGATACTTCTGCTAGTGCAGCGTTAACGGCACGAACCGCATTGGGATGATTGGAGCCTTCGGCAATTTGCGCAGTCACTAGCGCGGTCCGGCGCTGGTCTTGTCGAAATATCTCGCGCGCGCCTTCGGCTTCGACAAACCGCGCTACTTCGCCTATCGCAACCTTGCGCCCAGTGTTGGTTTGAAATATGACGCTGCCGAGGTCGTCGCGAGAGGTCGTTCCGAGACGCAGCGTGACCGGACGCTCTTCATCGCCTGTGGAAAGCATGGTGACATCTCGGCCATCGAGGCTTGCCTGAAGTACCCGAGAGATGGTGGCAAGATCAACGCCGAGGCCATCGGCCATTGCTCGATCAAGTTCGATCCGCAATTCCGGCGGACCACCTTCAAATGACGAGCGAACATTCCACAACTCGTTCAGATCCGCTAATTTTATTTTGACAACGTCCGCGTAGCGCCTCAAATCGGTCAATGCCTGACCCGATATTTCAACCACTACAGGTGGTCCGCTGGTACCCAGGGCGCTGGCCACGGCCGATGATCCGACTTCCCAGTCAATGTCCGTTGATTCGCGTTGCTCGAGGATGGGTGCCAATTGATCGGCGAACTGACGACCTGTGGGTCCCGATTCCGACACACGTACCGTCACGCGAGAGGTATGTTCTTCGGTGAGCTCCGTGCGCACCATGCGGCTATCTTCGGGAAGTCGCCCGACCTCCGACAAGATCGCCACAACACTGCCTTCCCCAAATTGATTGATCAGCGACTCCACACCTTCGACCACGCGTGCCGTGGATTCAACCCGCTGTCCAGGTGGCCCAACAATACGAACCGAAAACTGGCGAGGATCGGCCGACGGTAACAACTCGGTACCGAGCCCAAGTAACTGCCAGCAACCAACCGCCGCAATCACGACACCCGAAAGAACGACCATCACGGGACGCTCGAGCAAGCGAAGGGCAAAGCGTGCAAATTTCGTCCGGATTTGAAGACCAGAATCGACACGCTCTGCAGGGATCGTTTCGGGCATGAACCAACGCGCGAGCGCGGGGATCAAGAACATCGCCACTGCCAACGATGCGAGCAATGAAGCAACCACCGTGAACGCAATGCCTTCGATAAGGCGCGCGGCCAACCCCTCCACGAAAAGCACGGGTAAAAACACCACGCAGGTCGTTAACGTCGACGCCGTGATCGCTCCCGCGACTTGTCCGGTTCCGGTCGCCGCAGCTTCGGATCTCGTATCACCCTCCGTCAATCGTCGATAAATGCTCTCGACCACGACAATGGCATTGTCCACGAGCATGCCCGCACCAAGCGCTAAACCCCCGAGCGTAATGACGTTGAGACTTTGCGATCCAAAGCGCATCAGAAAGAGGGCGGCGAGGATCGATACAGGCACCGCGGCAGAAACAACAAGCGTCGCCCCGATCGATCGTAAAAAGAGAGCAAGCACCGCAATGGCGAGCAGGATACCTGCACCGGCAGCCGTTTGTAGATCGTCAAGTGCGGCCACGACCAGCGAGGCATCGTCGCTGACTTCGGTCAGGGTGACGTTGGGCAAGTCTTGCGCCAGACCGACTACGGCATCGCGCACCGTGCGCGAAACTTCCACAGTATTTGCACCAGCCTCCTTGTAGATAGCGAGTCCAACACCTTCAATAGAATTCACGCGCACCAGATGATCGATTTCGCGATCAACCAGCGCCACGGTCCCGACATCGGACACGCGCACCGCTTGGCGCGTTCCATCAGCGCGTGAGATGTACGCAACAATCACACGACGAACATCGTCGGGAGTTCGAAATCGTGAAACACTTCGAACGAGCAAGACCTCGGCACCTTCTTCCAACGTGCCCGCCGAAATGTCCACGTTCTCATCAATCAGCCGAGCTTCGATAGCTGCAAGGGTGATGCCGTACGCTTCCATACGGTATCGGTCTAGCTGCACACGCACTTCCTGTTCGCGCCCGCCCGTAATTCGAACTTCTGCGACTCCCGGGAGTTGTTCGAGCCCTGGTGCCACTTGACGTCGAGCTAATCGTCGTAATTCTGCAAGGTCTGGTTGGCCACTGGGCGCACTCAAGCCAAACATAAGGACCGGCGCTTGGCGCGGATCAAACCGACGCACCAACACCTCGTCAACGGCAGGATCCGATGCCATCGGACCGACAGCTTTTTGTATATCGACCACGCCCAAATCGAGGTTCGTGTCCCAATCAAAAACGACGGTCGCCACTAACTTACCCGTCCGGCCGACTTGGGAAATCTCTCGAATGCCACGAACCGTAAACAAGCGTTGCTCGAGTTGCTCTCCGTAGATGCGTTCCATTTCGGTCGGAGGACGATCACCGCTACGAATGGAAATCGCCACGGTTGGACTCTGTAAGTCAGGAAGTAAATCGACCGGGAGTTGTTGGTACGCGAGCCAACCGACGAGCGCCATCGCAAACGCCATTACCGTGACCGCAATGGGCCGTTGCGTCGCCAGCCGTGCCGCGGATTCCGCTGAATTCAAGATCCTGTTACTCGGACACGTGCCTCGTCGGTAAGGGTTTCAAGACCGCGGATAACCACACGCTCTCCAGGGGACACGCCGTCAACCACCTCGATCCAATCGTCGTTACCGAGACCCAACGAAACTTCCTGACGCCGCGCGCGTTGACCGTCAATGACGAAAACCACATCACGACCCGCTCGTTCCGTTACCGCGTCGCGGGGAACAACCGCCACGTCTTGGTGACGATCGGTCACAATAGTTGCCTGAATGAACATGCCGGGTCGAAGCAATTCATCTCCGTTGTCCACCTCAACTTCCGCGCGGAACGTGTGGGTCGTCGCATCCATCGCGGGCGACAACCGCAACACCTTGCCCGTGATCATGGTGTTTTCGAACGCGTAATGTTCGATACGAACAGGCTGGCCCGGGCGGACCCGCGCAAGCTCCGGACCGACCAGATCGATATCCGCTATTAGGTTATCAATTGGCGCGATTCGGGCGACTTCGAATCCTTGCGTTACTTTCTGACCATCGGCGACCGGCTGGTTGTTGGCGTCCCTCGCCAACTGCAAAACAACTCCCGCAATAGGCGTTGTGATCCGCGTCTTTTCCAACGTGCGCTTACTGGTTTCGAAATTGTGCAGTGCATCTTCGTAGGTTGCGCGGGCACGAAACAAATCTTCCTCTGCAATCAACCGCCGGTCGAATAGCTGCTGACGACGATTCAATTCCTCATCGGACGCTTCGAGATGCCGCTGTGTCGCTTCAAGACGAGCGGCCAATCGGGCATCTTCACCGGTGATCTCAGCGACCAACCCATTCTTTTCGACGTGGGTACCTTCGGCAATTCGCTCGCCAGATTCGAGTCGAACCAGACGCAGGAAACCAGGTGTTTCCACGGTGAGCACAACGCTCTCCCGAGGCCGGAGCGTACCGGTCGTGACAATGGTGTCTTCGACGGCATCGGTCATAACATCGCTCACCTCAACCGGAATGCGAAACTCGACCGGAGGAGGGCTCGAAGTCTCTCCGCACGCGCCTACCAATAGCATCAGCAAACCGACGGTCATAGATTTGACGACAAACTTCATCGGTCCATCCTTGCGCTCAAGCGGGGGTTGGCGGACTCTATCTGATTCACCGGCATCCAGCGAATGGCGTCGACGATCACGGATTCGCCTTCGGTCGCATCACTGATGCTTAAACGCACCGTGCCAGCGGTAAGGTCAAACGTTCCTAAGTCGTTCCAGCCTCGTTCGGCGGCTGAGGCATCGAATTCGACTGGTCGTACCCGGTTGTCGGTCAACAACGTTACGTCGTATTGGCCCAATTCCGATCCGGAGTCCCCAGTCAATCTCGCCATCCGCTCACGTTTGGCATTTTCTTTGCCTCGCTTACGCATCTTTCCGCCAACGAAGGGAGAGTGGTAGGCGAGTTTCCACATCCCGGCTCGCGGTAACGTTGCGGTGAAGGTCGCGCGACGGGTACCGTTACCCGCCGCGATTCTGGCATAGGTCCGCCGGTATTTGCCCCAGCTCCGTGGCTCGTTACTGTCACGCGTCCACATACCAAATCCTCTGCCGGCGCCAAAAAGATCCGGCAAAACCGGAAGTCCCTGATCCATTTCCAAGGCCGTAGAGGTCGGACCCATCGAGAGCATGACGCTCGTGGCACCGTCATCGTCGGACTCCACTTGGAACTGAAAGTTGCTCAGTTGATCACCGTCGTCGTACTCGGTCGCAAAACCTGGGTCTAGATCATCAACGATAATCGATTGCTCGAACGGATCAGTCGCCCACTCGCTAGGTCTTACCCCAAGAAACGGGTCCGCAAAGGATCGTTGTTCAAAATCGATGTCCGGAATATCCAGACGCAACGCTTTTCGATTCAACGCCAAATACGGCTCAAGCCATATTTCAAGGGGAGGATCACGACTTAGCAGACCCACTTCCACCGATTGGTAACCGGCAAGCCGAAAAGGTTCGGTCTTGTTCCATGTAGGGGTCCAATCCCGAGACCATCTTTTCCTATTACCGCTCATGTAGCGCACGTGGAATAAGCCGGGTGCGGACTCGTCGTTACGGACGTGAAATCGAGTTTGGTACTGAGCGTTGGCATTGTCGCTTTCGGCGAGGCGCTCCGCGACCACGTTCGAGACAAGAAATCCCGGCAAGGCAGCCTCATTCAACCAGTCGCCGATGAGGGGTTCAATATCGACGCCGACGTCCTTCGATGCCTGCACGAACTGATCCGCGTTAAAGTAACCACCCCGGTACCGGTCGACCAACACTGCCAATAACTTAGCAATCCGTTGACGACCCAATCCGTCATACAGTACGTCGGCGACCGCGCCGCCCTTTAACGCCATCACGTTCAGAACCTGTGCTGGATCATCGGAGGGGTCGAGTTCGGCTAGGGATGACGCAAGAGCCCGGTCCCACACGGCCGGACGTTGCACGGTATTCGCGATGATCGAATCGATAATTTCACCGCTATCCCCTTGAATCATGTCCGACATTGTTCCCATCATGGTGACGCCTATCTGGCTATCGAATTCGTGTGCCGAAAAATACCCTCGTTTTCCGGTAATCAGCCGGTTGAAAAGCTCATCGAGAACGTAGTTAAGCGCGATCGCACCCTGGCCCGTTGCGCTCGTTTGGTATGCAACAAAATTACGTGATGCACCCAGAAAAATGTTCCCGCCGGTGAAATCGTTGTCGAAAAAGCGCTCGATCACGTCGCGTTTAAAACCCGCAATACCGCCCTCGGCATCTTCCAGTTCTCGAAGTTCTTCAGGATCGTCAAAAAACCGTGCGAATCGTGCGGTCGGAAAGCTCGTTTCCTTAATCAAGACTATCCCTGGCAATGCCTGCACCGAATCCAATCGCCAGCCGCCACCAAACCCTCGTAACAGGTGGGGCGTTTCCACCAACGAAAATCCGTCGTACGGATAGGGCAAGCCATGACGAGCTGACTCTACTAATAGCTCTTCAATTCGTTCGCGAATCGAATCTTGGGCGTCGGCAAACAGGGCCAGGTTGTCGAGGTGCTTCGGACTTAAGAGGATTTCGAACGTGACACCATCGATATCCAACGAACGGCGTTCGAAAGATGACGCCAATAACGCCAAAGCGGGCACGGGGGATGGTGGACGAAACGCATACCGAACGCGATCGCTCAGCGAGTCCGACTCGGATAACGTGGTGCGCCGGCCGGGGCCCGCGACGAGCCAGCCTTCAGGCACGTCGACCGTGATGTCAACGCTGAAGTAATCAGGAGGATGCGTGCGGGCATCACCGTTCGGTGTGTCCGCGCCAGCACTCGGAAGCCAACGAATACCTGGCATGAGGGCAACATAACTTTGATCAAAAAGCCCCGGCATGAAACCTAACATTTGGAATGCCTCGGCCTCCGTCGGCGTGAGGGATAGGACATCGATGGCGGAATCGAGGTAGCCAAACGTCGTATTGGGCAATCCTGAGGCGACGATGCGTAGTGTACTAGTGGTGTTTGCCGCGACAGCCGCGTCAACTTGGAGAAGCCCTTGATCGTGAAGCCACTCGGCCGGGGTATTGTTCATCGTGACCTGCTCGACAACCAAGCCAGGATTGAGGGTCCAAAGCAGCGATGTCAGCGCTTCTCCAGGCGGCGTCGTCAAGGACAGCGTTACGTCAAATTCCAATGCTCGACCTGGATCAATTCGAACGTTGCCGCGAATTGCTAGCACGTCGGGCCGGAGATCATGACTCCGCTCCTGATGCGCCATTCGCCATTCCTCAAACACAGCCAACTCATCCCGGGCCTGTGTCGCCTGTATCGCAAGCGCGACCCCACCGGCCAACACGAGACTGACACCGCCCACACCGATGAGGAGTTTGCGGGCGTTGTCCGCGCGGGGGTGAACGATCCCCGCTAGCGCAATCAAGCCTGCCGCGATGAGACAGGACCAGAACGCCCGTTGACCGGCGCCGTCTGCGAGCAGAATCGGCATGAGATCGGACGGCAGGGAAGGGACCGCAAGTAATGGAGCTAGCGAGGGAGCCAAAAATCCTGGACTCATGAACATCGCCCATACCTGGAACACGAGTATGGCCGCTGCTATCAAGGTAACGACCAATCGATTCCTCACAATCAAAGTGAGACATGCCGTCAGCGCACACCAAAGCAGAAGAGACGTCATCGCCGTAATAAAAAATGAGATTACGGAGTAAGGCTCGAGGGTTCCTCCAGGAATGCCTAGGTTAATGGCAACGAAACCATAGATTTGCAGTGCCAAAAAGATAACGACCATCGGCAACCAAGTCATGAAGACCAGGGCTAAACAACGACCTAGCACAAGTTCAATGTTCGTGATCGGCCGGGTATCGAGGACCTCGACCATGCGATCACGGACGTCGCGATGACGAATGTCGAAAACCAGAAAAATCAGGCTCACGAGAAAGAGGATAACGGCGATAAATCCAGCGCTCGCCACCGCATAACGCGGGTTCATCGACCCGAGGCTCGCCGACAAGCCCGATCCCATCGCGTGCATGAAAAAAGTCTGTCCAGCCATAACACAGACGAAGACCACCGAGAGAATAGTGAAGGGCCAATAGCGAGCCAAACGCCGCGTCGAGCGTACCTCGGCGCCAGCAATCGCCTTAATCATCGCGACATTCACGAGACCGCTTCCTCGATTTCACGTTCGTCCGTATCCATCACAGACGACATATCAAGCAATTCACCGTCCTGCCGAGCCACGGTTGCCCGGCCGCGCGCGGACATAAACGCCATGTAGCTTTCTTCCAGCGTGGTCTCGTCGACTCGGGTTGCGCCAGGAGGTATCCCATTCTCTGATGCAATGGCACGCAGCGTGACTTGACCACCAGCTGAAATACGTGACACCACCTCATGGTTCTGTTCCGCCAACTCGGCTTTTTCCACCGACGTAATCAATTCAAAGACCGCGCCCACCGAGCTTCGAAATAATTCTGCCGGTGAACCAGAAAAAACGGTTCGACCGGTATCCAAAATCGAGATTTCACGGCACGCAGCACCGAGGTCAGCCACAATGTGCGTTGACAATAAGATCGTTCGATCGCGACCGATTTCTTCCATGAGCTTCCGAAAGCGTATGCGCTCTTCAGGATCCAAGCCGACAGTCGGTTCATCGACCACCAAAATCCGCGGCTCGTGAACGAGCGCTTGGGCGACTCCCAATCGTCGAACCATCCCGCCAGACAGTTGTTTAACTTTTCGATACGCCACATCGGCGAGGCCGACTTCTTCAATCACGTGTTCCACACGTGCACGACGGACTTTTCGAGCAAAGAGTCCTGACAATTGGGCCAACGTATCCACCACTTCGATGACCCGATGCGAGCGCCAACCGCCAAAGTCCTGGGGTAAATAGCCGAGTAGCCTTCGCACCTCGCGCTGTTGCTTGGTGACGTCGAAGCCGCAGAGTTCCACGGATCCCTCGGTGGGTCGAATCAACGTGCATAGAATCCGCATCAGCGTGCTCTTGCCCGCACCGTTGGGCCCAAGCAATCCGTACACACCAGTCCCGCAAGTGAGGTTGACACCGTCGAGGGCAACATGACCGCCTTTATAAACATGGCGTAAGTCATGGACTTTGATGCTTGGACTTGCTTCGTCGAGTTGCGACGCGGTTCGATTCACCGATATAGCCTGTTCAAATTACCTGCACCGTAATGAAAACCATCCCATTACGGTTCGTTTTGAGATCAATAATGTAACCTACACGTTACATTTAATGCAAGAACAGCAGTACCCCGAGTGAAACGGTGATGTCCCGTTTGATTGAATTCATGGCGTCGTCAATTTGCCTCATCAGCCACGGCTAACGCTTCCTCACGGTCTCTTTTCGCCCGCGAAATGATGTACTGCCGAATGCGCTCGACGTCTTCGGATGAATATAGATCCGCGTAACTCGCCATGCCCCGGTCTTGATAGAGACCTCCTCGAACGATGGCTTGGAAAAGCTCGTGTGATTCCGAACTGAGCATACGTAGGTCAGGTGGTCCACCGCCAGAGTGCGCGCCAAACCCATGACAAAATCCGCAAACGTCATGATACATAACGTCACCACGATCAACGTCGTCGGCTGATCCCGTTAATGCCGGCGGTTCCGGGATCGTTAGGTCGCGCAACGGGGGAACCGGTATGGTCCCATCAGCTCCCAATTGAAAAACCACCAACCGACCCGTACTGCCGTACTTGTATGACGCACTATCAATCGCGTTGTTCCCGGACCCCGTCAGAATTGCCAGGTATTGCTCGCCATCTAACGCATAAGTTATGGGAGGTGCGACAATCGAGGAGTACAGGTTGTACCGCCATACTTCGGCGCCACTGTCCACATCGTAGGCCGCGATCAAACCGCTCGCGTTACCTTGAAAAACAAGGTTACCCGCCGTCGCCAACGCTCCACCATTCCAGGGGTGCTCTAACGCCACTGACCATGCTGTCTCTCCCGAAAGCGGATCAAACGCAATGAAGTAGCCTTTCGATTCCGGTGGTTCTTCGAACGCCTCCGTCATTTGGTTGTAACGACCAAATTCGACTGCCGTATTCCACGTGCCCGGACGACGTTTGTAGATTCCGGTTTCAAGGTATTCCTCTGGCATGGCGTACAGAAAAGGCATCTCTTGGATGGGAAAAAACATCAGTCCCCGGTCAGCGTCCCAAGCCATCGCCTGCCAATTGTGAGCCCCCTGCGGACCGGGCAATATCCACTGTGGATTTTGAGCGTAAACCGTATC
>CEVO01034746.1_pt1 | contig 18378 bp, 16 predicted proteins | sample 531511 | NCBI WGS metagenome assembly CEVO01 (sample SAMEA2623907, study PRJEB7988) | marine metagenome | biome: marine biome (ENVO:00000447); feature: mesopelagic zone (ENVO:00000213); material: "saline water (ENVO:00002010), including plankton (ENVO:xxxxxxxx)" | depth 800 m | reverse complement strand
CAGAGGTCGTAGGTTCGAATCCTGCTACTCCGACCAAGAATTTAGTAAAGACGGCCACTTAGCTCATCAGAGCGGTGGCCGTTTTTCGTTGCACGCCCCCCTTCACCTCCCCACGTCTTGCAAGTCCGTCACCGCTGACCCACTCTTTCTAGATGCTCGGCCCTGCACAATAAAGGCAGCGTCGTACGTGGAGATCATGGACTCGATCTCACTCCCCCTCTTTGCCACAAGGACCTCTCCCATGGAATGGATCTCCAGCCACGGTACCTTTCTGCAATTCATGACCAGCCTCGGCACCTTGGCGGTCTGGATCTTCTACGCTCAGTTGCTCTACGCCGGCTTCCGTCGCCAGCGGCGCCCCAAGGTGGTCATCAATCAGGTGATGGGCTTGTCCACCCAGGGCCGCTGCCTGATCAGCAACATGAGCGCTGAGGGCATCCATATCGAGACCGTCCAGGTGTGGCTGCACGAGAAGTGCGGAATACGCCGCTGCACCGTGTCGGAGGTGGATACCGACGAAAACGGCAACACCCCCACCTCCATCTCCAGGGGTACGCTGCAGGGTCCGCTGCCATCTAACGCCCACCTGGATGCCGGCGAAATCGATAGTCTGGTGCGCCGGGCACGCGCCGCCGACATCGAGGACGAAGACAATACCCTGTGTCAGGGCGAAGACAGCGACTACGTGCTCGAGTTGCTGGTGCTGTACATCTATAGCTCCGCCCCCGGCATCATGGGGGCCAGCCGCTCCTTTGTGTTCGATGACGACGGCCAGGCGCGTCCCCACCATCTGGAAACGCAACAACTCAGGGGCTACCGCGACCGCAAGCGCATGGCGCGCATCTATCGCAACTATCTGGACCGCTGAGGTTCCAGGCAGCACCTTGCCCTGGGCCTGACGATGGCCCAGGGCAAGGCTGCTCCTTCGCCTCCCCCAAGCGGCGGCTAGCCGCTGAACACCGACAGCAATACCAGCGACAGCTGCGGTACGTAGGCGATCACCAGCAAGGTCAGGATCATCACGATCACGAAGGGCACAATGCCCTTGATCACGGTGCCAAGCGAGGCATTGCCGATGCGCGAGGCCACGAACAGGTTGATCCCCAGCGGCGGCGTAATGAAGCCGATGGCCAGGCTGACCACCATGACGATGCCGAAGTGCACTGGATCGATACCCATGGAGGTCGCCACCGGATAGAGAATCGGTGACAGCACCAGAATCGCCGGTGTGGTATCCATGACGCAGCCCACCAGCAGCAGCATTACCAGGATGACCAGCAGCAACACCGCAGGGCTCGACGAGAACTGCAGCATGAAGTCGGCGATTGCCACCGGGATCTGCTCGATGGTCAGGATACGGGCAAAAGTCGAGGCGCAGCCCAGGATCACCATCACCGTGCCGGTGGTGGCGCAGGACCCTGCGATGGTCTTGAAGATATCCCGGGGCGACAGCTCGCGATGGATGAACACCCCACAGACAAAGGCGTACACCGCCGCCACTGCCGCCGCCTCGGTGGGAGTGAAGATGCCCGCGTAGATGCCCCCCAGGATGATCACCGGATTGAGCAGCGCCCACTTGGCCTCCCACACCAGGCACAGGGTCCTGCGCCCATCGAAGGGGGTATCATCGCCCTTCCAGCCCATCTTGCGGGAATAGAAGTAGGCGTAGGTGATCAGCACCAGACCAATCAACAGCCCCGGCAGGACACCGCCAAGGAACATGTTGGAGATCGAGGTGCCGGTGGAGACCCCGTACAGCACCATCGGGATTGAAGGCGGAATGATCACGCCGATACTGCCGGCCGCCGCCACCAGCGCCAGCACGAAGGACTTCGAGTAGCCGGCCTCGAGCATGGTCGGCACCACCATGGACCCCACCGCTGCAACCGTGGCCGGGCCCGAGCCCGATACCGCGGCAAAGAACATGCACACCACCACGGTGACGATGGCAAGCCCCCCGGTGAAGCGACCAAAGAAGGCCGAGGCCACCCCGAGAATCCGCCGCGACACACCGCCGGCCCCCATCAGGTCGCCGGCCAGAATAAATAGCGGTATGGCCATGATCGGAAAGCTATCGGTGGCCGACACCAGGGTCTGGGCCACATAGAGCTCGGACAGGGTGCCGAAGGACAGGATGGTCACCACACAGGACAGACCGATGGCGATGCCCACAGGGACGTTCAGGATCAACAATACGACCAGGCTCACGAACAATACCGTCGCGGTCATCTCACACCTCCTTGTCGTGTACGGCGTCGGGATGCGCAAGCCGCCAGCGAATGCTCTGGACCTGGCGCAGAGTGGTCAGCGCAAAGCCGACGAAAGGCGCCGCGTAGACCACCCACATGGGAACACCGATGGCCGGGGAGGCCTGGCCGAGCATCAGCTGACGCTCAATGACCGCCCAGCTGGTCCAGACCACATAAAGCGCGAAGGCCAGAAACAGCAGATCCCCCAGGATGACCACCCAATGACGCGCCGAGCGCGGGAACAGCTTGAGTGCCGCGTCGATCTTGATATGCCGCATTTCCCGGGCGCCGTAGCTGATCCCAAGATAAATCAACCAGATAAAGAAGTAGCGCGCGAGCTCCTCGGACCAGGACAGCGACGCGCCCATGATGTATCGCATGAACACCTGCACCGCGAGCAATAACGTCATCGCGGACATCAGCGCCACGCAGATCGAGATCTCCGCGTATTCATCGAGCCATCTCACAAGTTTCATCCGCTCTCTCCCTGGCAGCGGGGTGATGACAGAAGTCGGCAAGGCTACAGCGAAGCGCCCGCGTGCGGCGGGCGCCTTCTGGCCTCATCGGGTCATGGCTTCAACAGCTCGTCGAGGTACTCGGGATGCTCCATCTTCGATTTGACCAGCGAATAGATGTCGGCCTCGACGGCGGCATCACGCCACAGCTCCTTCTGCTCCGGGGTAATCTCGGTCACCGTCACCCCCTGATCGGCAAACTTGTCGAGGATCTCGCCTTCCAGCTGCTGGGAGCGCTCGCGCTGGTACGTCGTCATCTCATCGATGGTGGCGTCGAGTGCCTCACGCAGGGAGTCGTCGAGGGCGTTGTACCTGTCGAGGTTCATGAACACCAGGTAGGGCGTATAGACGTGCTGGGTCAGCGACACATGGTCCTGCACTTCCTGGAAGCGATTGCCGTCGATGATGCCCAGCGGGTTTTCCTGGGCGTCCACGGTCCCCTGCTGCAGCGCGGTAAACAGCTCGGTGAAGGCCATCGGTGTCGGATTCGCACCGTAGGCGCGCCAGGCCGCCAGATGGACCTCATTCTCCATGGTCCGCACCTTCATGCCGTCCAGATCTGCCGGCTCGGCCACCACCTTGCCGCTGTCGGTGAAGTTGCGAAAGCCGTTCTCCCAGAACGCCAGCCCCTTGAGGCCCTTGCTTTCCAGCGACTCGAGGAGCTTGTCGCCGACCTCGCCGTCCAGGGCGCTGTAGGTGGCCTCCGTCGACAGGAACAGGAAGGGAGCATCGAACACGTACAGGTCCGCAAACAGCGTGGCCATCGGACTGGTCGAGGAGATACCGATGTCGATATCACCGAAGATGGTGCTTTCCACCACCACCCTGTCATCGCCTAGCTGGTTATCCGGGAACAGCGTGATCTCGAGCTCGCCGTCGGTCCGCTCTTCAACCAGGCGCTTGAACTCGACACTGGCGTCCTTGGCCGAGGTCGAGGTCACGCTGGACATGCGCAGCGTTTCGGCCTGAGACAGCGCCGGGGTCATCGCCAGTGCCGCGGCGATCAGGGACAGCTTCATTCTGGAGAGTCTTGGCATGAGGTCTTCCTTTATTGGCGTTGTTGGCATTGAAGAGCACGGGCACCAAGGCGCCCGTCGTCACAGCGATCCTGCATCCGCTTCTCGAGGGTTCGTCACGCGAGCCGATTGACGGCCCAGTACACCGCCTCCCCTCTGGCAAAACGCACCGCCTCCTCGGCCACCTTGCGCTTGAGCTCGGCAGCCGCGTCCTCGGAATACCAGGCCATGTGCGGTGTGATCAGACAGCGTGGCTGGGCCCACAACGGGCTATCGGGTTCCAGCGGCTCCCGTTCGGTGGTGTCGAGTCCTGCCCCGGCGACGTGACCGGAGGCGAGCGCCTCGGCCAGTGCCACCTCGTCGATGATCCCGCCTCGTGAGGTGTTGACCAGAAAGCCCCCGGGCTTCATCGCGGCCAGTGCCCCTGCGTCGATCAGGTGACGGATATCCTCCGTCAGCGGGCAGAACACCGCCACCACGTCGGCCCGGCCGTAGAGCGAATCAAGTTCGACGGCTTCGATATAGTCGGTGCCATCCTCGGCACTGGGGCGGTAGAAGGCGTCGTAGCCGATGACGCGGAAACCGAGGGCGTTGACTTTCCGAGCGTACAGTCGACCAATCCGCCCCAGGCCGATCAGACCCACCGTCTGAGTCGACTGCCGCCGCAATGGAATGGCCTCGACGTAGTCCCAGCGACCCTGGTGACAGGCAAGGTTCATCGGCACCAGCTTGCGCGTGAGCGCCAGCGTCAGCGCCAGGGCATGGTCGGAGACCTCGTTCATGCCGTAGTCAGGTACGTTGCATACCTGCACCCCGGCGTCGGTAGCCGCCTCGAGGTCCACGTTATTGACGCCGACACCGTAGCGCACGATCAGCTTGAGTCGTGGCAGTGCCTCGAGCACCCGACGGGTGAAGGGGGCGTACTGGTTGAGCGCGATGTCCACGTCAGTAAGCTGATCGACCAGATCCTGCTCGCTGCGACAGGCCAGCATCGGTGCGTCGAATCCGGCGGAAGCCAGGATGTCCTGCTCGATGTCATGATCGGCGTGATCCAGATCGGAGAAGACAATGTTCATGGCAGGTGTCCTTTTCAAGATCCCAGGCAACCACTGTCCGCAGGCGGAACGGCCTCTCTGACATCGTCAGAGACAGGTGATGCCAGCATCATCGGTGGTCCATTCATGTCATCCCCGGCGCTGCAGGGGCCGGTATCGACCAATACGTCCATCTCACGCTCCAGCGTGGGCGGTGGCTGCCAGGTACAGAGCGCCACGCGCGACCGCGCATGGACGCGATGCTGCTTGCTAACTTTCACCACGAAGGGCCCGCGAGATGGTGTCGGCGGTGCGTTTGACCTGGGGGCCCAAGGCTGCCATGCGGTCTCTCGGCATAAAGCTGATGACACTGGTGACACTGACGGCGGCCACGGCGTTATCGACATGATTCTTGACCGGTGCCGAGACACAGCGGATGCCGTACTCGTTTTCTTCCCAGTCGAAGCTCCAGCCGCGCACGTCGGCTTCCTTCAGATCGCGACGGACCTCCGCGAATGACTTGAGTGCAGGAGCATCCTCGCGAGGCCTGGCTACCCGCTGCACGGCGGCATAGTAGGCGGGCCAGCTGGAGGGATCCTTCGATGCCAGCATTGCCTTGCCCAGGGCAGTGGCCAGCGCCGGCATGCGCCCTCCGGTGCGCGAGCGCATCTCAAGAGTCCGCTTGCCCGGCAACTTGCACAGGTAGAGCACATCACCACCGTCGAGCACCCCGAAGTGCACGGTATCCCGCGTCTGTTCGGCCAGCGCCTCCAGGTACGGCCTGGCAATATCGACCAGGGGCTGCTGCTCCGCCGCCCGTTCACCCAGCTCGATCAACTTCGCCCCGAGGTAGTAACCCTTGTAGGGCACCTTGTGCAGGTAGCCGTCTCTGACCAGGCAGGACAGGGAACGGGCCACCGTACTGCGGGGGAGCTGCATCGCCTGGGACAGCGCCTTGATCGTGGAAATACCACGCCCGACGCACTGCAGCACTTCGAGCCCTCGACTCAGGGTCTGGGTGCCGGAGCGGTCTTTTGGGGGAATCAGTTCATCCATGGCGCCTCCTTGATTCATCCCATTCAAGGCAAGGCCCCATACACGGTCAAATAGTCAACCAATCCACCACATAGTGAGTCACTTGAATAAGTAACTAACGGAAACAGCAACAAAAAACCGCCAACTTCGTGAAAGTGGCGGTAGCAGAAAAAACAACGTCTCACCGATCAGTACGAAATCGCCGACATCTCTTGCAAGACATCTCCTGATGACTCAACCAAGGTCGATATCAGCTCGGGCAATGATGCGCACTTCAGGCAATTTATTTAGCTTGAGGGAACCGTCTTTACTCCTACACCTTTCATCCAGGTGACGCTTACACCGGCTGATGCTTGAACTCAGGGTCACCAGTGGTGCGCTTGAGCGGAGTCGACGGCAAAAAAAGCCCCCGAGTCTCCTCGGGGGCTGCTGTGCTGACCGCCTGTTCAAAGGGGTCTGCCATCGCCGGACCTCAGGCCGGCATGTCGTTGGCCTTGGCGTCGCGCGACCAGACCCGGTGACCACGAATCGCCTCCTGGAAATCGGCGTAGAGATCGTCCACGGTCTGCGCCGAGAACACACCGTCTTCCGGCACCTCGATGCCAGCCGCCTGCAGCACATTGGCACCGTCGCCGAGTGCAGCGATCGGCTTGAGGTGCTTGTAGGCCTCCTGCACGTAGTAAAGCCCCAGGCCGGAACCCGCCAGCGCCTTGACACTGTCATCGCCAGGGGCCACCGCCACGGCGTCCAGAGTCACCGACGGCAGACCGTTAAGCATGGCATCCGGGGTCAGGGTGCCGCCTTGAACGGTCGCCACCGGCGCCATCGACGGCGCGATGATGAGCCCCTGGGCCCCCTCGGCTTCAAGGCGCTTCTGCAGTGCTTCCACCTGATCACCGTCGACCCCGTCGGCGGCCAGGATCGCCACCTTGCGATAGCGAATATCCGGCTGACCGCGATGCATCAAACTAAGCGCCGAGGAGGCGTCCAGCGACGTGGTGCCCAACTCTTCCGAGGGTGCCGGTGGATGCTCCGGCGGCTTGACACCATGCACCTCGCCTACTCGGCGCGCGAGCTCCATGTCGATATTGGGCAGGATCTCCTTGATCACCCGCTCACGGATCCACGGACGCTCGACCTTGGACAACTCGAAGGCGTAAGCGGCGATGATGTGCTCTTTCTCGACGTCACTCTGGCTATGCCAGAACAACCTGGCCTGGGAGTAGTGGTCGCCGAAGGACTCACTGCGCGCCCTGACCTTGTGAGCATCGATGCGCTCCTGATAGCTCTCGAAACCGCCGTTTTCTTCCGCCGGCGGGGTCTCTCGGGGCCAGCCATCCTCGATCGAGTTGGGCTCGTAGGAAACCTGGCCCTTGTTGATGGTCTGACGGTGCGGGGCGTCGCGCTGGTGATTGTGGAACGGGCACACCGGCTGGTTGATCGGGATCTCATGGAAGTTCGGGCCACCCAGGCGCAGCATCTGGGTATCCAGATACGAGAACAGGCGCCCCTGAAGCAGCGGATCGTTGCTGAAGTCGATGCCGGGTACCACATTGCCGGGGTTGAAGGCGACCTGCTCGGTCTCGGCAAAATAGTTGTCCGGGTTGCGATCCAGCACCATCTTGCCGATGGGAGTCACCGGCACCTGCTCCTCGGGAATCAGCTTGGTCGGATCGAGGATATCGAAGTCGAAGGCATGCTCGTCTTCTTCCTCGACCACCTGAATGCCGAGCTCCCATTCCAGGGCATCGCCATTCTCGATGTCGCCCCACATCTCGCGGCGGTTGAAGTCCGGATCACGCCCCCACAGCTTCTGGGCCTCGTCCCAGATCAGCGAGTGGGTGCCCGCCAGCGGCTTCCAGTGGAACTTGACGAAGCGGGCCTTGCCTTGTCGATCGATCAGCCGGAAGGTGTGGACGCCAAAGCCTTCCATATAGCGGTAGTGCCGCGGGAAGGCCCGGTCGGACATGGTCCACAGCACCATATGGGCGCTCTCGGGCATCAGCGAGACGAAATCCCAGAAGGTGTCGTGGGCCGACTGCCCCTGGGGAATCTCGTTGTGGGGCTCGGGCTTCACCGCGTGCACGAGGTCGGGAAACTTCATCGCGTCCTGAATGAAGAACACCGGCATGTTGTTGCCCACCAGGTCCCAGTTACCCTCATCGGTGTAGAACTTGGTGGCAAAGCCGCGCACGTCGCGCACGGTGTCATTGGAGCCGCGGCCGCCCTGCACGGTGGAAAAGCGCACGAATACCGGCGTCTTCTTGCCGGTATCCTGAAACAGTCCCGCCTTTGAGTACCTTGCCGCCGCCTCATAGGGCTGAAAGTAGCCGTGAGCCGCCGCACCGCGGGCATGGACGATACGCTCGGGAATGCGCTCGTGATCGAAGTGATTCATCTTCTCGCGGAAGATGAAGTCTTCCATCAGCGTCGGGCCGCGCTCGCCGGCCTTCAGCGAATTGTGGTTGTCCGCGATCCGGGTGCCCTGGTTGGTACGCAGGTCATGCCCGGTCGCATCACTGCGGTAGGTCTCGAGATTGTCGGACTTGCTGTTGGCGTCGGTACAACGCTCAGTGTCATGAGCCTCGTCTCGATTCGGTTGGGTGTACGGATTCTTCGCCATGACAAACACTCCGTTGTTTGCTCGGGAAATGAGCCTTCCACGCCACCAGGCGTGGGCCGTCATCGGTCCGGTCGGCGCCAACTACCAGTCACACCGCCAAACAAGCCATTCCCTTATAGGCAAGAGATCTACAACTCTCAAACCTCCATCGAAGCACCCTCTTATGCAAAGAAACGAAACACCTCTTCTATATCAGCAAGTTAAACCTTATACATAGAGTTAACAAAAGTTAGACTCTTACATACGCACACCTGCATTACATTGCCTTACGTGATGCGCAACCCTAAATCGAGAAGGCGTCTCGCGCTCGGCCGCACCGCCACCCGGGCCATCGAGCGATGCGGCAGCTTGGCACACACATCCATCTTGCGAGTCGGGCCGACTCAGCTCACTCCTTTCTTCTCAGCTCCGCCACCTGCTCAAGGTCGAGTCCGCAGATCTCTGCGATTTCGCGGTCATCCATGGCGGTGCGCGCAAGCAGGTTACGCGCGGTTTCCAGACGCCCTTCCAGGCGCCCTTCGTCGAGTCCCTTCTGCTTCCACTGTTCAGGCCATCGTTTGGCACGTTCCGACAGCATGGTGTGTACCTCCTCAAGGTCATTGAGCGCCTGCCACTGCTCGTGGTCGTCCTTCCCGCCCGGCACCCAGTTGGGCAGCAGGACGCGCTTGATCCATGTCGCGAAGTGGCGCCGCAGCCGAGCCTGCCCGGGTGATTTCAACCACTCCACCAACTGGCCGATGGTGTCGATCACGTCCTGTTGGCTGTGGTGATACTCCAGCCGAAAGATAGCGGCAACCAGGTTGCGGGTGTCCGTAGGCCAGCGCTCGTCGGCGACGATTGCACCTTCATCCAGCAGCAGATAGGACTGCGAGGGTTGGTAGCGAGCCAGCTCCGTCGCTGCGGGATGAACCAGTTCGGACAGTTCCTGCGCTGCGCTCCAGCGCCTTTCTCCATTGTAGAGGACGATAGGCAGTACCGGCGGCAAGCTGCGCTCGCTGGCCAACTTTCTCTGCTTCACCAGGTCCTGATACAGCAGCCCCACGTAGGTCATGATGCGCAGCGCCATGAAGGGATCGACGCTGCTCTGAAACTCGATCAGCAGATAAAGGTACAGCCAATCATCACCAGAATGCACCCGCCAGATCACGTCACCTTCGCGGTCGCGAAGATCATCCGTCACGAAACCGCCGCTGACCTTCTCCAGGCTGTCCAGGTCCAGCCGCTCGACCCACTCCCCTTCGACGAACCCCGTCAAGAGGTCACGTATCACCTTGGGCTCACTGAACAGCAGCTTGTAGCTCTGATCGTGTCTATCACGCATGGCAGGCTGGTCCATTTATGCATCCTGAACCAGACAATGACGTGGGCCCCTCGAGAGCTCCAGCGCACGAGAAGATCTCGGCAAAGACCAGCCAAAAAAGTGATACGTACGGAGCAATCTAAGTGGAGTTGTCAAAATACATGCTGAAAGGAAACGGCTTTAAGGCTCCTTTCCCTGGCATTTCAGAAAGTCTTGTGGCAAATGGCGTTAACACCCTTCAGGCATCGGTCACCCCATCTAACGATCCTCGTCAAACTCAGGTCAAATCGCTCAACGCAGGGATATCGTTCTGGATAGACTACAACCAAAGGCACTCCCTCTCTGAATGCCACCAGGGTATCGATACACCATTTCCTGCCGGCACCGCGCCCGCGTATCCGCGTAGAAATCCTGGCAGTCATGGTCCAGCCAACATTTAATGAGAAGAAAAGGAACTACAAGACCATGGATACACCACTGGAAAGGGCTAAACGCACACTTCGACTTGCCTTTATCGAACACAAGGTACAAGGGGGCCTCGCCGGCAGGGACCGGTCGATCAACTATTTCCTGGATGTCATGGGGGATGTGCTCACGCCCTGGGCCATCGATAACCTGCCCCCTCGTTTACTGAGTGACCTGTTCATCAACCTGCTTCAAAGCTACCAAGCAGGTCTGCCGAGAAAGGACATGGGGCAGGCTCTGCTCGAGGATATGACCCCGACGGGAGTAGCCTTCACGCTCTACCATGACCAAGGCTCCAGGTACCCTTACAACGAGCCTGAGCCGCTCGAGGGTGAGGCAACGGATAAAGTCGTTTCACTATTCTCGAGGTGACATATGCAGGAGATGGTTGAGCAGATCCACAGCTACATGTGGTCGTTCTGTCAGAAGGCTCGGATCGATGTTGACCCTGTCATGCTCAAGCGGAGCATCGGTCAGCAAGTGTCTGGCGCCCTGCTTGTCGTCTCGCCGGAAGCCCTCAAGCGCATCGGCCATACTCGCCTGGCCGTCATGATCGATGTGGCCAACCGCCACGACCTCTCCCTGGCTGAACTGTTGAACGAGGCACTGGTGGCTGGTGCTGACGATGCTGCATCCGTTTGCCGATCACTTCAAACCAGGAAGGAGCACATTCAGAAAATCAAAGCGCGCTCGAGGCTGACACTCGTCAGGCCCACAGGACCTCCTCTCGCCTAGGCAACAACCGACAGACGATGCTCCCCACCATTGCATCGACGAGGAAGCCGACCTGGCGGGCACTGACTGGCCCGATGTTTCTCAGCTTCAATCCATTCTCCAGCACTTTTGTCACACCACGTCGCCCACCAGATCTACTGCAGAACTTCGCCCAAGACGACGGCGATGTTGCATGGCTCGACATGTTCACGAATCAGCGAGCTACGACGCCAACGAGCGCGAGACGGGACGCTGCACCTCGTTATCGATTCTTCCACCAAGGTCTACCCCATTCGAGGCATTCCTGCCTTGCCTAAAATGTCAGACATTAACTATAGTAACGTCGAACATTATGGAGACTTGGATGGACGCTCTCGCTTCACTCCCGAGGCCCGCCGAGGGTCGCGGTGCCGCGGCGCTGGCCGAGGTACTGGCACGGGCGATTCTGTCGGGACACTGGCAGCCGGGGGATCTGTTTCCTCGGGAGCTGGATCTGTGCCAGCACTTCGAGGCCAGCCGCAATCGGGTGCGTAACGCCCTGGGCGAACTCAGCGCGGCGGGTCTGATCGAGCGCACCGCAGGTCGCGGCACCGTGGTGCGCGATATCGTCGACTGGCATCTGCTGGATCCGCAGATGAGCGGCTGGATGGCCAGCCTGGACGCGCCCCACCCGCAACTGGTCGAGGCGGTGTTCGCCTTTCGCCTGGCAGCGGAGCCCTATATCGGCGAGCTGGCGGCGCTTAACGCCTCCGGCGAAGACCTGGCACGCATCGAACGCGCCTTCGTCGGCATGCGCGAGACCGCCGATGCGCCCTCGCAAAGACTGGCCCACGCCGAACACGATGTAGCCTTTCACGACGCCATCTATCGCGCCAGCCACAACCTGGTCTGGCGCCAGATGGGGCTGCTGTTGAGACCTTCCATCGTGGCCCTGATCCAGCGCTCGCAGCGCCATGCCGGAAGTTCCTCTGACGGCCCCACGGACGACGCAGCAGGTGGCCATGCGCGTGGACTCAGCGATAGCCTGGAGCGCCACCGCCAGCTACTCGAGGCGATTCGCCTGAGGCAGCCAGAGCAGGCCCGCCGCGCCACCGAACTGCTGCTCGAGCGCACCGCACGTGACCTGGACAAGACGCTCCCGGCCAGTGGCATCACGACACCTGCGTCGCGACACCTTTAAGCCCGTCCGCCCGCTTCACCCAACCCCATCGACATCGGGCCAAGCAGGCCCCCACAAGAGGCATCGACCATGAAGATCACCCGACTCAAGACCTGGCAGGTTCCGCCGCGCTGGTGCTTTCTGAAGATCGAGACCGACGAGGGCGTCTACGGTTGGGGCGAGCCGGTCATCGAGGGCCGGGCCGCCACCGTGGAAGCCGCAGTGCACGAGCTGTCGGACTACCTGATCGGCCAGGATCCGCGCAATATCGAGCACCTGTGGAACGTCATGTACCGGGCCGGCTTCTATCGCGGCGGCCCGATTCTGATGTCCGCCATCGCCGGCATCGACCAGGCGCTGTGGGACCTCAAGGGCCGCGAACTCGGCGTCCCGGTGCATCAACTGCTGGGCGGCAAGGTGCGTGATCGCATGCGCATGTACGCCTGGACCGGCGGCGATCGTCCCGCCGACGTGGGTGCCGGCGCCAAGGCACTGACCGATCAGGGATTTACCGCCTTCAAGATGAACGGCACGCCGGAGATGCAGATCGTCGACAGCCATCGCAAGATCGACGAGGCGGTCGCCCGCATCGCCGAGGCTCGCGACGCCGTCGGCCCCGATGTGGGCATCGCGGTGGACTTCCACGGCCGTGTCCATCGGCCCATGGCCAAGACACTGATGCGCGAGCTCGAGCCCTATCACCTGATGTTCATCGAGGAGCCGGTGGCACCCGAGCACCTGCCGGTGCTCAAGACCATCGCCCAAGATCTGGCTACCCCGATCGCCACCGGCGAACGCCTGCACACCCGTTTCGCCTTCCGTGACCTGCTCGCCGACAACATGGTCGATATCGTCCAGCCGGACCTGTCTCACTGCGGCGGCATCAGTGAAGGCTTGAAGATCGCCACCCTGGCCTCGGCCTACGACGTGGCCCTGGCGCCCCACTGCCCGTTGGGCCCGCTGACCCTGGCGGCGTCGCTGCAGCTGGATGCGGTATGTCACAATGCCTTTATCCAGGAACAGAGCATGGGCATCCACTACAACAAGGACAACGACGTGCTCGACTATCTGGTCGACAAGAACGCGCTGGCGATCGAGGACGGCTTCTGTGCCATTCCCGAAGGGCCAGGCCTGGGCGTCGAGATCAACGAGGCGTTCGTCGAGGAACGCGCCAAGGTCGGACACCGCTGGCGCAACCCGGTATGGCAGCACGATGACGGCTCCGTCGCCGAGTGGTGAGCGACGGCTGATCGCGTTGCCGAACAATGACAACAGTACTGGTGGATGCGCGCCCCAAGGAGCCATCCGCCAAGTTCGAGGAGACGTCATGTCCCGTTCCGCATCCCCCTGCCTTGGCGAGGCTCACGCCATCGTCGAGGCCCCCTGCGAACTCGGCGAGGGCCCCAGCTGGGACGCCCGGCGTGGCGAGTTTCGCTGGCTCGATATCCTCGGGCGCCGCTTACATCGCTACCGCCTCGAAGACGGCGATCATCAGTCCCAGGCGCTGGATGAGCTGGTGTCCTTCGCCGCCCCCTTGACCAGCGGTGATGATCTGCTGGTCACCGAACACGGCCTCAAGGAACGCGACCACGCCCACGGCGGCGTGTCACCCTGGCGCGAGGTGGAGGCTGACAACCCGGTGACGCGCAGCAACGATGCGCGCATCGATCGCCACGGCGGGCTGTGGTTCTCGACCATGGGCAAGGCCGCCGAAGCCGCAGCCGGAAGCCTCTATCGCCTGTACCGCGGCGAGATCTTCTGCCTGAAGCAAGACATTACCATCCCCAATGCCCTGTGCTTCTCGCCGGATGGTCGCCTTGGCTACTTCACCGACACCGCCACCGGGGTAGTCATGCGCTGGGCGCTCGACGCCGAGGGCTTCCCGTTGCGCCAGGATGGCGGCGCCTTCCTTCAGGACGGGGTAGCAGCAAGGCCCGAGCAATTGGCCGAGCCCGAACCCTGGGCGGACTTCAACGACGACCCGGGAAACCCGGACGGCGCAGTGATCGATGCCGATGGCTACATGTGGCTGGCGCTATGGGGTTCAGGGCGGGTTGCCCGGCTGACGCCGGATGGCGAGGAGGTCGGTCATGTCAGGGTCAACGCCGACCAGCCCTCCTGCCCGGCCTTCGGCGGGCGTGAGCTGACCACCCTGCTGATCACCACCGCCACCGAAGGACAGCGAGAACACAAGGAAGGCCGCCAGGACGGCGCCACCTTCCTGTTCGACCTGAGCGAAGCGCTTCCCGGCGTACGTGGGCTCGATGATCCACCGATCGCACTGCGCTGAATCGCTGCTCACATGCCTCCGCTTTAGGCTTGTCCATCGGCGGCGGCGCCCCCAGGTTTACGACGCACCCCCAGAGGCCTGAAGCATGAGCGAATCCGACTCTCCCAAGGCCGCCATCATCACCGGTGGCTCACGCGGTATCGGGGCCGACATCAGTCGGCGTCTGGCCAACGATGGCTATGCAGTGATCATCAACTACGCCCATCACCGCGAAGTCGCCGACGGCCTGGTCGAGGAGATCCTGGCCCAGGGCGGCGCGGCGCTGGCCGTTCAGGCAGACATCTCACGCACCGACGAAGTGGCGCAGCTTTTCGACACTGCCATGCAGCACTTCGGTCGCGTCGATGCGCTGGTGAACAACGCCGGCGTGCTCAAGGCGGTGCCCATCGCCGAGGCGGCGGACGACGACTACGACACGCACTTCGAGACCAACACGCGCGGCACCTTCAACACCCTGAGGGAAGCCGCCTCGCGACTGGAAGATGGCGGCCGAATCGTCAACCTGTCGAGCAGCGCGCTGGCGCTGAATCTGCCTGGTTACGGGCTCTACAACGCCACCAAGGCTGCGGTGGAGTCGCTGACCCGGGTGTTTGCCGGCGAGTTGCGCGGCAGGCGGATCACCGTCAACGCGGTAGCGCCGGGACCGGTGGATACCGAACTGTTCCGCTCGGGCAAGACCGAGGAACAGATCGAAAGGTTCACCCATATGCCACCACTGGAGCGACTGGGCCAACCGCGAGACATCGCCGCGGTGATCGCCTTCCTGCTAAGCCCCGAGGCCGAGTGGATCAATGGCCAGGTCATCCGCGCCAACGGCGGCTTCGCCTGAAACAGCGTCGTCAAGGCTCAGCGCAGTTCTTCGTTGGCGGCGTCGCGGATGCCGTCCCCGACGCGACTGCGCAGCCACTCGGTGGCGGCCTCGTCGGTCATTGGTCGTGAAATCAGGAAGCCCTGCAGCATATGGCAGCCTTGCTCCGCCAGGTGGTCAGCCACCGTCTGGTCTTCCACCCCCTCGGCGACCACGCTGAGCCCCAGGTGGTGAGCAAGCTCGATCGTGGAGGACACGATGACGTCGTCCTCGGACCCCTTCACCAGCTGCATGACGAAAGACTTGTCGATCTTCAGCTCCTGGACCGGCATACGCTTGAGCTGGGCCAGCGACGAATAGCCTGTTCCATAGTCATCGATGGCCAGCTCCACCCCCATGGCGCGCAATGACTGCAGCTTGCGCGCCCCCATCTCCGGCGACTCCATCAGCGCGCTCTCGGTGAGCTCGATGCACAGACGCTCACCGCGCAGGCCATGGCGGTCCAGCGCCCGCTCGACCCGCTTGATCAACCCTGGCTGCTGCAGGTCCATGGCCGAGATATTCACCCCGAGGCGCATATTGAGCCCTGCCTCGCTCCACCTGGCCAGCTGCTGGCAGCCGGTGTCGATGACCCACTGGGTCAGCTGGTGGATCAGCCCCGAGCGTTCGGCCAGGGCAATGAATTCATCCGGAGGGATGCGCCCGAGCCTGGGGTGATCCCAACGCAGTAGTGCCTCCATGCCGAGGGCCCGGCCTGTCAGGGCCGACACCTGGGGTTGATAACGCAGCGAGAATTCACCGTTGCTGGCGGCGTGCTGGAGATCGCGCACCAGAGACAGATGGCGCAGATGGCGTTCGTCCTGGCCGTGCAGGTAACACTGGTAGGACTGGCGTAGCTGACGTGCTCGATCCAGTGCGATTTCGGCCCGCCGCAGCAGCAGGTTGGCCTCGCCGCCATGCTCCGGATAGCGCGCCTCGCCCATGGCGCAATCGAGTGTCACCGGCGACCCATCCAGACGGATCGCCCGGGTCAGTCGACGATGCGTATCCTCAAGCCACAGCGGGTCGAGATGAGACACCGACAGCAGCAGCAGGAATTCGTCGCCACTGAGACGGTAAGCCCCTGCCTTGGGTGCCGGCAGATCCGCCAGGCGTCCGGCCAGCGTACTCAGTACCTGATCACCGAAGTCATGGCCGAAGGTGTCGTTGATCCGGCGCATATGGTTGATGGTCAGGCGCAGCAGGGTAAAGGGACGCCCGGTGGCGATGGCAGCCTCGATATCCTCGTTGGCGCATTGGCGATTGCCTAGCCCGGTCAACTGGTCCTGGCGTGAGCGCTTGCGAATGTCGGCTTCCCGGCGCACCAGGTCGTTCTGCATCTTCAGCATGGTCGAGGACAGCAGCCCAAATTCTCCCTGGCGGGGAAGCCGATCGAGATCCAGAGGTTCCCCTCGCCCCACACTCTTGGCCGCCCCTACCAGCCGCAACAGCGGCAGACTCACGCCTCGAGCGATCAGGATGGCGGCCACCAGCATCAGCGCCAGGCTGATCGCCAGGATGATCGCCAGCTGGCGCTTTATCGCCTGATAGTCGGCCAGCAGAGTCTCGTAGGAACGTTCTACCACGAGCTGGATACGCCCCTCTGCATCCTCGAACAGCGTCGAGGCTTGGCGCAGACCCTCGCTCCCCACAAGGCCTACGTCCTCACCTTCACCCACCTGTACCTCGAAATGGGTGTCGCTGCGAATCAGCGCCGACAGCGCCGTTGCCATGTCCTCGTCGAGGCGAAACCCCATGACCAGCCAGCCCGCGGACGTCGTCCCCCGCACCGGATGCAGCACAAGCTGAAAGGCCTCGCCATCATGAATGAACAGGGTGATGGTCCCATCGGTGCGTCTCGCCTGATCCCGGAGGTCAGGGAAAGCATCCGTAGCCCCGGTATCATGATGACTCGACACCATCACACGGCCCTCATCATCGAGCAGGCTCACCATATTGGCACCCATGCGCTCCGCGTACTCGCCAAGCACGTCCACTCGCACCGCGCTGTCGAGCGGGTCGATGGCCTCGCGGAAACGCGGATCTTCCACCAGCAGATCCACACTGTCCAGCAATTGCTGGCCCCAGCCATCGAGCAGGGCTTGCGCCACGCCGGAGGCCACGCCCAGTTCCTTCTCGCCCTGCTCCATGGCGGTCGTCTTGAGCGCACTGAGTACCGCCCATGACACGACCAGCTGGATCCCGATGGTCAGGACCAGCATCACCAGCAGTAGCCGAGCACGAAAGGACATCGAAAGGCCTCCACAGATTGTCGATGGCGCCACCACCACACAAACGCTGTACATAGAGTGGCAGATAAAGTCACCCGTAACCCCCTCACGGGCACTGCGGCCTGGCCGGCTTAGGCCACTTCAGGCACAGACTTCACCCTTCGGCTTCTAGAATAGCCATACTGTTACTAAATGTAACTAATATTCACAAAATCTTTGCCGTCTTGCCCCGCGCAGTCGCGGCAAGTCTGGCCGACGAGGTGGCGGCCAGTCCGTCATGAGCTCTGATATGCTGGGGTTTCATCACCGACGAGAGACCCACATGACCGGATCGACACCTCGCAGACGACCCTATCAATTGGCAGAGACCATCAAGGGCTGGATCGTTGAGCGCGAGCTGTCACCGGGTGATCGCCTGCCCGGTGAGGCGGAGTTGATGGAGATCCTCGGCGCCTCCAAGGGCACCGTTCGTGAAAGCACCCGGGTGCTGGAAGCCCAGGGGCTGGTCGAGACGCGTACCGGCCCCGGCGGCGGCGTATTTATCCGGGAAATGAGCGAATCCCGCGCCATCTCGCTGCTCAGCCACTATCTCTATTTCAAGGACATCTCGATCCGCGACATCTACCAGATCCGCCTGGCGCTGGAGCCGGAGCTGGTAGCCTCGCTGGCGGGGCAGGTCGAGGCTTCAGAGATCGCCAGGCTGCGCCAGTCACTTGCGAGCTACGCCGAGCCCGCCTGTGACCTGGACGCCGAGCGCCAGCAGCACATCGACTCGCTGGACTTCCATGAACAACTGGCGCAGCTTTCCGGCGGCAACCCCTTGCTGTCCTTCATCATCCGCTTCACCGCCCAAGTGCTGTCAGACCTTACCGTCTATCGGCGGCTGTACGAGCCCGGCGA
>CEVO01076796.1_pt1 | contig 18574 bp, 19 predicted proteins | sample 531511 | NCBI WGS metagenome assembly CEVO01 (sample SAMEA2623907, study PRJEB7988) | marine metagenome | biome: marine biome (ENVO:00000447); feature: mesopelagic zone (ENVO:00000213); material: "saline water (ENVO:00002010), including plankton (ENVO:xxxxxxxx)" | depth 800 m | reverse complement strand
CGAATGGACCTTCCCCCGAATCCCGCAGGTGGAGGCCCGCCACGACTGGGGCGAGAAGAAGCGCGCAGGCGACCCTTGGAAGGCGCCTGCCGATTACGCCGACATCGAAATGCCCGCCGACACCGCGCACGGCCTGCTGATCGCGGCTGCGTCCTTCACGCTGGGCTTTGCGATGGTGTGGCACATCTGGTGGCTTGCCATTGCCGCGGCGCTGGCCATTCCCGGCCTGCTGGTAGTGCGCGGCATGCGGGTGATCGAACGGCGCATCGTCCCGGCGGCAGAGGTGGAGAAGGCCGACCGGCGTTTCCGCGAAGCCATCGCAAGCATCGCCCCGGCCACCCGCGCCGACGAAGAGACCTCGCGCAACCGCGGCGTGCCCGACATCACGGAGTTCGCGGGATGAGCGATAATGGACGCTACCCCGGGCTGAACCTCGGCGGTGCGCATGGCGAAGCGCACCAGCAGGCCGAATCCACGGTGTTCGGCTTCTGGGTGTTCCTGATGAGTGACCTCATCATCTTCGGCATCCTCTTCGCCTCCTACGCGTCCTACCTCGACCCGGTGGGCCTTGCCGGCGGGCCGGGGCCGCAGGACCTGTTCGACATCAAAAGCGTCGCGATCCAGACCGCTTTCCTGCTGGTCGGCGGCATCGCCTATGCGGGTGTCTCGCTTGGGGTGAAATATGATGCGGGCCGAGCGCGCGTGGTCGCGTGGCTGCTCTTGTGCGCACTACTGGGCGCAGGCTTCCTGTTCTTCGAAGTGAGGGATTTCATCAGCGCGGCCCACAAGGGCGGCGTACCACAGGCCAGCGGCTGGCTCAGTTCCTATTGGGCATTGGTGGGGCTCCACGGCATCCACGTATTGTCCGGCATCGTGTGGATTCTCGCCATGATCGGGCAAATCGCAACGCGCGGGCTCGACGATGTGGTGAAGGTTCGCCTGTCGATGCTGGGCGTGTTCTGGCATTTCCTCGACCTGATCTGGGTCGGGATTTTCTCCTTCGTTTTTCTGGTGCCCCTCGCATGACCAAGCCCAACACCGGAGAGCTCGACCCGCAGGAAAGCGCGAGCAGCGAGATCAGAACCTACGCGGTGGGTTTCGCGGTCAGCCTGCTCGTGACCGCGGGGGCATTTGCGGCTTTGCTCTCCAGCCTGCCGACCGCGTGGAAAATCACAGTCATCTGCATCGCGGCGCTGCTGCAGATCGTGACGCACCTGCGCAATTTCCTCCACCTCAGCTTCTCGGGCGGACAATCGGAGGAAGACCTGCTGCTGGTGCTGTTCTCCGTCACCCTTCTGGCGATCATGGCAGGGGGCACCTGGTACATCATGTCCGACCTTGGCGATCGGATGCACCGGGATGAAGCACCGATGCACGAGTCCGGGACGCACTGAGAAGGCCGCTCTCCGCCTCACTCACAAACCAGCCCATGGCCTGGCCACGCTGGCACTCTGAGAACTAGATTACCTGGAATCCTGAAGAGCAGCAGGTTCCTGCCGTTCCCCTAGGACTTGAGCTACATCGAGAAACAGGAAAATGGTGCCAGAAGAGGACTCGAATTGGGCAACTATCTCTATGAATTACAATATTTCTATGACCGTAGCGACACTGACTGGCCCCCAAAATGGCCCCCGCAACTGCCTTGCTAGACATAGAGCCGGGCGTGTCTGGCTCGATGCTGACGAGCTTAACTTTGGCCCGTCTCTAGAGCGATGTCTTCAAAGGCCTGCTTGAAGTCCGCATTAGTTTGCCCGGCCTCATTGAAGAAGGGCAGACCATAAACCTCATACTCACGCCCCTGAAAGACAGTTTCGATCTGGGCATCGTTTCTCAGCTTCGACAAAAACGCCTGTTTCCAGTCGTCTTGTGGGCGCAACTGGTCGCCCTTCGGTTCGATAAATAGCTGCAAGACCGTCCTGCCTTCTTCGCCCTTCTTCCTCAGAAACAGAACGAAGTCGGGTTCAAAGGCGCGTCCGCTGTCAAAGTCGTAAAGCTTCACCGCCTTCTCATTCCTCAGCAGGTAGAAGTCATCATACACGCCACGCAAGCGAGCTTCCTGATCGTGCATATACTTGATGAAGTGCTTCTCCTGATCGGTGCCGTAACTGTCGTCATATGCGTGCCAATCCTTGCTGCTCAGGTCGATCTGGTCCAGACCCGGCACGTTGCTTTCGGTCCAGCTTAGCCCGGTCTCGCCTTCGATGCGCAGTTTCAGCACCTTGTCGGTGAAACGGTCCTTGATGGGATAGGGCTTGAAGTCTTTGGTGCCGATATGCTCGACACTTTCGCGTTTCACGCCGCTTTCGATCTGGTGAAGAACGTATTGCGTGATGTCCAGCTTTTGCCGCGCGGTCAGATTGTCCAAGTCGTCGGGCAAGCCGCGCACGCTCACTTTCACACCGCCCAGATAGGTGTCAGAGGTCACAAACTGCGATGCACTGGCGAGTTGCGGGAAATAGTTCCGCAAGTTGGCGAAGTGGAAGAAGTCATTGGCGTCCATCGCAAAGCCCAGAATGGCCCTGCCGAAATCGGCCAGCCTGAAGTCGCGTGACACGGGTTCCTTGTTTGACGGTTTCAGCGTTAACTGCCCACCGCCAAAGGCTGAGGCTTGTGTCACGCGGCCTGTCATCAAGTTGGGATAGGTAAAGGGGCCTTCGATCTTGTAGGCGTCCAGGCCTGCCACACCGTCGCGCGGGTTGCGCACTCGGTCGTTTACCCAAACATGATCCCGCTCATAGAGATCGGTTTGTTTGAAGCTGTCCTTTAGCCGGAGATGCACCGTCCGGGCCGTGTCATCTAGCATCCCCGTTTCGCGAAGGGCGTTGCGTATGTCTTGGATGTACTTGGGATTGTGCGAACAATGGTAGTGCAGTTCCTCCAAGATGCGCAGGGGCGTATCCACGGCGCTGTCGTACTTGCGCTTCTCCCTCGCCGCGTCGGGCTGGTCGAGGGCCATGAACGGGAAGTACCGCGCCCCGCGACCGATCAACTGCGCCTCGGCCATCGTGGTTTTGCCCACCTTGTTGGCCTTGCCATCGCGGGTATCGTAAAGGCGCACGATGTCAAACAGGTTCAACACGTCCCAGCCTTCGTTCAGCTTATCGACGGCAAAAATCACTCGTATCTCGTTGTCGCGGTCCTCCAAGGCGTTGAGTTCAATCTGCCTGTTTTCCAAATCCTTCGGGTTGTTGACGTTCACTACCTTCTGAGACGCAAAGTCACCCTGTAGCTCACGGGCGAAATCCGCGCCGCTCATGGCCCGTGCGTCCATGATGAAGGCGAAGGCCTGCGACAGGGTCTCATCGTTCTCAGAGGCTGCCCTGAGCGCGTCCAGCGTCTCCCCCTTCAGTCCTGCAACCATCGCCGTAAACGCGGCCTCGTTGTCAGCGCTTTCCGTGATGGTCTTGGACTTCATTAGGATCACCGGCTTGCAATGCAGCCCGTGCGCCTCAGCCACCTTGCGGCGATACTGGCTCAGCACCATCGCCTGCATCATCCGGGCATCAGGCGGCAAATCGGCCTGTCGCAACTCGATGTCCTTGGAATAGCCGTCTTCACGAAACTGCCGTAGGGAATAGTCGTACAGTATCTTGTTGGCATATTTTGCCCGGATCGCATCGTGGCTCAGGTCCACGGTTGCGGTGAACTCCAACAGCATGTTTTCGGGATGCTGACGGAAAATCTCGGATACGGTGTCTTCCCAACTGGTTTTTTCCTTGGCCTCACCCTTCGTCAGCGTCTTCTTGGTCTCGGCGTTCAGATGGTGCGCCTCGTCAGAGATCATCACCACCTTGTAGTCGCGGAAGTCCTCGATTGTGACGGCATTCTCTTTCGGGGCCTGCATCCGAGTGTGCAGCCCTTGAATGGTGGTGAAGTGGAGGTTGATTGCATCGCCCGACACCGCGTCGAAGGTGTCCACCGCGCGGATGTCCACCGGCTTGTCATCAATCCGTACGGTAGGCGCGAACAGGTGCTTGGCCGATGCGGGGTTGAGGAAATTATCCTTGGTCTTCTCGATGATCTGGGCGGAGTTCACGAAGAACAGGAAGTTGCGATAGCCACGCCGGTACAGGTCCAGGATCAGCGCTGCCATCAGCACCGTCTTGCCGCTGCCCGTGGCCATGTGGAACAGCAGGTGCGGGGCCTTTGGCCGCGCCTCATACTTGTCAATGTAGAACAGCCAGCGTTCCAGTGCCGTGCGCTGATAGGGGCGCAACTCGATCTTGGGCGCAAGGTTGCCGGTTATGTCGTCGGGAATGTCTGACTTGAGCGCCCCGTACTTGGCCAGCGCGTCAAACTCTTGGGTAAGCGTCTGGCTCATTGATCCAGCCCATAGAATGAGCGGGTCGCACGGGCGTCTTCGTCCGAGATATCAAAGGCCGCATCGCCAAGGGAACCGAGATTGACATAGAGGTTGTTGGCATCAAGGCAGTCCATCAACACGCGTTTGGCGTCATCCAGCGGAAGGGCCGCGAAGTCGTCGGTGTCAAAGGCACTCAGGTCCACGTCATAACGCAAATAGCCGGTGGCCTGTATGTCGGCATGGATAGTTTGCAGCGCGGAGATATCAGGGGCCGCCGTGATCCGGTCGGCAAAGGCCGAGTTTGAGGCTGCGAGTTCGGTATAGACAAAGGAACCGCCGCCCTGCCATTTTACATCTTCAGAAACACCGCTTTGCTCGCCATTGATGACGTTGTGCACTCGGCGCTTTGTCACGTCTTGGATATAATCCATCTGCTCGATTGCTAGCCACTTCCGCTCCATCTTGTGCGCGACAGCAGCGGTCGTTCCAGACCCGACAAAAAAATCGAGAACGATATCGCCCTTGTTGGTTCCTATCTGCAAGATGCGCTCAATCAACTTCTCTGGCTTTGGGGTAAATTCCGAGGCAGCATCTGCCCCAATATGCGATTGAAGTTCTTTTTTGGCTTGCTCGTTTGTGCCTGCTTCCGAATGCGGCCACCAAGTCCATGATTGAATGCCCTTCTCCTCTTTCAGGTATAGCTTCTTTCGGGGCGCATTGGTGCCCTTTGCGCCGAACCAAATACGGCCATCCTCTAGGAGCTTTCGGTACTCTGGTTCTGTAGCGCCCCAGCAACGCCCTTCCGTTGGCCAGTGTTCATCGCCAGATGGGCTAACAACTTTGTATATCTGATCCTGCCTTCCTAAGACGCCATTCTTCTTCTTATTTTGCGCCGTGAAGTCACGATGCACCCAGTCACCCTTTGGATCATTATCGGGGTTAGAATACTCAGCGAGTTGCTTCTCAGTGAGCGGTAGCCGATTCGCCTTTTCTTCAAAAACTGTTTTGTAAGTCCCGTTTTCTCGCTTGGTCGTGCCGACAGTCCGCGCAAAAACAAGGATGTTGTCAAACCCGTCGCCCAAGACAACTCGGTTATCTGGGGAAGTTCGCTTCTGCCACGCAATATGTGCGACGAAATTCTCGCGCCCAAACACCTCATCACAAAGCACTTTGCAGTAATGCGCTTCTGTCTCGTCCAAAGTGATGAAAATGGCACCGTCACGAGTGAGCATTTCCCGCGCAGCTTCCAAGCGACTACGCATAAACGTCAGCCATCCGGAATGGCTAAAACGGTCGTTGTAGCGGAAGCCATCACCACCTGTGTTGTAAGGCGGGTCAATATATATCAGCTTCACTTCGCCAGCGTAGCGCGCCTTTAACGAATGCAGCGCCAGCAGGTTGTTGCCCTTAATAAGCAGATTGTCATCCTCTGACACCTCGCCCACGGGCTTGGCATTTCCCTCTGCCACGGCCTCCGCATCCCAGCGTTCCCAGCCGGTCAGCACTTTGGGCTCAAAGAGCCGCGTGATGTCATCCGGGGCCAGCGTCGTGTTCCAGAACACCTCGTTCCGGCCCCGGTCCTCTTTCGTCATGCCGCCCTCCAGCACGCAGTCCTTGTAAGGCCACGCCAGCACCACGTCGCGCGACTGGCTCAAGTAGTCGCCGCGCCCGTCGGTCAGGCCGATGCGGTTCTTGAAGGCGGTGTAGCTGTCGGGCAGGAAGGCTTTGTTGGACACGAAGTCTTGAAACTTCACCTTGTCGAAGACCAGCGCCCCCGCAATCTCGGTGAAGAAATGCGCCTTGATCGTGTCGGACTGCATCAGCAGTTCCAGCAGGCGCGCGTCCATGTTCAACGCCGCCTCGATCACCGCATTTTTTAAGATTGCCCCGTCGGAGATGAAAGCCTGCTCGGCTTGGAGAAGGTCAGTAAGGTCATTGAGTAGATTTTGCATTGATCAATTCGGCCTTGGGGCAATGATGGGTGGCATCTGCGCTTAACAGCAAATCCGGTGGGGCTGGAAGGCGTGAAAGTCCTCTATGCATGGGTTCGAAATTCTGGCTTAGCGACAAAGCCGTGTGTCGGAGCGGGTTTACCCAGTCGCCGGTCTGATGTTTTGCCTACCCCCCTGCCTCTCCTTAAGGCGCTCTCTGCATCTTGCGCATTGTCGCCGCCACAATCGCCGCGATACGCTCTTCCTCGCTCTCAGTCGCTCCCTGCCCCACCCGCCGTATCAATTCGGCCTGCTTTGCGGCTGGCACATTGCCATAGCTTGTCAGGGTCGTGAGCATACGCTCGTGCCCGATGTTCTGTGACCACGCCTTGAAGGCTTCTATGGTCGGGCAAATCTGCTCCCCAAGCCGTGCAAGTGTGTGTCGGAAGCGATGCGGATTGTAATAGGGCAGGCCAGCCGTTTCGAAGGCTTCGCGGTAGACCGCCCGGATTGGTCCTGTGCCGCTCCAGTGCTCCCGCGCCATCCCAACCGCCTGAAAGCCGCCCTGATCGCCCAGCCCGATCTGCGTTTTGGGGAACAGGGGATCGTCTTCGCTCCATAGCAGCGTGGTGCGCAAGTGCCCGCACCATTCGGTAAAGATTTGCAGCGCATCGCCCCCCACCGGGCAAAACCATGTCGTGAAGGTCTTGCTGGCTTTCGTCTTTACTTCGCGCGCATCCTGATAGACGCAGCCCTCCTCCAGGTCGACGTGCTTGAGCTTGAGGCTGGCCAACGCCGCCGCACGCGCGCCCGTCATCAGCGCCAGCGCAATCAGCGCCCGATTGCGTTTTTCGATGTCCGTTTCGGTTGGCATCGTAGCCAGCACGTGATGCACCTGATCAAGCGTCGGCACGGGCTTTTCGCGGGTCGCCTTGGCAATCCGCACGTCCTTGTCGGAAAGGTTGAAATAGTCGGCATCGGCGTAGGCAATCTTGCTCTTGTAGCCCGGCTGCATCGCCAGCCAGAGGAAAAACTCCCGCAAGGCCGAAAGGGTCGAATGCACCGTGGCGCGGGCGAGAGGTTTGCCGGTGCGAGCGTTCTTTTCGGTGTCCAGCCGCCGCTTGAAGGCAACGGCTTGCTCGCGGTGAAACCTCTTGAAGTCCCGGTGCCCCGTTGCATCTTCGAAGCGGGCCAGCGCCTTGGCCACCTGATCGATCGATTGCTCGTCGCGCCGCCGGGCTTCTTTCAGATAGTGGAAGTATTCACGCTTGATCCTTGTGTTTGCCGCATTGTGTTTTGCCATATGTCAGGCTCCTTCGGTTTCGTCACAGTTTGGGGAGGGATGCGCTCGCTCAACTATGCGTGAAGGTGCCTGCGTGACTTGAACGTCCAGACCGGGCATTTTTGTGGAAATGCAGGCCAGCCGTGTACGCCTGTGCATCATTGTGCCACACGTCTCGCACAGAGCCTTCAGATTGCCCGTGACGGCATTCGTGGCGACATACTCGACCATGCCCAGCGCAGGCCGCTTAGGCTCTCTGCACTTGAAGCAATACATCTGCCCCGGCTGGCATGGGTGTTTCGCCGCTTTGCGCTGCTTGCCCCACCATGCCTGAAACTCGCTGCCAAGGATCAGGGTAGGCTTCGTGCCATCAACTGCAGGCAAGCCCTTCGTGAGCCACCCGCGCACGGTGTGCTTGTGAACGCCCAGCAGGTCGGCAAGCTCGCTCACAGTGAAGGAGCGGTGCTTCTTGGCAAGGCGCGGATTGATCCGCTTCATGGCCTTTGCCCTAGTCTTCGCCGTCCACCAGCCGCCGGATTGAAGCAGTCGTTACCATGCGCCGCCGCCCCATCTTGCGGCTCTCCAGCTTACCCTCGCCGATCAAGGCATAGACGGACGTGCGGCCAAGGTTCAGCGTCTCGGCAGCTTCGTTAATCGACACGAGAAGGACTTCCATATTTGTGCTCCAGACTTGGGCTGGCGTTCACCAGCGGGCACAAACATGCTTCGGCGCATCCGGACTTTGAATCGGCCTGAAATGGGCGGGCTGGCCGAAATGAAGTTATCGGCCTTTTGGACCTACACGCCCTTTTCGATCAAACCCATTATTTTTGATGCGCGTTGACGGATTTGGCTGATTGAGGGCGACCCTCCGGTTTCTCTCTCGAACCACTCGGCAATCATTGTTTCGATACGAGCTTGCGCGCCATGACCAGTTGGCAGCCCATCCGGCGTTTGGGCTTGAGCGATTACGAACGCCAAAGCCCCTTCCCAGTCCCACTTGCTCGGCCTTCCAATGTGCGGAATGCGCTTTCCAGCATCACGCTTTTCAGTTCTCAGCTTACCAGCGTCAACGCTCGGTAATAGCATCTCGATGCGAGGCAATTCGAATGCCAATCCCGAAAATTCGGCTGCATAATCTGGCCGCTCAAATTCTGAATAGAGAAGCTCTTCACTAGGAAACCAGAGTTCAAGAATTTCGCGTTGCTCGGGGACCCAATCGCATATCAAAGTGCCAGCATCCCAATCGATGGAGCTGGCAAACAAGATGTAACCAGTATCAAGGATTTTGGGGCCGTCCTCTCCCCCAAATAGGATTGGCTCATCAAGGACGGAATCTGACTCAGACTTCCCGACAAGTTTCTCGGCCAGTTCCGGAGGATACTCCCGCCTAATGATGTCATCCATTTTTGGCCCGGAGTAGTCGCCTGCCTCCTCTCGGTGGCGAAACAGGAAGCTAAAGGCCGACGCCGAAGGTTGGATACGGGCCTTCTCGAAGTATGCATCCAACTGCCCGTCTAATGTCAGCCAGCAAAGCAATCGCCCCACCCACGGCCTCGGTGCAACCTGAGCGAGAAAATCCACAGTATCTTTGGAGCTGATCAAGCGCATTCCGTCTGGTTAGCACCTGACGGAAATTCGACAATCTCCCCGCCTTTGCGCAAACGATCCAGATAATCACTCCACCATTGCGCCATTTCCACGCGCTCCCTCCAGTGCGCGCCTCGATGATAGGTGCCTCTAATCGCGTTACCGTCCTTGTGGGCCAATGCTCGCTCGATTGCGTCAGGCGACCACTTGCCACTTTCGTTGAGCAAAGTGCTGGCCATCGCGCGGAAGCCGTGCGCGGTCATTTCCTTGCCGCTATAGCCCAGCCGCCGGAGCGCAGCGTTGATCGTGTTTTCGGACATTGGTCGGTTACCCGGATAGAGCGACGAGAAGACAAAGCGCTGACCTGCGCTGATAGCCTTGGCCGATTCCAGTAACGCAAGTGACTGCTTCGATAGCGGCACAACATGCGGGTCGCGCATTTTCATCTTTTCGGCGGGGATGGTCCAGATAGCCTTGTCGAGCTCGAACTCCTGCCACTCGGCTCGGCGAAGTTCGCCTGGTCGCACAAACACGTGAGGAGTGAGCTGGAGCGCCAATTGGGTGAGCGGCTGACCGGAGTAGCCATCGATTGCGCGCAACAGCTGGCCAACGGCTTTTGGCTCAAGAATTGCGCTGTGGTGTTTCACGGTTGGTGCGGTCAACGCCCCGCGTAGAAGTGCCGATGGATCGGCGGTCGCGCGCGAAGTTGCCACGGCATAGCGAAAGATGCGGCCTGAGAGCGACCTCATCCGTCGCGCCGTCTCCAACTGGCCTTGCGACTCAACCTCTTGCAGAGCTGCGAGAAGCTCGGCTGGCGTGATAGCAGAGATTGGCCGCTTGCCGAGCTTGCGGTTGAGCAAGGATAACAGCCAGCGCGTCTTTTTGATCGTGATTGCGGCTCTGCCTTCGCGCTCGATCTTGGCAACATATTCGTCGGCGATTGAGGCGAACGTATTTGCCGCTGCCTCCTTGGCTTGATCTTTAAGCCGCGCTTTTAGGCTTGCCGGATCGGAGCCGTTGGCGAGAACGGTTCGCGCTTCGTCGCGCCGCTCCCGCGCCACCTTGAGCGAAACGTCCGGATAGGTGCCGAGTGATAGCTTCTTCTCTTTGCCGAGATAGCGGTATTTCAGCCGCCAGAGCTTCCCGCCCGAAGGCTGGACCAGCAAAAACAGCCCGCGCTCATCAAATAGCTTCTTCGGCTTGTCGCCAGGCTTGGCGGTGCGGATTGCCGTATCTGTTAGCGCCATGTGGGGGCCACTCCTGAAAGCCAGTTTCAGAATGGCCCCCAACGTGGCCCCCACCATGTCGCGATTGTCAGCGAATGTGGGCGGACGCCAGCGGCCAAATCCACCTTCTTTTTGGCAGATTTCTAAGGTTTTCGCAACCTTTGGCGTACACCGCTGTATCTGAAAATGGTGCCCAGAAGAGGACTCGAACCTCCACGCCCTTGCGAGCGCCGCCACCTGAAGACGGTGCGTCTACCAATTCCGCCATCTGGGCACACGCGGCTTCCCGGTCGTCTTTGTCCGGTGCCGTAGGTAGGCGCGGGCCACTAGCGGAGCATGGCCCTGCCTGTCAACGCAATTACGACGCGATGCGACGCTGCGCACATGGTCTTGCAGCCGCCCGTGCCATCCGGCAAAGCGAACCACAGGAAGCGCGCGCCACCCCGCCCCACGAAAGGCCTGATAAATGTCCAGAACAAACCCGCTGACCGACAAGCTGGTGACCATCTTCGGTGGCAGCGGATTTATCGGCCGGCATGTCGCCGAAGACCTGTTGCAGCTGGGCGCGCGCGTCCGCATCGCCAGCCGCACGCCGGAGGATGCCTTCTCGCTCAAGCCGCTGGCCAAGCTGGGCCAGCTGCAGTTCGCGCGCTGCAACCTGCTGGACGAGGCCAGCGTGCGCGCGTGCGTCGATGGCAGCTACGCCGTGGTGAACCTGGTGGGCAGCTTCGATGGCAACCTGATGAAGCTGATGGGCGAAGCGGCAGGCACGCTGGCTACAGCGGCGAAAGAGACCGGAGCGCACAGCTTCGTTCAGATCAGTGCGATCGGTGCCGATCCGGAAGGCCCGTCGGAATATGCGCAGGCCAAGGCGCTGGGCGAGCAGCTGGTGCGCGAAGCCTTTCCCGAAGCGACCGTGCTGCGCCCCTCGATCATCTTCGGGCCCGATGGCGGCATCCTGCAGATGTTTGCGCCCCTGATCGCAGCAATGCCGGTTCTGCCGGTCTTCGCCCCCGATTCGCCGCTCCAGATGGTGCATGTCGACGATGTTGCGGCAGCCATTGCCACCGCATTGCGTGGGCCTGAAACCCATGCAGGGAACACCTATGAGCTCGCCGGCCCGGATCGCTGGACGATGATGGAGCTGAACGAACGAATCGCCAAGGCGCAGCGCCGCAAGCGCACCTTCCTGCCGATGCCCGATGCGGCCAGTGCCGCCTTTGCCGCCTTCCCCGGCACGCCAATGGGCACGGATCAGTGGCGCATGCTGCAAGCGGGCAGCGTGGCGAGTGGCGATACGCCCGGCTTCGCGGAGCTAGGCATCCAGCCGCGCCCGCTTGAGCTCGTGATCGACCGCTACATGGAGCATCACCGCAAGCACGGGCGCTTCGCGGTGAAGATCGACAACCTGGGCTGAACAGCCAGCCCGGATCAGGCGTCTGCGGGGGCACCCTCGCCCGAGCTGCCCTTGTCCGCGATCAGCGCAATCGGCTCCACCAGCAGGATGGCGCCGTCATTGCCGCTGATGCGTACCCGCTGGCCCGCAGCAATGTCCGGCCCGCGTGCGATCCACTCGCTATCGCCGACCTTGACCCGCCCACTGCCGCTTTCGATCGGCTGGACCACCAGTGCCGTTTCGCCGACCATCCGACCGCCGCGCTGGTTGAGCAGCGGATCGCTGCTGACGATCGGCTGGTCGCGCAGATAGCGGCGAGCGCTGTAGACCGTGATCAGCGCGAGGCTGACGAAGCTGACGATTTCCAGCGGCCAGCCGAACCCGAACAGGAAGCTGAGCCCCCCGGTGATCAGCGCAGCTGCCGCCAGCCAGATCAGGTAGACGCCGGGGGCCAGCAGCTCGAGCGCAGCAAGCGCCAGCCCGATGGCAAACCAGACCCAGTAGTTGTCTACGCCATCGATCACTGCGAATCACCGCCGGTCCGTGGAACCGATGTGCGCTGCCTCTCGCGGGTCACGGGGTCGCGACCGCCAGACAGAGGCACACCATTGTCGCTGGGTGCCTGATCGGCAGGGCCGATCGCATCACGCACCAGCTCCCCGATACCGCCCAGAGAACCGATCAGCTGCGTCGCTTCGACCGGGAACAGGATGGTCTTGGCATTGGGACTATCGGCGAACTTGCCGACCGCCTTGGTGTATTCCTGCGCGACGAAGTAGTTGATCGCCTGGTTGCCCGAAGAGGCAATCGCATCCGACACCATCTGCGTGGCCTTCGCCTCTGCTTCTGCCGCACGCTCGCGTGCCTCGGCGTCGCGGAAGGCGGCTTCGCGCTTGCCTTCCGCTTCGAGGATGGCGGACTGCTTGGAGCCTTCGGAGCGCAGGATGGCGCTGGTCTTGTCGCCTTCGGCTTCGAGGATCTCGGCGCGCTTCAGGCGCTCTGCCTTCATCTGCCGCGCCATCGCTTCGGAAATGTCGCGCGGCGGGCGGATATCCTTGATCTCGACGCGGGTGATCTTGACCCCCCAGGGCGAGGTTGCGTGGTCCACCACGCTCAGCAGACGGGCGTTGATCTCGTCGCGCTTGGACAGGGTCTCGTCCAGGTCCATGCTGCCCATCACGGTGCGCAGGTTGGTGGTGGTGAGCGCCATGATCGCGGGGTTGAGGCCGGAGACTTCGTAGGCGGCCTTGGGAGCATCCAGAACCTGGAAGAACACCACCGCATCGACGCCAACCATCGCGTTGTCCTTGGTGATGATTTCCTGGCCCGGAATATCGAGCACCTGCTCCATCATGTTGATCCGGTGGCCGACGCGGTCGATCAGCGGGAAGATGATGGTCAGGCCCGGATCGGCAGCCTTGGTGAATTTGCCGAAGCGTTCGATCGTGTAGACGTAGCCCTGCTTCACCATCGTGATCGCGGTCATCAGGAAGACCAGCAGAACAAAGACCAGCAGTCCGAGGACAACCCAACCCATGCGTTTTCTCCTTATCAGGAGCGAAGTCTAGCCGGGAGGCGGCGTGTGGCCAAGGAAAACCGGATACGCGATGGCAGGGGAGCATCGATGCGATCGGCAGAGCTTTTCGACCGCGCATAGAAAAAGGGCCGCCTCCGGAGAGACGGCCCTTTTCGGGAATTCGAAGCGTCTAGGCTCTTACGAGCTGACCGAATCGTCGTCGATCAGTTCGGTACCAGCGAAGATGGCACCCGCGACGATCGCGATGACGAGAAGCTGGCTCAGACCCGGGCTACCGGCGATTTCCGACTCTTCCGAGGTCGGAGCAACGGCGCGAACGGTTTCGGCCTGGGCGATCGAGCCGCCTGCGATCGTGAGAGCCGCTGCCGCGGCGAGAGTCTTTCCAAAGCGCATCGTAATATTCCCCTTTAGGATCAGATTTGTTTGCCTAATGCCTTTCGCTGCCCAAGAACGCAACCCTCTCTTCGGTCTCTGAGGACCGCGCGAACAGGATGTCGCATTTTAGCCACAGCGTGCAATCTCAAAGTACAGCGTTGTAAAGCTGCAGAAGTTCCCGATAGGCGCGCTCCGCCTCGGGCTCGTCGTAGGCCGGGCTGTCGGGCACCGTCCAGCCATGGTCTGCGTCATAGACCTCTATCTCGGCAGGGCGGCCCGCCGCGGCGGCGGCATTGCGCAGGATTTGCTTCGATTCGGGTGCCTTCGCGTCGTCATCGCGAGCAATCGCAACGAGATAGCGCGCCTGCGTATCGTCGAATGTCAGATGCGGGCTCGCCGGGTCGCCTTCGCGCACCAGCCCGCCTCCGTGGAAACTGGCAACGGCCTTGATCCGATCGGGCACCGCCGCTGCGGACCAGAAGGTGAAGGGGCCACCCATGCAGTAACCCTGCGTGCCGATTGCGCGTGAAGTATCCACCTCGTCCTGCGAATCGAGCCAGCCGACCGCAGAAGTCGCATCGGCCATGATCGCCTCGGCCGTCAGCTTTTCGCGCCAGGGGGTGACTTTCTTGAAGCCGCCATTGCCTGCAAAGTCTGCGAAATCCTCGAACTGCTGGCCTTGGACATCGCGGTAGTACGGATTGACGACCAGCACGGCATAACCCCGCCCGGCCAGCCTGCGCGCCATGTTGCGCTTTGCTTCGCGCAGGCTCGCAATGTCGGGCCAGAAAAGCACCGCCGGCGACGGCCCGCCAACTGGCGCCACGAAAAAACCGTCCATCGTTCCGGCATCCGTCGTGAAGCTGACCTGCCGTTCGCTCATGGCGGGCAAGGTGACGTCCCCATCGCCTCCACCGGCCATGGGAGCGCACGCGCCCACTGCGGCGACACCGGACAACATGCCGAACTGCCGGCGGTTGAGCTTGCCACGCGCCCAGCGCGCCAGATCTTTCTCATCACACATGAATTTGCCCCCTTCGTAGCTTGATGATCGTGGCGACCGACACGATGCGATCGCCGGTCAGACGATCACTGCTTTTCGAATGCCGCGCTGATCGACAGGGTCACCTTGTCGCCGACCACAGGTAGCGCATAGCCAATTCCGAAGTCGGAACGGTTGATCTCCATCGTGCCTTCGAAGCCCACCGTCAGCGCCTTGTTCATCGGGTTGTTGCCCGCGCCGGTGAAACGCGCTTCGATCGTGGCAGGCTTGGTCTGGCCATTGATGGTCAGATCCCCGCTGACGATGGCCTTCGTACCGTCGCCATAGACCGTCACGCTGTCAGAAACGAAGCGGGCCGGCGCAGGTTCGGCACCGAAGAAATCGGGATCGCCGCCATCCTTGCCGGGCCGCAGCAGGTGATTGCGCAGGCCTTCGCTCGCCACCGCAACGCTGGTGATCGGCACGGTCACGTCAACCTTCGCAGAAGCCGGATCGGCCGGGTCGATCGTCAATGTGCCCTCGGCATCTCCGAAGGTGCCGAAATAGTCGTTGAAGCCGAAATGGTTAACGCGCCAGCCGACCAGCGTGTGGCCGGGATCGGTCGTGTAGGTTCCGGCGGCGACGCGCGAGACATCCATCGTGCCCGGCAACGAGGGCGCTTCCTGCAATGCGAGCGCGGGGACAGTGGTGGCACCGATCAGGGCGAGCACGGCGAGGGAGTGGATAAGACGCATTGGGGACGGCTCCGTGGTCTGGTGATGGAACGCGCACAAGCGGCATCGCCCGTGCGTAAAGGTACACCTTAACAAAAGTCACAAAGGCAGATCGGGTTCCTCTTGGAGGCCAGCGCAGCGCGCTCACTCGCCGAAGGGCGGCTGTGCACACCCCATCGCGCAGATCATGGCGCAGCGTTCCGCAGCGGGCACCGTCATCGAGGCCACGGTAGCGAGCGCTGCAAGGCGCGACAGGAATGCAGGCATGGCATCCTCCCCGTGGTTTTGCGGCATCGTGGCGCACACCCGGAAAGGTAAGAGCAGCGTCAGCGCCGGGTCAGCGCGTCCTCGCTTTCGGCCATAAGAGTGTCGATGATCTGCGCGACGGGCTCTTCTTCGCGCACCATGCCCACCGATTGGCCGGCCATCAGGCTGCCGTTCTCGACATCGCCGTCGATCACCGCGCGGCGCAGCGCGCCGGCCCAGTAATGTTCGATCTGCAACTGCGCTTCGGCCATCGCGATTTCCTCGCGGTCGAGGACGGCGGCAACCTCGCGCTGCTTGGTCGTAAATGCCTCGGTGCCCTTGTTCTTCAGCGCACGTACGGGGATCACCGGCAGGCGCGGATCGACCTGCACGCTGGCGATGGCATCGCGCGCATTGGCGCGGAAGAAGGCCTTCTTGAAATTCTCGTGCGCGATCGATTCCTTCGCACAGGCGAAGCGGGTGCCCAGCTGCACGCCCACCGCGCCCATCTCCAGGTAGCCTGCAATCGCCTGGCCGCGCCCGATCCCGCCCGCGACGAAGACGAGGTGATCTTCGGAGAGCTCGGGCAGGAATTCCTGCGCCAGCACGCTGGTGGAAACAGGCCCGATATGGCCGCCTGCCTCCATCCCTTCGATCACCAGCGCATCGCCGCCGCTGCGCAGCAGCTTCTTCGCCAGCGCCAGCGTGGGTGCGAAGACGATGACCTTGGCGGGATTCTTGCCACCCTTGATCGCCTCCACGCTGCCCTTGGGCGGAATGCCGCCAGCCAGCACGATATGGGTGACGGCGTGCTTTTCGCACACCGCGATCAGGTCGAACAATTGCGGGTGCATGGTGATCAGGTTCACGCCGAAGGGCTTGTCGGTCATCGCCTTCGTCGCGGCGATCTCTGCATCGAGCAGCTCGGGCGTCATCGCCCCGCACGCGATCACGCCGAAGCCGCCCGCGTTGGAGATGGCGGAAACCAGGTTGCGTTCGGACACCCAGCTCATCGCGCCGCACAGGATCGCGTGCTTGCTGCCTAGGAATTCGGTGCCGCGCGCCATCAGCGCGTCTGTCTTGGGAGTATTGCTCATGGAGGCGCGATTAGGCGCGCCGGCGGGACCGGGCAAGCACTAGAACCATCCTGCATCTTTCAATTCGGCCACCCGCGTGCGTGCAACGGGCGCTTCCAGCCCGCCCGGAAGGACCAGCCGCACATTGCGCCCGTCACGCTTCACGTCCTCCACCGCGTCGCGTGCAACCCACCAGCTGCGATGGACCTGCGCCCCATCGACCCCGGCCAGCTCCGCCGCCGCGTCTCGCATCCGCAGCAGGATCAGTTCGGAGCCGAGCGCGGTATGCGCACGCACGTAGTGATCCTCCATTTCGAGCGCGAGCAGGTCGCTGCCGAGATGCGCGGGCAGCCGGTCGAGGAAGGGAATAGCTGCGGGTGGGCTTGCGACTTGCGGCTTCGGCGGCACGCTCAAATCGCCCGCTATCGGCCCCGCCTTGCGCCGTTCGATCTGGTGGAACAGGACGGTAACCCCGCTGCCGAGCAGCAGAACGTATGGGTAGGTCAGAGAGAACCGTTCGAAGGAGGGCAGCGAGAAGGGGCCCGGGAGCTGCCCCGCCCAGAACACCGCCAGTGTCACCGGCACGCTCGCCAGCAGGCAGGCTGCGATCCATAACGGCCATTCGGGCAGATCGAGCCGGGGGCCAAGGCTGGTCACAAGCGCGCCGATAGGCCGGAAGCAAGCATATCCTGTCAGCGCGAGGCCGACCCAGTAGATCAGCCGGACGGACAGCGGCATCTGGAAGCTGCCGAAGGGGCCCATCACGGCCAGCACCACGCCGAGCACCATCATGATCGACAGGTCGATCAGCACCTTTCGCAGCACCGGGTGCCGGGTAGTATCCTCGGTGCGGTGATCGCTGGTGTCCATCGGCGCAAAGTGGCGGACCATTCGCGCTTCGTAAAGTGGCAAACACGCGCAAATCCGGCGCTTTCACGCAGGGACTGCGCCGTCCGCGCAAGCCGCGTTGCGCGCGAGCGGGCCTGAGGCATCCAGGGGGCAGACAGACACCCAGGAGACCTTCGCATGACCACCCTCGCCGCCCCCGTACCCCGCTCGAAGCCCCGGTTCGACAACGGCCCGTTCCTCAAGTCGCTGATCGGTGTCATGGGCGCGCTGATGACCGCCGCCATAGCGGTGGCGGTCTTCAAGTTCGTGGCCGGGCTCGCCCCCGATGATGGCCGCTATCGCAACATGGCGATTGCCGTTCACGTCATCACGGTTGTGCCATGCGTGCCGCTGGGGGCCTACCTGCTGCTTTCGACCAAGGGCACGAAGCTGCACAAGATGCTCGGCAAGATCTGGGTCGGCCTGATGGTCGCCACCGCCATAGCCATCACCTTCGTGCGCGGCGGGACGGACTTCAGCTGGATCCACATCTTCGTGCCGATCACGCTGGTGGGCGCATGGCAGGTGGTCCGCACGGCCCGGAAGGGCGACATCGCAAGCCATCGCCGGAACATCACGCGGATGTACCTCGGCGCGCTGATGATCCCCGGCCTGTTCAGCTTCCTGCCGACGCGCCTGATGGGGATGTGGCTGTTCGGCTGAGGCGCGTCAGTCGTAGGTCAGGGTGACCCGGTCCGCTGCCTCTCTCGCGAGGCGGCGGGCTTCGTCGGTGTCGCCCGCGGTCGCCAGCGCGACGCCCATGCGGCGGTAGGGGCGCGTCACCGGCTTGGCGAAGATGCGGATGTCCGAACCGTTGGCCATCGCGTCGGCGAGGCCATCGTAAGACACCCGCTCACTCTCGCGGTCGGCGAGGATCACCGCGCTGGCTGCGGGGCGCGCGCGGATGGTCTCTGGCACGGGCAGCCCCATCACCGCGCGGGCGTGGAGGTCGAACTCGGTGAGGTTCTGGCTGACCAGCGTGACCATGCCCGTGTCGTGCGGGCGCGG
>CEVO01020631.1_pt1 | contig 18674 bp, 17 predicted proteins | sample 531511 | NCBI WGS metagenome assembly CEVO01 (sample SAMEA2623907, study PRJEB7988) | marine metagenome | biome: marine biome (ENVO:00000447); feature: mesopelagic zone (ENVO:00000213); material: "saline water (ENVO:00002010), including plankton (ENVO:xxxxxxxx)" | depth 800 m | reverse complement strand
GAGTCAACAGTTACTTCAGAACCACGAACATCATTACTATGAAATGCGCTACCATGATTAACATAAACTTCCGTCCTGTCATTTATCAAATAAACAAAATCAAATTTAGGATTAACAATAACATCAGAATCCTGACCTGAATTTAAGGGGTTTAATGCACTGACATCCCATGAAAAGTAATCGCCCCGAAACCCAATGGTGGTACGTAATTTTTCACTCCAATTAATACCTGCTTTTGCGAAAAAACCGAAGCTAAATTCCTTAACTTTATCGCTGCGTCGAGTTGATAATCGTGTCCTTTGTTCGGTTGCATAGACACCAACTTCATCAATAGAGTCATAACTGATATCCATTCCTAAAGAGGTATCATTTTCTTTCCCAAACCAATAGTTTGGCCGCTCGTAAAGAATGGATCCACCGGCTCTCCAACGTGAATCTACCTGCTCTACTTGATCTCCATTGACAGAATCGTCGAGAAAATAAGTCGGATTCTGAAAGAGATTTAATGAGTAGCGAGAGAGAAAGGCTTTATAATGAATGCTCTCACCAGATAGGTTCATAATAAAATTAAATCGAGACGATTTACCCCCAACAGAAGGATCCATTGACCCGAACCGACCTACACTTCCGTCTTTAATAGCTCTCAAAGGGATTTGATCCGTAGCATTCCAATTATTGTTAAAAATTGTTGCAATATATTTTGCATCCATGTTTTTTAGGGTAGTGGTGTATTTAGCTATACCATTGAATAACTGAGTATCTTCTGGGACCTGCCAAGGACCATCATATTTTTTTATCGTACCGCCCATCAAAAATGTACCTGGACCGGTATCCCATGAGTTAGCCATAAAAAGGCGCTGATGTTTTTCACTACCCCATGTGAATTTTACAGTGCCGTGCTCCAGTTGATCATATGTTTTGAAATTACTTGAACCAGCGGATGAAAAATCTCCTTGTTCTGCATGGTGTGTACCCTTAGAGTACGTTATTGTTTCGACTAATTCCGGAATAATAAAATTCATATCTAGGTAGCCGTTTCCATGGGCATGACTACGCAAATTTACCGGCATTCCGTCAAAGTTTATTGAGAAATCGGTACCGTGGTCTAGATTAATCCCTCTGAGAAAATACTGATTGGCTTTTCCCCCGCCGCTGTGCATAACAGCGATCATTCCTGGAATAAACTCAACCAACTCTCCAACCCGCGTTAAAGGACGATCCAATATATCATCGTATCCAACAATGCCATCGGATGCCGAATCAGCTGAACCCACAAGATCGGTTTCTCTACCCCACACTACAATTTCTTCAATTTCTTTTGGCTTTGCTGACTGAGCATAAATATTAGGTGCGAACATCAAGCTCACTAATAAGCCCAAAAAAGATAATTTACAAGAGATTGCTGACTTCATGGGCGTATAAAATACAACAACACAAAAAAAAATTCAGTCAAGAACTGTCAAGATAACGAATACGCATAAATCTGATAGGCAGCGAGAGTAACCCCGGCAAACATGAGGCCAAAATTAAAGTTTTTTGCGTGACGCTCAAAACCACCACTAGCTCGCCAAGCATTTATAAAAAATAGCATCACTATTAAAGCCAGTACCTGTCCAATTTCAACCCCGATATTGAAAGCAATAATATTTCCAACTATTCCGTTATCAGATAAAGTCATCTCTTGTAATTTTGTGGCCAAACCAAAACCATGAATGAGGCCAAAAGAAAACACAGCGAGTTTTGGATTTGGGTTAAACCCCAGTAATTTCTTTAATCCATCAAGGTTCTCTAGGGCTTTATACGCCACCGATAAACCAATCACGGCATCAATAAGATAAGTATTTACATGGATGCTCCCAAGAACGCCTGTTAATAGCGTAATACTGTGCCCCACGGCAAAGAGGGTGACGAAGATTGTGACATCCCTAAGACGATAAAGAAAAAAGATCACGCCTAATAAATACAAGATATGGTCGTAACCCGTAATCATATGTTTAGCGCCTAAATACATAAATATCACTAAGGCTTGACCAGGATTTTGCTCAATGAAAGCCGCATCTCGATCGGCTACGCCATGCGCAAAAACAAATGCCATACTAGCCATCAAGATAATTCCTATCGCTGATTTTATGATTGTTTTAGTGTGCATGCGTCATACCAATTACTTAACGTAGATACAATGTAATAGAGAAGATACAGTAAAAATTTAATCAAACCACCTAAAATCTTTCGAGCAGAGGCATTGACTGACATTCATATTCAATCTAGCTTATAAAAACCACCGAAAATTTAAGGGGTTGTTGAATGCAGTTATCCAGTTTTGAATACCAGGGAAAAAGATGTATTGGTGTTAGGAAAAACAATAAAATTGTTGTTATCGAATCGGCAACAATGAAACAACTTATTGCTATGGGAGACAAAGGTCTTGATATGGTGAATAAGGTGCTTAAAAATGTATCCCATGCAACTGTTGTTGGATTCGATTCGATTAGATGGTTACCTCCGATTACTAATCCAGGAAAAATTTGTGGTGTTGCTATGAATAATTCTGCAAGCAATGAACGTAAAATAAGTGCCCCTGATCATCCGGCATTCTTTCTAAAACCAACATCTTGTTTGATAGGTCACAAGGAACCAATACTAATCAGGCCTTATTATGGCAGCGCTCATCCCGAGCCTGAGCTAGCTGTTGTTATCGGAAAAAAAACTCGTGATGTAGATGCCACAAATGCAATGAAAAACATATTTGGCTACACAATTTTTAATGATGTCACGGGAAATGGAATGCGATCTGACGATCTTTTCCATTATTGGGCTCTTTATTCAAAAGATAATGATCCAGAAAAGTTGGAGCGTAGAGAGCAGCATCTATCGTATGCAGCAAGATACAAAGGAACAGATACGTTTGGATGCATAGGGCCCTGGCTAGTAACTTCTGATGAGATAGTAGATCCGGATAATTTAAATGTCACTTGCTCAATCGGTGGAGAATCAATAGCGGAAGACAGTACCCGATATTACAATTTTAAAATCTGTGAAGTAATCAGCTATCTTAGCCAATACCAAACTCTCAATCCCGGTGATATCATAAGCTGTGGAACAGCCTTCAAGCCATCGCCAGGAAGAAAATCGATTCATCATGCTAACTTCCAAAAAGTAAATGGTCCGGTTGAAATATCGATTGATGGATTGGGCACACTTATAAATCCCATAATTATTGAGGATAAGCCGATTGGGAATTGGCGTTTAACTAAATGAATAAAAAAAATATAATGGTAAAATAAGTAAACATGAATACCTTATTACTATGTGCCTCACACAGCCCTCTTTTGTATTGCTATGCAAAAGAGCCTGCTGACTTTAAAGAATTACAGAAAGCCTATAAAGAAAATGAAGAAAGAGTTTCTGAGTTTGATCCAGAACTGGTTGTCGCTTTTGGCTCCGATCATTTTAATGGTTTTTTTCTAAATCTGATGCCCGCATTTTGCGTGGGTCTCAAAGCCAAATCTACAAATGATATCGGTGGTTTTCAAGGAAAATTAGATGTTCCTAAAAACATTGCGATCGACATAGTAAATTATTTGCGTAAATATGATGTCGATCCAGCAACATCAAGCGAAATGACAATTGACCATGGTTTTTCCCAAACTATTAACAATATGTGTGGCGGCCTAAATGCACGAACTGTGGTACCTATATTCATCAACTGCATCAATGAGCCGTTTGTGCCTTTTAGACGCACACGATTAATGGGCGAAGCAATCGGAAGATACGCAAAATCTAACAATAAGAAAGTTCTTTTTCTTGCCTCTGGAGGAATGTCTCATCATCCCCGAAGATATTACCCTGAACTTGACGTAGGACCACCTGAAGTCACAGCTTGGCAACACTCAGGGGGTGATCACTCTGACTCCTTAACCCCAAATGAATGGATAAATCGTTTGGAAGAAATGCATCATGAAGGAGCAGAAATGATTGTTCGCGGTGAAAGAACAGCTGAAGACATGCGATTAAATCATAAAGCAGATGAGAAATTTATTGATGTTCTAGAAAGATACGCACTGAAAGAATTCGATGGTTGGGATCAATATAAATTGGTAGAAAACGCTGGTATTGGTTCAATGGAATTGCACACTTGGATAGCTGCAAGTGCTGCCCATCAAGCTGCTGGTGGTGACGCACCAAAACTTGACTTTTACTCTGTAACGCCAGAACTTGGTATTTCAACGGGTATAATGCACAGCTACTAAGAAAATCATCCCGTACCAACATAAGGAATAAGTCGACCAAGAAGCAGAACTCCTAACCATGCAACCAAAGAAACTGAGCCGATTACTTTTGCTAAGAGAGGAGTATCAGAAAATGGTTCCCATGTGGCGATGACAGGTTTTACTTTAATAGCAAACCATAGAGCATTTAAACCGGCAATCAGTACTAATAACATCTTAATTTGGAATCCGATATTAATTACGTATCTTGCTGGGTCTCCCAGAAAAAAAAGTGAGCCAGTAATAAAATTTATCAATAAACCTAATGATGCCCAGGGCAGTAATCTTTCTGTTGCAATTATGTTCATCTGTCTCAAAAAACCCATCAATCTTAAATCAATAATAAGCATTCCACCCAGTAATAATGAAAGACCAATAAAATGTAAAATCTCAGAGAAAGGCCATAACCATCCATGCGAGAGAATCCAGCTATTTATCGCACTACCCTCGATTAACTGTATTAGAATTTCAGTCATAATAATTTTCTTCTCAATTAGAGATAAGCTACTAATCGACCACTAAATATAGCAATCGTCCAACACAATAGTGATAAAACCGCGAGGTTACGAGTTGATTGGTCTTTAATCGTCTTTTTCTCGCTGGTATCCTCGTCCTTAAGATATAAACAACGATACAAAAATATTGCAACAATCACACCGACAATAATGGCTGCAATCTTAATTAAGAAGGGTTTACTGGTTACAAAATACGTTGCCTGAGACGAGAAAAGAGAAAATCCAGAAATAGCATTTATGGCCAATCCCGCCCAGCTAACCTTATATAGTGATTTGAAAGCACTTAACTCAATATCTTTTAATAAACCCAAAATCCTTAAATTAAGCATGGTAAAAATACCAACTACGATTGACAGTCCGACGGCATGAAGACTCAGCATTATTGGGTATCCCCAAAGGGATTCTCCAACCCAGAGTGCTATAGATGTTTCCTCAAGAAGTTCGAAAATACCCATTGTTTAATCCCTTAACTGTTTACAAATAAAAAATTATTTTCCTTCTCAACGTATATGTAGGCGATAAGCAATTATACCGCCAATAGCCATTGGGATAGAAAAAAATATAAAATTTGCTGACATGCTGAACCCAGCAGCGATCAGGTAGCCTGCAACTAATGGTCCAGCAACTGCGCCTGTTCTTCCAAGGCCTATGGACCATCCTATACCGGTGCTTCGAATCTTAGTTGGATAAGCTTTAGCAGCTGCTCCATAAAGACCAGTAAACCCTCCCTGTTGCAAAATACCAATAAGAAAAATCATGGGTAATAACAAACTAAGATTATTTGGGGTCATAGCAAAAATAACCATGCCCAAGGAGGCTAAGATTGAGAGCACAAAAATAATATTAGTTAATTTCCAGCGAGTTGAGAGCCAACCCATAAAATAGATACCGATAACTCCTCCTAGATTAAAGAGAAAAAATGCCTCTCTGCCGACCACATTTTCATATCCAGAATCTTCTATTAACTTCGGAATCCAGCTCATTAAAAAATAGAGAGTGCTAAAACAAAGGAAAAAAGCTGTCCATAGAGTAAGAGTTGTAATCCTATTGTCATCTGATAAAAGTTCACGCATATTCTGAAGAAAACCGGTCTTGCTATTTTTATCTTCTGTCAATGACATCTCGGGAAGTTGATCGAGAGCTGGTTTCTTCATTTTTTTAAGAATAACGTTTACTCTCTTTAGCGCATTTTTAGGTCTACTTTCGACAAGATATTTGAGTGACTCAGGGATAAATAACCAAGCTACTATAACCATTGATACCGTAAGAGCTCCGCCAAACCAAAACATACCGCGCCAACCATACTCGGGCAATATTAATCCTGCGACTACTGCAGTCATCATCGCTCCGAGGGGATATCCCGAAGTAACGACAGCAACTGATAAAGCGCGATATTTCTCAGGACTATATTCTGCTGCAAGAGCTGCTTGAGAGGCAAGCATAGCGCCTGCGCCCAGTCCGCTAATGAATCTTAAAATAATAAATTCAGTCAATGTTGATGCATTCGCTGTAAGAAGTATAGAAAAACCAACCAGGGCAACACTCAGGATGATCATATTGCGCCTACCGATAATATCTGATACAGGTGCTAACAACATTGCTCCAGCCATCATTCCTGCCAGAGCGAAGCTAAAAATCCAACCCAATAAATCAGGTGTGAGCACCAACTCGCTAGATACCATATTTGCAACTACAGCCATTGCGGTTATATCAAAACCATCCAACATATTAAAAAATAAGCAAAGCCCTATAACCAGAAACTGTTGTCGACTCATCGATCCTGAATCAATTATTTCATTAATAGACGTCGAACTTTGATGATGAGACATGCACTTACTCCATTTGACTATTTTGTCATTAGATAATTGCGATAACTTACTTTGATTTTGATTCTCGCTCTAAGTATTGCTCCAACCGATGTAATGTCTCCATTGCTGGAAATACCTGCAAAACACTGCCATTTGGTTCTCTTCCTTCACGAATTGCGTTAATAAATTCACGATCTTGTAGTTCAAGACCATTCATTGAAACATCAATATTTGAAAGATCAATTTGATTATCATATCCATCAATAAGATCATCATATCGAGCAATATAGGTTCCATTATCACATATGTATCGAAAAAATGTTCCAAGTGGGCCATCATTATTAAATGATAAAGTAAGTGAACACATTGCTCCTGACGGTACCTTTAATAAGAAACTCATATCCATTGCAATACCCAATTCAGAATGAATAGGGCCCTGCATTGCTTGTATTTCAGAGACAACTTCATTGGTCTGATACTGAAAAAGATCGATGGTATGACAAGCGTGATGCCAGAGAAGATGGTCAGTCCAGCTGCGGGGGTTTCCCTCTGCATTAGTATTCGTTCGTCGAAAAAAGAAAGTTTGTACATCAAGATGCTGGAGTTTTAGCTCTCCTTTCTTCATTCTCTGACGAATCCACTGATGTGAGGGATTAAAACGTCTTGTATGACCCGCCATTGCAACAAGTCCAGTTTCTTTCTTTTTTGCAACCACCTTTTCGGCGTCTACCAAAGAGTCAGCCATAGGAATTTCTATTTCGACATGTTTACCAGCTTGCATTACTTCTATGGCTTGCGCAGCGTGAATAGGTGTAGGTGTTGCTAAAATTGCAGCTTCAATTCCTGGTTGTGCAAGTCCTTCTTGGAGATCTCGAGTCCAAAATGGGATGTTATATTCATTAGCAAGTAATTTTGTTGAGTCAGTTTCGCCGCCAACCAATACACTAACCTCTACATCTTCAATTTTTCTAAGACTCAAAAGATGTTTTTTTCCAAAAGCACCTTCTCCTACAAGACAAATTTTCATTACTTCCTCCACAAAAATTAATCATCATCTTCTAAAATAATGAGGCCAGCAGCAGTGTTGGATGCTGGGACGTGATAGTGCCTATAAATTTCACGTACTTTTTTTCCTAACGCTCCTCTCATTACTAACCACATTACTAATTCCACTCCTTCAGAGCCAGCTTGCATAATATAATCGTGATGATGGATTTTAGTGAGTTCTTCAGATTGATTACTAATCCTGTCGAGAAACGAAATATCAAACTCTTTGTTAATAATACCTGCTCTTTCACCTTGTAGTTGGTGAGACATACCGCCTGTACCTATAACGGCAATTTTTTCATTGGAATCAAATGTATCTATCGCTCCACGGATTGCTCTTCCAAGTTTGTAGCAACGTAAACCGGTTGGAGGTGGGTATTGGATAACATTCACGCAGATAGGAATAACTTTGCATGGCCATTCTTCAGGTTGATCATACATAATTGATAGCGGTACAGAAAGTCCGTGGTCAACCGTCATTTCATTAGCTATTGTCATATCAAATTCCTGAAGAATCAATGATTCTGCTAGATGCCAAGCTAATTCGGGATGACCTTTTACATTCGGTATCTCGCGAGGACCATAACCTTCATCTGATGGCATAAACATATCAGACACGCCTATCAGAAAAGTTGGTATTAATTCTAATGAAAATTCTGATGCATGATCATTATATATAATAATTACTACATCTGGCTTTGTTTCAGACATCCACTGACGAGCTTTCTTGTATCCATCAAATAAAGGCTTCCAGTATGGTTGACCTGTTTTACCATTATCGATAGCAGCGCCGATGGATGGTACATGCGAAGTACCTATACCGCCCACTATCTCATTCATCATTTTTCTCCATCTTCCTATTCATGTGACGAGGATTTCCCTTTTCATCCTTACCTCCGGATAACATAATTTCCTTAAAATCTTCCTCAGAAATATTAGACATTAATCCACTTATTTTCTGCATTGAAAATCCGTCAAAAATAGCAATTTTAAAAATATAATAAATGTTTCCACCAAGTTGAATCATAGATAGCCAGTCTCTATTAATTACTGCTTCTTTTTGTTCGAGCGTCATCGAAAATCTTTCGAGATATCCTTGCTCATCATCTCGAAATGCCTCGCGATTAGCTGGAACATTTAACGACATACAAAACATATTTAGATGATAGCCTTTGCGTGAATGTTCCTTAGTAAAAACATAAGTTCCTGGAATGGAATCAAAATTTTTTTTATTACTCGTCATCTGACATCTCATCTTGTGATTCAACATAAACCAACCCGCTATCTTTCAGCCGATCTCGCATATTATATAGGTCAATACTTAGTTCGCCATTTTTGAAACGTTCACGTTTCTTGTTTTCCTGATCCACGCGTTTATTAGCTTTTTTTGCTACTTGGGAAGCATCTTTTCTTGAAACAATACAAACACCATCATCATCCGCGATAACCACATCGCCTGGCTCGACTCTTTGACCGCCACAAATGATCGGGATGTTAACAGACCCGACTCTTTCTTTAACTGTTCCTTGCGCTGATATTACTCGTGACCATACTGGAAAACCCATCTGCGTTAGTTCTTTGACATCACGAATACCTGCATCAATAACCAACCCTTTAATACCACGGGCAATGGATGAAGTTGCCAGTAAATCACCAAACATACCATAAGTACTTTCATCAGTTGTACCAACAACAAGAATATCCCCTGGAAGGCAGAGCTCTAGAGCTACATGAATCATCCAATTATCATTCGGATGAGTAAGAACAGTCACAGCACTTCCTGCTATACGAGAATCCTTATAGATTGGCCTAATGTGAGGATCCATTAATCCTAGGCGATTCTGCGATTCATGGCTTGTCGCCACACCAATTTTTTCCAAAATTGAAATATCTGAAATATTGGCTCTTTTTATATTCTTAACAGCAATTGTTTTCATAAATACTCAAAATCCAAAATTATAAAGGCGGGCTGGATTATCGACCAGTATTTTTTGTTGGAGAGCTATATCATTAATCATCGATGGAAGGATATCCACTAAATCTCCATCATTTGGAATAATCCCAACATTAGGATGTGGCCAATCTGTACCCCAAAGACATCGATCTGGAGCCGCCCTAGCACATGCTTCACCAAAAGGAATTGCGTCAAAATAAGGTGGGCCTTCAGATGAAATCCTTTCACAACCAGATATTTTTATCCACAAATTATTGTTTGATTTTAATTTGGCAAGTAATAGTCGAAATGACTCTTGATTAAGACCTTCGTTAGCAGAAACCCTCCCCATATGATCTATAACAATAGGAGTAGGAATATCATCTAATAATTTCTCATATTTTATTATATCGGCTGCATCAAAGTGTAATTCCACATGCCAGGGTAAACTGGATACTCTATCAATAATTTGCTTAACTTCTCCAATATTTGGTGCACCGCCAAGATGCTTTACAAAATTGAATCTAATGCCACAAATTCCTTTCTCATGCAAAAAATTAAAATCTTTTTTAGTAAAAGATATATCAGCATTGCATACGCCGCGATAAGAATCTCGATTGGACGCAATGGCATCAATCATTGCGCTATTATCAACTCCATGACAACTAGCTTGTATAATGACAGCGCGTTCAATGCCTAATATTTTATGTAATTCTTTTAGTTTTTCCTTGGGGGCATCAGGAGGTGTATACCGACGATTAACTGTGTAAGGAAATGTTTCGTTTGGACCAAAAACATGGCAGTGTGCATCACAAGCTAATTTAGGCATTAAAAAAGCGGGTATATTTGTATTTGGATCAGGCGGAGGTATTGATTTCATAACAAAAATCTATTCTAGTAGGTATTATTAATGATCTAAAGTAATCTAACTTTTATTCTTAATATACATAACAAGCAACAAGAATTACGGAAAAATTATGATCATAGATTGTCACGGACATTATACAACAGCACCCTCTGAGCTTGGTGATTATCGGGAAAATCAGAAAAATGCTCTCTCTAAAAACAAAGAAAATCAAGTTGAAAAGGGAGAAATTAGAATATCTGATGATCAAATTAGAGAAAGTTTAGAAAACAAACAACTTAAACTACAAAAAGAAAGAGGTACTGATCTTACTCTTTTCTCACCGCGTGCCAGTTGGATGGGGCATCATATCGGAAATCAAACAACTAGTAAGTACTGGACTGAACATTGTAATGAACTTATTTATAGAATAACCCAATTGTATCCAAAAAATTTCGTAGGGATAGCTCAACTCCCCCAGTCGCCAGGATCTAGTATAAAAGCAAGTGTCTCCGAATTATCTCGTTGTGTTAATGAATTGAATTTTGTCGGATGCAATCTAAGTCCTGATCCCTCGGGTGGTTATTGGAATTCCCCCCCACTTGGGGATCGTTACTGGTATCCGATGTATGAAAAAATGATTGAACTAGAAGTGCCCGCAATGATTCATGTGAGCGCCTCATGTAATCCTTGCTTCCATAGTACAGGGTCGCATTATCTCAATGCTGATACAACTGCATTTATGCAGTTAATCACCTCTAATATTATAAAAGATTTTCCAACTATCAAATTTATTATTCCTCATGGAGGTGGTGCTGTTCCCTATCATTGGGGGCGATTCCGTGGCTTAGCAGATATGATGAATTTACAACCATTAAATGAATTAATTGATGAAAATATATTTTTTGACACTTGTGTATATCATCAAGCAGGAATAGATTTATTACTCAATGTTATTCCTAAAAAAAATATTTTGTTTGCTTCAGAAATGATTGGCGCAGTAAGAGGTATAGATCCCCAGACAGGATATTATTTTGATGACACACGCAGATATATTGAAAATAGCAATACGATTGATGGTACCGATCGACATCAAATATTTGATGAAAACAACCGTCGCGTATTTAGTCGTCTAAGACATTTTTCTTTTGATAGGTAATGAAGCAACTAGAGGAAAAAGAAACAGCAACATAACCCCGCTAATTAAATAGAGAAAATAGAAATCTTGTGTCATCTCATAGCTCTTTGAGATTAAAAATACGGCAAGCGGACCAATTGAAAATGAAATAATAAATTTAATGCCATAAACCAAGCTCTGGTATTGAGAAGGAGCTATTCGTGCTAGAAGTATATTTTCTGCAGGTAAAATACTCGAATTTACGGCAACTATCATAAAAGCAAAAATAATTAACCAATAGCTAAAAAAATTAGCCAGAAAAAAGAACAAAATTGACTGACCTAAAATACCAGAGACATAAATAAGTTTTTCTGAATAAGAATCTGCAAGAATCCCTCCTGCATAGTTCATTAAACCGCTAATAATATATATAAAAGCAATAATTACTCCGATGTTAAATGTATCCAAACCAAGACTTTCAGTTAGTCTTATTTCTATTATCTTAGGTAAGGAAGTTTGTAAAATCTGAAAAACAAACCCTAAAGAAGTGATGCTTACCAACATAATAATAATAATCTTAAAATAGTCACTTTTTTTGGGATTTTGTGAAAACTTATCAGATTGAACATTCTTTAAAGAAATATGATTTGAAAAAATATGCCAGGAGAGGCCTATACCAAATGCAAGAGAAACAACGCCAGGAATGATAAAAGCCATCTGCCAATTATAATAATCAATAATAAACCCTGAAATAAGCGCGCCTAAACCAATCCCAACACCGCCAAAAATGTTATTAAATCCTAGTGCTCTCCCAGTATCCCGAGAAAAATTAACAACCCACGATATGCCTGCGGGATGATATATGGAACAAAATAATCCCAATAACGATAAATTAATCATCAACGTCATCTTTTGTTCGCTAAGTCCACAAAAAATTGATGCTAACCCCAAACCTATAAACATGGTTGCGATCATTCCTGAACGACTCCAGCGATCGCTAAGCCACCCCGCAGGTATGGAACCTAAACCTACTAATAATGATCCTATAAGCCACAAATTAATTAATTCATCGTAAGAAAACTTCCAGTCATCTTCGATCGCTAAAACAATGAAAAAATAAAATGCAGCAAACATATGCATGAAAAGGTGGCCACTAGCAGCGTAGAATGTTGATAATGTCTTAGTATTTTTTGACATTTATTTGATCGATAAAATAATTGGAATGCTAATTTATAAGACCCAAAGAAGTAAAAGTAGATTAATTAATAATCCTTTTCCCTTGTTTAGGAGTCTCGAATGGAACGCATGACTAAATTCTCAAGCAGTGGAATCTTAAAGTGATTATAGTTTAAAGGTACAGCGCCGCGCGAAGCTGAGCTTCCTGCAAGTATAGCGGTTTCTTCATTTTTTTCGCTACCTCTAGCTATGCTCTCGGCAACAAGCATACGTTTCGGAATACACTGAACACCTCCACAAGTGATCCGAATATCTTCGATGATATTATTTTTTAGACGCATGGCTAATGCTACATTAGCTAATGCAAAATCCCATGTGTTTCTGTCTGCAACCTTTTCAAAGTAAAAAATTGCTCCTGCCCAAATTTTAGGCAACCTAATTGCGGTAAGTAAATCATCAGGTTGCAGTATGGTCATTCTTTCAATATCTATTTCCGGACCAATAAAAAATTCGCCAGCGGGTATTATGCGTTCTCCCTTCTTATTAACAACAACCATTGTCGCATCCATTGAAACTAGAGTTGGCGCTGTATCAGACGGTGTTACTGCAACACAACGATTCGCTTCAAATAAACAATGTTCTCTATTCATGCCTTCCGGTGTATCTGCGTAACAAGTAGTACCTCCGGCACGATAACAATCAATACCACCTCGGTAATACCAACATCTTGTATCTTGACAAATATTTCCTCCGATTGTTCCTACGTTTCGGATCTGAGGGCTTGCTACACGAGAAGCTGCGGTCGATAAAAGACTGTAATGATTTTTGATAAGAGTATTTTCAGTGATTTCAGTTAATGTTGTCAAAGCACCGATTTCAAGACCATCAGATGTTTCACGAATGCCGCGCATTTCATCAATTTTAGATAGATCTATCACTGATGACGGACGTTTTGCTCTATCTTTAAACCAATCTAGGCTATCTTGACCTCCTGCCATTTTCCAACTATCTGACCCAAGCTTATCAAAAAGCTCGAGAGCGCTTGCAATATCTTCTGGTTGATAAAGATCGAAACGTTTCATCATATCTTTCATCGTTTTTTCCTTTAAAAGGTATATACCTGAAGAGGTTGATACGACTGATCTCGATTATTCACTGCATTTATAATCATATCTCGAACAATTGGGGTACGATTAAAATAATGCCCTCCCAATGCATCAGAGATTGCACAAACCAATGCTGCTGCTGCACAGCCCATTACTGGTTCACCCATACCGCGAACACCAACGGGATTTTGAGGATCAGCAATATCCACTGAATCCCACCCCATTTCAGATGGAACATCCAGATATGAAGGAGGTTTAGATTGGTAGAGACCAACATTAGCTGGTAATCCATTTTGAGGGTCGTACACAAGGCGCTCTAAACTAGCAAGTCCAACGCCCATAACAGCACCGCCTTTCACTTGGTTGGATAAACCCATTGGGTGAATAACAGTGCCGCAATCAATGACGCCTTCATACTCAAGAATTTCAAATTTTCCTGTTTCGGTATCGAGTTCGATCGCCATAAAACCAGCTGCTAATGCAGGAGGCGTAGCATTAATATCATAATTATCCTTGGCAACACCAATAAGCCCGGACCCTTTCACGCCCTCAACAGAAGCGCGAGTCATTGGGTTTATATCTCCTGGCATTTCATGCCCATCAAAGCGACCTCCGATTTCAATTGCTTGTTGTGCTGCTTCAGCATAAGTGATTTTTTTCTCTGGGTTCTTTATATCAAAAACTGTTTCATTACCAATCTGATAATTCTCTGGTGAACCCCCTAGAACAATGGCGGCAATCGCTAATAGTTTTTCTTTAGCATCCATAGCAGCAGCATGATTACTGCGAGAAATGGTAAAAGATGTATTACTTCCAAATTGACCAATATTCCAGGGTAAATGTTTACGTGAATCGCCGCGCTCTATAATGCAGTTATCCCAATCATATTTAAGCACCTCGGCCACAACTCTTGATGTCGCTGCATATGAATATGTACCTAAATTACCGACACCAGAATGGATATAAAGCTTGCCATCTGGAGCAATTCGGATCAATCCATCAAAACCTGCAAATCCTGCCGAATGATAGGCCTGCCCTATTCCGACACCAATAACTTTTGACCCATTTTTTTGACCACTTTTTTTGATTTTTTGATCCCATTTAAATTTTTGAGCTCCTTCATTTAATGCTTCTACAATATAAGCACTTGTCACCTTCTTCTTTTTATCAGCGCCGTATGCCGATTGGTTGGTTGGAGCATTCATTTTCCTGATCTCTAATCGATCAATTTTTAATTCTTTGGCAGCCCGATCTAAAAGCGGTCCCATCACCATAGCGATCTGATTCTGACCTGGTCCTCTTTGCGCCCCTCCGGGAGGAGTATTGGTTAATACTGGCACGCCTCGATAATGCATGGCATTGGGCTGATAACACAATGAGACTGCATCCGCAGCACTGTTGTAGTCCGGAAAACCACCATTCGGTCCACAAGATTGAACTATATACAAATCAACAGCTAATAGTTTTCCGTTTCCTTTGAAACCTAGCTTAATACGCCCTTGGAAACCACCTCGATTCGAACCGATAAAATATTCTTCAGTACGACTAATTCTCAGCATAACAGGACGCTGTATTTTTTTTGACATATAAGCTGGTATTGCCATTGATGAATAGGCTCCACCTTTTGACCCAAATCCACCCCCACAGTATTCTGCTATATAAACTAAATTTTCTGGCTCTATACCAATTAGATTTGCTAGGCCAGGGGCAACAAAGCTTTGACTCTGTGATGAACCAAAGACATAGCATTTTCCATTTTCCCAATACGACATTGTACTTCTTGGTTCCATACTATGATGGGCATTACTCGCTGTTATAAATGTTTCATCAAAGACAACTTTAGCTTCAGAGAACTCTTTATCTAGGTCACCATAAGACCAGTCAGCAATCGGTTTACCCGTCATTGGTAATTGATCGTCAGAAGATAAAGCAAAATCTTTTGCGGTCCACTTAAGTACTTGACTAGGAACACCTCGGTTTGCGATATTGCCTTCATCCCTTGCATTTGGGCCACCTGGATACAAACTTTTTAAAGGGTCAAGAACAAACTCTCTAGGCTCAATATCATAACGAATATTTTCCAGAGCATCTGATGCAGTCGTTTCGTCTACAGCTGCAACTGCTAGAATTGGCTCACCAACATAATGTGGATTATTGGTCAGTATCTGTTGAGAAACGCCATTAGCAGCAGGGATATCATCTGCCGTCAAAACACCTAATACTCCTTCCATTGCCAAGGCTTTGCTGGCGTCAATATTTTTTACCTCAGCGTGAGGCATTGGACTTAGCAATAACTTACAAAATACCATACCTTGAACTCTAAAATCTTCAGCATATTTGGCTTTACCTGTAACTTTTCCGTGTATATCAGGAGGAATAAAGTTCTTTCCAATCAATTTATAAGCCATATCAAACTACCTCCGAGGCACGCATTACTGAGTTTAAGTAATGATCATAGGCGCCACAACGACAGAGATTTCCAGATAATGCATGTCGGACCTCATCACGTGTTGGTTTGGAATTTTTTTCTAACAAAGCAACAGCTGACATTATTTGTCCTGGAGTACAAAAACCACACTGCGGACCCAATTCATCAATAAAGGCTTGTTGGACGGGATGTAGATCTCCATTGGAACTTTGCAGACCCTCGACAGTACGAACATTTCTATTTCCAATTGAGTGAGTGAGGATTGAACAGGAATAATGCGTAACATCATCAATAATGACAGTGCAAGCGCCACATTCTCCTCTATCACAACCTAATTTTGTTCCAGTTAGGGCTAATTTATAACGGAGCGTCATAGCGAGGGTTTCATAAGGAAGAACATCAACTCTTCTCACTTGTCCGTTAATAGTAAGTGAAATGAGTCTTTCAATTGATCCTATTGTTGGTTTACTGTCAGAGGAACAACCACCAAGACTTGTAACAAACAAACTTGATGATCCAGCAACTGCGCCGGAAGCTATAACCCCTTTTATAAAAGCACGTCGCGAAGCGTGTCTTTTTGAAAATGAAGTATTTTCATCCACAAACATTGTGGAGCCCGAGTTTTCTGGATCATATAAGATCGGATCCTTCACAATAGAACATCGCCCCTGTATTATTTGTCTCGTGCTTAAACTATTTCAATCTCAAGTATCATTTTAATACTTAATACCTTATTGATATTTTGTTAGATTCGCAAAATTTTCTCAAATCAAGTATGTAAAAAAAATAATCAATCGATTCTTATCTATTGGCGATAAGCAGATCGATCCCAAAATTCTTCAAGTTGACCTTCCAAATAAAGGCCTCGAAAAAATGTGTAAGGATCACAGCCAACTTTAGCAACCACCGGTGTACCAGTATTTCGCTTCATAACTCGTCGAATATAAGGTGTTCTAGTATAATTTTCAGGATCATGTAACCACAAATCTGCATGCAAATACCCGCCCTTACCCAAATAAAAGCGCTCCATGGTATACGCATTAGCCGAAATTGGTTGACCGCGAGTACTTATAAATGCTGGTGTAAGATTAGTAGTTTTAACAACCAATGTTTCTCCAACCCAATGACCTTTTGAAAAACCAAGCGATGAATTCGTTGCAGTATCTGGTAACTCTCGATCATCGAGATAAATTCTTCTCACATAATCAGCTCCATAAATAATTACTACATAATCTTCTGTATTAATAACTTCCATTGTGTAAGGCATACCTGATGCCATTATAAGACCCATCGACCCACATCGACTATTAGGATTATCCATCTCTAGATAGTTATCAATAACTGACTGGCCCTTTGGAGTCATGGCGTAATTGATTTTACGAATAGGCCAAAAACCAGAGGCACGGTTCCAAATTCCACTAAGATCAACAAGAGAAGGTAAAATGTTATCAGATATTTGTTCAGAATTTGACCGACTGCCCGTGAATTCTCCCCCTTGCATCGGATTTCCAAGAAAATCATGAGATCCATTATGACTTACCTTGCCCTCTAACTTTCCTTCATCAGTAATTTTTCCTGAAAATGTGCTGATATGCCCTGTATCCCAAGCAGTAGACCAATCGAGATCAAACTCAAAGTAGTTTTTATTAAATCTGACATTGACAGGACCATCATAAACGTATGCTTTTATCTTGCCTGCGTCTTCCTCAAAAGATACATCCACATGTGAGGTTGTTTTTCCACCGGCAAAACCGGTAGTCATAATATCCCAATCGCCCAAAAGTTTTGTATTCTCTATATCAATTGTAATATCAGTAGAAACAAATTCTTGCTTGAGTGTATTTTTAGTAACAACATCCTTACCGGCATCAGAACTGCCCCTTGAACGCAAGGGCGAAATAACCTTGCCATCTTCGGTTGTTATGGTAGTAATAGACATACGTTTCGAATGATTACGGCCAAGTATGCCAAAAACTTTCACCTTATCTCCTACCTTAAATGTATCTTTCTTCCAACCTATTCTTCCAAGTATCATAAGATTCATGGTTTGCAAATCCCATGTCTCCGTTTCGCCATTATCATTAATAACATCAAGGTAATATCGTGCATGAGGGTTTTTATAAATGACTTCTGTAATAGTTCCTGCAATCAACCCTTCTCTACCAGAATCGTAGTCAGCCGCAAAAGCGTGATGTGCTAGTGCATTATTCGTATATAAAATGAAGAAAAATAGCGTATACACCAATCTGAGCATATAGTTACTCCCGTAGAATCTTTTTCCAATATCAGTGTTTACCCGGTTCCCATCCGAAGTTTCCACCAATCATATCTTTTGCAACTTCCTTAGGTAAATCTTCAAGTTCTGTAGCCATTGTGTCATTCCATCGATTCAAAAATCCAAATAAGGAAATGGATGCAACTATTTCAACAAC
>CEVO01040146.1_pt1 | contig 19128 bp, 16 predicted proteins | sample 531511 | NCBI WGS metagenome assembly CEVO01 (sample SAMEA2623907, study PRJEB7988) | marine metagenome | biome: marine biome (ENVO:00000447); feature: mesopelagic zone (ENVO:00000213); material: "saline water (ENVO:00002010), including plankton (ENVO:xxxxxxxx)" | depth 800 m | reverse complement strand
AAAAAAATCTAATTTTAAATATTTAATATTCAAAAAAGTATTTTATTTAAAGTTATAAATGATATTTAAGAATTGAAATATTTGTATATGCAAATCAATAATTTTATATAATGTGATTCATCGTTTTATTAGTTTAATTACATTACAATATGATTGTTATTTCAATATATGGAACTAATGGCATTTAAATGCAGTTAAGCAAGATTAAACTCTCTGGCTTTAAATCATTTGTTGATCCAACAACTATTTCATTCCCAAGTAACCTCGTTGCTGTTGTCGGTCCTAATGGTTGTGGAAAATCTAATGTAATTGACGCTGTTCGCTGGGTAATGGGAGAGAGTTCAGCTACTAGATTACGTGGAGACTCAATCGCAGATGTCATATTCAATGGCTCTAGTTCACGTAAACCCATTGGTAAAGCCTCAGTTGAACTCCTTTTTGATAATTCTGATGCAACACTTAGTGGTGAATATGCAAAATATAATGAGATTTCAATCCGCCGAGAAGTTTCTAGAGATGGAATTTCAAAATATTATTTAAATAATACAAAATGCCGCAGGAAAGACATAACTAGTATTTTTTTGGGGACTGGGCTTGGGCCAAGAAGTTACTCAATCATAGAACAAGGAATGATTTCTCGTCTTGTTGAGGCAAAACCTGAAGAAATGAGAGTTTTTGTTGAAGAGGCAGCTGGCATTTCAAAATACAAAGAAAGAAGAAAAGAAACTTCAAATCGAATCAAGCATACCAAGGAAAATCTTTGTAGATTGGAAGATGTAATTGATGAAGTTGAAAATCACCTAAAACATCTGCAAAAACAGGCAAGAGCAGCTAAAAGATACACAAAAATGAAAGAGGATGAGCGAAAAATTTCAGCAGAACACTTCGCTATTCGATTGAGAGAAATAAAAGAACTGCAAAATAACGCAAATACAGAATGTTCAAGGAAACAAACAATTCTAGAATCTTTTATTGCTGAGCAAAGAGCAATAGAAGCAGCAATAGAAGTTATCCGTGTTAAGCAGTCAGATAAGCAAGAAATATTTAACAATGTTCAGGCGCGTTTTTATAAAACTTCATCTGAAATAGCAAAAATAGAACAGTCAATAGAGTATGCAGCTGATTTAAAACAAAGGCATAGAAAAGATCTGGAATTAACGATACAAAATACCAAAGAAATTAGTGATCACATAAAAAAGGATTCGATCAGAATTTCAGAATTTGAATCATCCTTGAGCTCACTTACTTCTGAACTCGAACAGTCACAGAAAAATGAGAAACAATCTGCAGTTTTGTTAAACAAGTTAACAGGAGAAATGCGAGAATTACGCGAAGAAGATATTAAATTAACTGATGATCTGGATAATTATCTTGGAACGATGAGGGTAGTTGAAAATAAATTTGCATCAATAAATGCAATACAAAAAGCAGCTTTAGGCGAAACTAATGAAAGTATTAATGGCTGGTTAAAAAATAAAGGCTTATCAAAAAGTAAAAGGGTTGCTAATTCACTTGAAGTGCAAAAAGGCTGGGAGAATGCAGTAGAAACAGTACTTGGCGGCTATCTACAAGCAATTTGCGTGATTGACATAGAAGATGCTGTTCGCAACTTAATATCATTAAAATCAGGAGAAGTATCTTTTATAGATAAAAATTACTTTTTTGAGCCGTCCAAGCACATACATCCTTCACTTAGTTCAAAAGTTAAGAATGCACCCGCTGCTATAATCAGCGTACTAGATTCTGTATTAATTATAGAGTCATATGAAAAAGCTTTGGAGTTACGTAAAAAAGGTTTTAAAAAATATTCATTTGTAACAAAAGAGGGACTATGGATTGGAGCTGGTTGGCTACGGGTAAAAAGAGATTCAGATGAAGACCCTGGGTTACTTGTTAGAAAAGAGCAACTAAAAAACCTAGCGAAAGAAATTCAAGGAATAAATGGAAAAATAAACAATTTTAAGAAACAATTAAAAAAAATCAGGCAACGACAAAAAGAATTAGACAATGAATTAGAGGAATCTCGCGAAAAATTTAGTAAAAATAGAAATTTATCTCAAGAAATTACTATTAAGATTGAAAATAAAAAATCAACAAAAGAGTTTGTGAATCAAAACCTTGGCCGTATGAAGAAGCAACTTAGTCATTTTTCTAGCCATGAGAGTGAAATACAAGAGCAAATAGATTTAGGTAATCAACCAATAACTAATTATCAGAAAGATTTAGACGAACAGTTGAAAAATCGTTTAGATATTGAATCTAAACTATCCGCATTTCGAAAGGATGTAGAAAAGATAGAAATAGAGTTAAGAGAAACTGATCAAAAAAGGATGCAGAAAGAACAAGATATTGAAAAATCTCGGCAATCACTTAACGATAACAAGATTGAATTGGAGGCATTAAGAGTTCGTTATGAGGGTCTTTTTGAGCAATTTTCTCAAACTAAATTCAAGTTAGATCATCTGCTTGATAGTCTTGATAAATCAGTGACAGTAGAAGATTGGAGTGACAAGCTCGAACGTATTCGTTCTCGGATAAATAGACTAGGACCAATTAACTTAGCTGCGATAGATGAACAAAATAATCAATCAGAGAGGAAAGAATATTTAGATTCTCAATTGAAGGATTTGAAGGACGCTTTGAGTACCCTTGAAGGAGCAATAAAGAAAATAGATCGTGAAACTAAACATAGATTCAGTGAAACTTTCAATAAAATAAACTCAGGATTTAAGGATTTATTCCCAAAACTATTTGGTGGAGGGCACGCTTATATCGAGCTTACTAGTGAAGATCTATTATCTGCAGGCGTAACGGTTATGGCAAGACCACCAGGAAAGCGCAATAGTAATATTAATCTTTTATCTGGAGGAGAAAAAGCATTAGCTGCTGTTGCTCTTGTGTTTGCAATTTTTAAACTCAATCCTGCACCATTTTGCCTTCTAGATGAGGTTGACGCACCTCTTGATGATACCAATGTAAATAGGTTCTGCGATATAGTTAAAGAGATGTCCATGAAAGTTCAATTTGTGGTTATTACTCATAATAAAGTTACCATGGAATTAGCAAGGCAATTATTAGGAGTTACTATGCAAGAAGCAGGTGTATCACGAATGGTATCCGTTGATATTGATGAAGCGGTTCAAATGGTTGTTAATTAATCCTTATTAGGATAGCCATAAAATTATGAGTGAATTAAGATTATTGCTTTTAGTTTTTGGGCTATTGCTTATAGCGATTATCTATTTTTCAGGTAAAAGAAAAAGTAAAATTTCAAAAGAATCAAGTAATCCAGATAGAATCGAACCCATTGTTGATGGCAAAAACGAAAACGTTAGTTTAGATGAGCCATTTGATAATGCATCCAATTTTGCTATAGATCGTGATTCATTTAAAAAAAATAAAATCGTTACTGTTCGCATTATTCCTATAGATAGAAAAGTTTTTCATGGTGATGTATTAATTCAATCTTTTAAAGATAATGGTTTGAGATACGGAAAATTTGATATTTTTCATCGATATCAGGAAAACAATTCAGATGAAATAATTTTTAGCGTAGCAAATTCAAAAGAACCAGGTACTTTTGAAATTAAGAATATAAAAGAAGAAGAAATTCTAGGTATTACACTATTTTTAAATTTACCCGTTGCTATAGACAATGTAGAAGCTTTTGACCAAATGATGAATACTGCAAGAATTTTATCAAAATCTTTAAATGCTGATGTATTAGATGAATCTGGTAGCACATTAAGCATTCAAAGGGAACGCTATATAAGAGAAGAAATTATAGAGTATCAGCATGACGCGATTACTGATTAAATAATAAACCAACAGTAATTTAAATGGCAACCAGCAAGATTATTAAAAAAAAATTAGAATTACTTAGAAAACAAATACGTTTTCACAATAACCTATACTATGCTCTTGATGAGCCAGAAATATCTGATATTGAGTATGACTCAATTTTTAGAGAACTAATTGCAATTGAGAAAAATTTTCCTGAGCTCATTACTTCCGACTCACCATCACAAAAGGTTGGAGCAGAATCTGTCGATTATTTTCCATCAGTAACACATAAAAACCCAATGTTATCTCTAGATAATGTTTTTAATGATAATGATTTATTTTCATTTAATTCTCGCATCCAAGAACGCCTAAAGATTGATTCTGATATTTGGTATTCAGCAGAATTAAAAATGGATGGTGTAGCAGTAAGCATAATATATGAGAATGGAGTTTTAACCCGTGGCGCAACTAGAGGTGACGGAAAAATAGGAGAAGATATTACTCATAATATTCGTACTATTAAAGGTGTGCCACTTAAACTGCTTGGAATAGGCTATCCAAAAGTTTTAGAAGTAAGGGGTGAGGTGTTTATTCCAAAGCAATTATTTTATAAATTCAATCAAAATGCTAGAAAAAAGAATCAAAAAACTTTTGTTAATCCACGAAATGCTGCATCTGGAAGCCTTAGGCAGCTAAATTCAAGAATAACCGCGAGTCGACCTCTAGACATTTTTATATATTCAGTTGGATTTTTTAAAAATGGAAAATTACCAAAAAAACATAGTAAAATTTTAAATCGACTGAGTTCTTGGGGGCTTAAAACTTCACCTGAAAGCGTTTGTGTCAAAGGGGTAAATTCTTGTCTTGATTATTATAAAAAAGTTAAAGAAAAGAGAAAGAAATATCCTTACGATATAGATGGTGTAGTTTATAAAGTTGATGATATTAATTTACAAAAAAAACTGGGATCATTGTCAAGATCTCCACGATGGGCAGTTGCTCATAAATTTCCAGGTCAAGAAGAAGTCACAGTCATACAAAGTATTGATTTTCAAGTTGGGAGAACCGGCGCAATAACACCTGTAGCAAGAGTAAAACCAGTTTTTGTAGGTGGTGTAACAGTAAGTAACATTACTCTACATAATATGGATGAACTGTATCGCAAAGATATTAGAATCGGTGACTCAGTTTTTGTAAGAAGAGCTGGCGATGTGATTCCTGAAGTCATATCTGTATTGAAAGATAAAAGGCCTAAAAATATCAAACCAATTGAGAGCCCTAGATATTGCCCAATATGTCATTCAAAGACATTTCAACTACCAAATGAAACAGCACTTCGATGTAGCGGGGGCTTACTTTGTTCCGCTCAAAAAGCTGAGTCCCTAAAACATTTTCTTTCAAAAAAAGCGTTAGATGTGAAAGGTTTTGGGAGTAAACTTATTGAAAAATTAGTATTGAATGATCAAATAGAAACGCCTGATGATTTATATAATTTAACAAAAAAAGATCTTCTCAAAGTTGAGAGAATGGGTGATAAGTTAGCAGAAAAGATTATCTCTTCATTAGAGGCAAGTAAAAAAACTACGTTATCTCGTTTTATTTATAGCTTAGGAGTGCCAGAAGTTGGTGAAATAACTGCAGTAAACTTAGCACAACATTTTAAATCACTTGATCAAATTATGAATTCAAATACAGATGAATTAATACAAGTTAGAGATATTGGAGGAGTAGTAGCAAATAATATTTTTGACTTTTTCAAACAGAAAAAAAATAAAATAATAATTAAAAAGCTAATTAATTCTGGAATTAATTGGAAAAGTCGTCATAAAGAAAAAAAAGTCATCTCAGATAAATTATCTGGAAAAAGAATCGTTTTAACAGGTGCATTTTCATCTATTTCTCGAAGTGAATTGAAAGAAAAACTTTTGATTAATGGAGCTAAGGTAAGTACTTCTGTATCCAGTAAAACTGATTTTGTTGTTTATGGGAAGAAACCTGGATCCAAGCTTGCTAAAGCTAAAAACTTTGGTGTTTCCATATTAAATGAACAGCAGTTTATTCGTTTAATTTCTTAATTTATATTTCTAATTATCCAATTGTACCTTCATATTTAAATAGATATGTTCATAAATGTGTTATTTTGCTCATATTTGGTAATATTAAAGGAAGTTATAATTTAAATGGAAGAAATATGAGTGAAAAAATTTTTAGAGTTATATTCAAGGTTGTAAAGTCCTTCATAGAAATCTTGATAATTTATGGAATAAATTACCGTCAACTTAATCAAATAATTAAATTGGCTTATGTTGATATTGTAATGAATAACTATGGAATTCGAGGTCGTAAAAGTAATAATTCGCGTATATCAGTTATTACTGGAATCACTAGAAAAGAAGTAATGAAAATAAAACAAACTATTGATAAAAAAGGCGATGTAAGAAATATTAGCCCTTCAGTAATTACTGAATTAATTAATTACTGGTCTTCACAGAAAAAATTTCTTAATAATCATGGTGAACCCATGGATTTATATTTTGATGAACATACGCCAAACTTCTGCAATCTTGTTAAAACTTTAGAAATTGATATTCCACCAGGAGCTGTTCGTGAAGTTTTGAAAAAATTTCAAATAGTAGAGATTACAAACGAACAAAAATTAAAGTTATTAAAGAAGTCATTTCTTAATAAAGATCAAGAGATTGAAATTATCAATACTTTTAGCGATGTACTTTTTCCTTATATTTATACAGTTTCCCGTAATATTAAAACTGATAAATATATTGATAAGTGATTTCAGAAAATCACATAATAAACATTAGAAATAAGAATGAAATGATGTAATTTAGCTCATTATTAAAGAAAAAGTTAATTAAATTAACTGAGAGACTGAAAGGTCATTTCCACGCAAAGATAAAATTGAAAATATATATCATAATCGCCAATCTACTCAAAATACTATTGGTTTAGACATTTTCTATTTTGAAAATTTATAAATTTAAATTTATACCAAAAATTCGTTGCAAAATAAGAATCAAAGACATTCCAGTAAATACTACTAAACTTAATGAGCCAAAGAAAATTGCAAATTTTGAAGGAAAAAACTCCTTATCCTCTTTAGGTATTATTGTAATGCAGTAAAAAAGATTTAGAAAATAAATTATTGGCGCAACAAAGTAAGCCAATGCAGAAGCAATCAATACCAAATAAACTGGACGAGGTAAACCAGCGATTATACCTACAGACATAATCAATGAAAAAAACATGCTAATTCGGTATAAGTTGTATTCAGAATACCAATATTTGATCTTATTGTTATTGATATTTGATTTATTATCTCTAGGAAGGGCGGCGGTTTTTTTAAAAAGATTCCTACAACATGCTCCAATTACCCTTGGCCAGCCATCGAAATAATTAAATGCAGTTGAGAAAGTTGCTGCCAATGCTCCAGCAAGGAAAATTATCATAAAGTTCGTGCCAACACTATCAGTAAAGATTCTAGCTATTTCACCCATGACAGCATTTCCACTAACACTGCTCGGAAATAACCATACGGCTGCAAGTAATATGAATATTGCGGCTAGAATAAATGAAACAATATGTCCCAAACGAAAGTCAATCAAACCAATTCTAAACCATCTTGAACAATATTCGTTTTCATTATCACTAAGTAATTGTCTGTTGATTTGTAAATCTTGCTTAGTTGAAGAAAAAGGATCAAATTCTTTAATCAGGCTTTTTTGTTCAAGTTTTTTTCGTAAATAACTAGTACCTACATTTTTTGCTTTTCCCCATTCCGATGCTTGTAAAGAAACATCTATTCCTGTGGGTAGAAGCCCCAAAAAGGATGCAATAATTAACCATGAACCCTCGGGTGTATCTATCTGAAAAAAATGAACAAATTCATTTGTTGGGGCAGGCTCAAAAGCATAGATGGTGATGATGCTAACAATAAGTATTCCCGCTGCAATTTTTGTAGTTAATTCAACTATTTTATAATTACCTCGCAATATAATGTAAACCGATATTAGCCCCAAGATTAATGCATATAAAGCAAGTTCATTATTATCATTGAATAGGGGTATATCAATTTGAAGGTAAATACGAAAAAAATAAAAAATAACTGCGGCGGCAGCAATTAATCTACCTGCTTGTCCTACTGCAGATTGAATGATAGTTGTAATCAAAACATACCAGATTGGAATTTTTTTCCAGGCAGTGGCGTATGCATCTAACATACTCCGGCCTGTAGCATGAGTGAATCGAATTGCCATTTCAAAACCGTAGTACTTGAAAATATATGCTATTGGAAGGCACCAAAGCAGAGCATATCCATATCTTCCGCCTGCTACCGGTGCAGTTACAAGGTGACTAGTTCCAATTCCAGTCATCATCAACATGATCCCTGGTCCAAATTTACGTATCAGACTGATTGGAAGCATAGAGGGTAATTCTAAAGGTTCTATTATATCTTTTTGTATCTTGTGAATAGATTTCTCAGACATGTCATTTTGCATAGTATTTTAATAAGTCCCGGCAATGCGTGCACGTTGTTGAATTAACGCTAGAATAATATCTATAGTTGGAGTAGGTACTTTAACAAGCTCTCCGAGTTCTTTTACGGATGTTATTAAGGCATCAATTTCCATCGGTTTTTTTGACTCAAGATCTTGTAACATTGATGTTTTATGAGGGCCTACTTCTGCGCCACCTCTTAGTCTTCGCTCTATATCAACTCGAAAATTTATTCCAAGTTTTTCTCCAATTTCTTGAGATTCTTGCATCATAAGCCTACAAATGTTGGCTGTTCCTTCTTCTCCGGCTACTAAATCTAAGGTGGCTTGTGTTAGGACGCTAATAGGGTTAAAACAAAGATTCCCCCATAATTTAACCCAAATATCATCACGAATATTAGTTCTCACGCGTGAGGTAAATCCTGATTTTTGTAGTGCATTACAAAATATATTTACACGGTCGGTTTTTTCCCCATCAGGCTCCCCAAGGATAAATCTATCTCCTTCAATGTGTTTTATTATGCCTGGCGACATAATTTCTGCTGCAGGGTATACCACGCAGCCTATAGCCCTTTTTGGGTCTATTGTTTTCCATATTTTTCCATCTGGATCAATTGCCTTTAAGTTATGATTTTCATAGGGGCCTTTTAATTTGTAGAAATACCACCACGGTATTCCATTGATACCCGTTATAACAGTGGTATTTTTATCAAATAAATAATTAATATTTCGAATAATTTCATTCAAGGAATATGACTTAACTGATATAAAGACATAATCTTGTGGTCCAGCATCTCTAGGATCTTGTACGCATTTTGGGAATGCAGTTATTTCTTGTTCGTTAATTAGTACTTTTATACCATTTTTTTTCATTGCATTTAAATGTGGGCCTCTTGCAATGAGGGTCACATCTTCACCAGAAAGTGACATTTGCGCTCCAAGCCAAGCCCCTATTGCTCCTGCTCCATAAATACATATTCTCATGTATCAATACCTAACGTTTTTGCAAAACCTATTCTTTTTAGTTTACCGGTGGCACCTTTAGGAATTTCATCTAAAAAAATAATTTTCTTTGGAATTTTAAATTTTGCTAATCGAGTAGCAACATATGATTTTATTTCTTTCTCATGCATTTTTTTTCCTTCATGTAAAACGATAGCAACAGCAACGTCTTCTCCAAGAATTTTATGCGGAATAGAGAATGTCAACGCTTGTTGAACTGAAGTATGATTCATTATTACATCATCAATTTCTCCTGGAGAAATTTTTTCACCACCTCTATTTATTATTTCTTTTAATCTTCCGGTTATTATAAGAAAATTATCTTCATCAAAAAAACCTTGATCTCCAGTTCTAAACCACCCATCAACAAAGCAATCTAAATTTGCTTTTGGATTATTTTCATATCCTGCAGTAACGTTTAATCCTTTTATGACAATTTCACCTTTTTTACCCTGTTTAAGCAATTTGGGTTTAGTTTCATCCATTATTGAAACTTCAGGTCCTGCAGGACAGCCAACTGTTCCTGCCTTTCGTTTTTTAGGAGGAAGTTGATTACTGGTCATCTGATGAGATGCTTCAGTCATGGCATATGCTTCTATAACAGGTATTTTAAAAATGTTTTCTAATTCTTTAAATACTGATGGAGATAAAGACGATGAAGACGAACGAATAAATTTTAATTGCGAGTTATTTATAATGTCTTTATTTCTTGCAGCTCTGCTTAGAATAGATTGATGCATTGAGGGCACGGCACTATACCATGTTGGTTTAGTTTGGCTAAGCCATTTAAAGAACTTTAATGCATTAAAACCAGTGGTTGTAAATACGCTGCCGCCACTAGCAAAAGATGAAAGTAGTGGAGCTATTAACCCATGAATATGGAAAAGAGGCATTATATTCAGGCAAACATCATTATGTTTAAGTTGTAATGTTTCCATAATATTATAAGCTGAAGCATATAAGTTAGCGTGAGATAGAGGTACGATTTTTGGTTTTGAAGTTGTTCCAGATGTGTGTAAAACAAGCGCTGTATTATTTTCCTTGGCCATTCCTAATTTCTTATTTTTATTCTTTAATAATATATTATCAGACGGTATTAAATTGAATGACCCATCCATCAGCGATGAATTAATCGATAAATATAGGATGACAATATTTTTTTGAATTGCAGCTTGAATAGCCAGTGATTCGGAGTTTTCCATGACTACTAAGGCTTTAGCATTTAGATCGGATAAATAAAAATCAAATTCATCAAGCGTATACGAAGGATTTAATGGAGCAGCCGTGGCCGCGCAAGCAATTGATAAAAATGCAACTGCCATTTCAGGTCCGTTTGGTAAAACAATTGCAATTTTATCATTATGACCGATTCCAAGATTATTTAAATCAATTATTGTTTGTTTGATATTTTTTCTTAGATCGCCGTATGAAAGTGACGCTATTTTATTTTTTGTGAGTAACGAAGATTTTTTATTAGTAATAGGTTGAAAACTCAGGATAGCATCATTATTTTTTGGATGGCTTCTTAGTAATTCATAAATTGTTAATTTTTTTTTCAACGTTTAACCTTTCATCAAAGAATTTTATTTAATACATCACTCAAATATGTCACGGTTCGTTTAATGTTATTTATTTTCTCTAAACCAAAAAGACCAATTCGGAAAGTATTAAAATTATCTCCCTCATCACACATAAGCGGCACTCCAGCAGCAATCTGTAATCCGTGTTCTGCAAATTTTTGACCTGATTTAATATCAGGATTATCAGTATATGAGACAATTACAGTGGGAGCTTGAAATCCTGCTCCTGCGACACTTTTTATACCTAATTCAGAAAATAATGAGCGGACTTCTTTACCAAGTCTAATTTGATTGCTTTTCATTGCTTCAAGACCATAATTTCTTGTTTCATTTATGACATTACAACATTGAATAAGAGAATTAGTTGGCATCGTTGCATGATATGCATGTCCACCATTTTCATATATTTCCATGATTTCTAACCATTTCTCTAAACTGCATGAGAAGCTTGATGATTTGCTTGAGGAAATGATTTTTTTTGCTTTGTTATTAAGCATTATAAATGCGGCGCATGGTGGGCCGCTCCATCCTTTTTGAGGTGCAGTTATTAAAATATCAATCCCAATATTTTTCATATTTAGCCACATTGCTCCTGATGCAATGCAATCTATGATAAATAGCCCCCCAACGGCATGCGTAGCATTGGTTATTTGTATTAAATAATCGTCAGGTAATATCATTCCAGATGCAGTTTCTACATGAGGCGCGAATACTAAATCTGGTTTTTCTTCCGTAATAGTATTAATAACTTCTTCTATGTTTGCAGGGTAAAATGGTTCTTGGTTTTCTTTATTTTTTCTAAACGCTTTTAAAACTTTCGTGCTTTTTGGAATTTTCCCAGCTTCGAAAATTTGCGTCCAGCGATAACTGAACCAGCCATTTCTTATAACTAAACATTTTTTATTTGTTGCAAATTGTCGGGCAACTGCTTCCATGCCATAAGTGCCTCCGCCTGGAACAATAACAACAGAATCTGCGTTATAGACTTGTTTCAAATTTCTAGATATATCAGTCATTACTGTTTGGAATTGTAATGACATATGATTAACCGAGCGGTCAGTATAAACTACAGAATATTCTAATAAACCATCAGGATCTACGTTTTCGAGCAAACTTGGCATGACAAACCTCTTATAGTTATTAGTTTTTTAATTATTTATATTGGAGCGAAGCGCCTGTATATATCTTTGAAAACTTTTCTGCATGATATTTTGTTCTATTTGTTGACGAATACTTTCAAGAGTGGGTGGTATAGATGGTTTAGAGTCTTCACGCAAAATAACATGCCAACCAAATTGGGTTTGTGTGGGTAGTTTTGAATATTCGCCATTCTTTAATTTTTCAACGGCATCTGAGAATGCTTTTACCATCTGATTCGGGGAAAACCAATCAAGATTTCCACCATTAGTGGCAGATGGACCAATAGATTTATCTATTGCCAATATCTCAAAAGTATCACCTTTGTTTAGTTGATCTATTATTTCAAGCGCCTCTTGTTCTGTTTCAACTAAGATATGACTAGCCTTATACTCAAGTTTAGGTGTATTTAATATTTCCAAGCTATATGCATCGCGAATTTCTTCTTCAGATATTTTTAAATTTTTAAAGAAATTATTTGCAACAGCTTGGGCAATTAATCCGCGATTTTGTAATTCTATTTGCGCTTTTAGTTGGGGAGTATTTTTTAGTTTTTCAGCTTCATCTTGAGTTGAAAGTAGATACAGATCAATAAGATCATTAAGCAGGGAAGAATATTCCTCTTCTGTTATGTTATCAATCGTTTTTTGGATTCGTGTTTGTATGTAAATATTTAGTATTTCATCATCAATAGCCACATTATTAACTGTTCTAATAACTTCAGCTTCTGTAATTCTGAATAGACTGAAAAACAGCATTATCAAAAAGATGGTATTTTTTAGCATCTTTGGTAAAAAAAATGTTTTATACATGTAATTGTTCCTTAAAATTTAATTATTTTTTCTAAGTATTTTAATTATCATCTGGTGAAAGTGCTTTGATTTTAATTGCGTGAATATCTGATTGTAATAAATCATCAAGTATTTTATAGATCATTCTATGACGATCGATCTTATTTGTATTTAAAAACATTTTTGATGTAATTTTAATCTCAAAATGACCACTTTTAGTTTTTGATTCTGGATGATTTTTGTGGAGATGACTTTGATCTTTAATTAGTAATTCTGTTGGACTGAAGTGCTTAACTAACCGTTTCTCGATTTCCTTTTTTTTGAAAAAACTCATGGCAGAACTTTCTTAAATGGTTTAACTGTAACTTTTGAATAAACGCCCGCTTTTACATACGGATCATGTTTTGCCCATAATTCTGCATCGCATAGGGATTCAAATTCTGCAATTATTAGGCTTCCAGAAAATCCTGATATACCAGGGTTTTCTGCATCGATTGATGGATTCGGACCAGCTATTAATAGTTTTCCATTACTTATAAGTTTCTTTAAACGATCTAAATGAGCTTCTCTAGATTTTAATCGTATTGGGAGGCTATTATTATTATCTTCACTAATGATTACGTAGTACATATAATCCTCTTTTTATTTGTTGTACGATTCATTATTTTTCATGGTAATTGATAGCCATATACTCTGAAATATTACAAATAAAATTGTTATTCCCATTAATCCAAATAATTTGAATTTTACCCAAAATGCTTCTGGGAAATTATAAGCAACATAAATATTAATAGTTCCGCTTACTAAAAAAAATATAATCCACATGTAGTTAAGTTTCATCCATTGTTCTGATCTGAGTTTTATGGTCGCACCAAGCATTCTTTGTATGATAGTTTTTCCTCCGATCCATTGACTGGCAAAAAAAACAACCGCAATCATCCAATTGAGAACAGTTGGTTTCCAGTATAAGAATGTTGGGTTACGAAAAAACAATGTTGCTGATCCTAGAATTATTATAAGAGCAGTTGAAGCTAAGTACATTTTGTTAATTTTTTTGGTAGCTAACCATTGGGCAAAAAGGAAAATAGGCATGACAACCATTAAAGCGGCAGTTGCAAAAAAAATGTCTTTATAAAAATAAGTGATTACAAAGACGAAAATTGGTATGAAATCAAAAAATAGTTGCATCTTATGAAAAGTGTAATATTTAATAGGATTGGAATGATAACCTATTTATATTAGCTTATTAGTGTAAAAAAAGTTTCTCTTAAGTAATAAATAAATGTGTATATAATTAGCCCATATTATATTTTTTTTCTATCACTATAAAATAACGATTATGCCTGAGTTGAAGGAAGTAAAAACTAAATCCGATTATCGATCTGATAAAGCACTTCAGCAAGGAATATTGCAGCAAGAAATGCCTTTTGCTGTAGTAGATGGAGAGCCGCTTACAGAGCTTCCGCAAGATTTATATATCCCTCCTCACGCATTAAAAATATTTTTAGAGGCATTTGAAGGACCGCTTGATCTTCTGTTATATCTTATTCAGCGCCAAAATATTAGTATTCTAGATATTCCGATTGCTGAAATTACGAAACAATATATTAATTACATTGATCTTATGAAAGAGTTGCAACTTGAACTTGCAGGAGAATATCTTTTGATGGCATCAATGCTCGCAGAAATAAAATCAAGAATGCTACTTCCTAGACTCGAAGAGATTCAGGAAGAAGAAGATCCAAGGGCGGAGCTTGTCAGACGTTTACAAGAATATGAACGCTATAAAGAAGCTGCCGAAGAAATTGATGCTTTACCTCGATTAGAACGTGATATTGTCATAACAGATGTAGATAAGTCTAAATTAAAAATTGTAACTAAATTACCCGATGCTACTTTACAAGAATTATTGTTAGCTTTTCATGATGTTCTTAAACGCGCAGAAATGTTTTCTAAACTTCATTTTGTTCGTGAAACATTGTCAATCCGTCAGCGTATGTCTGAAATATTGTCGAAACTACAAGCAAGTAAATTTAGTAAATTTGAAGACTTTTTTGAAGAAAGCGAAGGACGTTTAGGTGTGGCAGTAACTTTTTTAGCAATCCTTGAATTACTTAAAGAGTCGACTATTGAGGTTGTTCAATCTGACGAATTTTCACCTTTACACATTAGATCCGCATCTTCCATAAGATTAATAGAATAAACAATTACTAATTATGGATCTTATAAATATTAAAAATATTATTGAAGTCGCGCTTCTTTCGGCGGGCAAGCCTCTTAGCATGGATGATTTGAACAATATCTTGGAAGATGAGCAAATTTCTGGCAAAAGTGAACTAAAAAAAATAATAGATGAACTCAAGATTGAATATGATGCCAAAGGACTTGAGATAAAAGAAGTCGCAACAGGTTTTCGTATTCAACTAAAGTCAGATATGACTAAGTATCTCTCTAAATTATGGGAAATAAAATCTCCACGCTACTCAAGAGCTTTATTCGAAACTTTAGCTCTAATTGCATATAGACAACCGATTACAAGAGGCGAGATTGAAGAGGTTAGAGGCGTATCTGTGAGTACTAATATAATTAGAACTCTTGCCGAAAGAAACTGGATTCGAGTTGTTGGTCACCGGGATGTTCCTGGCAGGCCAGAAATGTTTGCTACTACAAAGGAATTTTTAGATTACTTTGGATTGAAAAAACTTGATCAGCTTCCACCACTCAAAGATCTTTCTGACTGGGAATCACTTCGTGTACAACTTGATTTGCCAGAAGTAGATGAAATAATTTTTTCTGATGAGCCTCCAGATTCTATAGAAATGAAGTATAAGACAGAAAATCATAATGAAGAAATAGATCCTCAGGAAATAGCTCATGCAGAATTAATAGCTGATTCAAATATGGAGGACATTATTCCAAGTCAAGCACAAGATGAGCAAAGTAATGTTGAAAGTTTAATTACCAATCCTGAAGATAAAGATACTAGTTAATATTATTTTTTAACTGATGTGAAAGTAAGAATTCAGAAGTTATTATCATCATCTGGAATAGCCTCTAGACGAACTATTGAGAAATGGATAAAAAAGAATCGGCTAATAGTTGATGGTAAATTTGCAAAAATTGGACAAATAGTTTCAGGTTCTGAGAAATTTCAACTAGATGGTGATCCATTAGCGGTTAAATTACATCACACAAATCATAAATACATTATTTATAATAAACCAATTAATGAAATATCTTCTCGATCCGATCCAGATAAAAGACCTAGTATATTTGATAATTTACCAAAAATTGAAAATAGCCGCTGGATATCGGTAGGGCGCCTAGATATTTCAACTTCAGGGTTACTTTTATTTGTAACTGATGGATCACTTGCAAATGCATTAATGCACCCCTCAAAACAAATTATTCGGCGCTATGCCGTCCGCATTCATGGCAATCCTAAGAAATCTGAAATCAATCAATTATTAAATGGTATCGATCTACATGATGGAGTTGCAGCATTTGAATCTATTAATATTGTTGGAGGAAGAAATACAAATGAATGGTTTCATGTCACGGTTAGGGAAGGGCGCAATAGAATCATAAGACGAATGTGGAAAAATATTGGATATGATGTCAGTAGATTAATTCGAATAGGTTATGGCCCAATTGAATTACCAAGAACTTTAAGTGTAGGTAAATATAAGGAATTAACTGAAAAGCAAATTGAAGCTTTATACTTTGTTACTAATATAAATAGATAAGGATTAATTAAATAAAGTAGAAATATACATCTAAGAAAGTTAATTATTGTTGAAGAATATAAGAATTTCCACTTAAATCAATGCTATCGTCACCCAGTAAAAAAATATAAGCAGGTAATATATCATCAGGATTTTTTAGGTTTTTTCTGTTTTCACCAGGGTATGCTTGTAACCGCATTTTTGTATTTACAGGACCAGGATCAATGCAGTTTACCCGGAGAGATGTATGTTTATTCTCTTCTGCAAGAATTTGATTTAATCCTTCTATACCAAATTTTGAAACTGAATATGCCCCCCAAAAAGCTTTTCCTAATTTCCCAACACTGCTAGTAGTAAAAATGATTGATGAATGTTTGGCTTGTTTAAGGCAGGATAATAATACTTGAGTTAGAACGAAAGGGGCTGTTAGATTTATATGTATAACCATTTGCCATTCAGCTGGATCATATTGTTCTATTGAGCTTAGATTTCCTAAAATGGCAGCATTATGAACTAGACCATCCAGTTTTCCGAACTCACCTTCTATATTTTTAGCAAGATTTATATAATCATTCTCATCAGCATTTGCTAGATCGAGTAATGCTATGGAAGGGCAAGCTACATCTGGTAATTTTTTTATTTCATCATATAAATTCTCTAATTTCGATTTATTTTTACCATGTAGAATTACTTGTGCTCCCAATTTTGATGCCTTTATAGCTAGAGCTCTTCCAATACCATCTGTTGATCCAGTAATTAAAAGATTTTTATTTTTCAAAATATTAGAGCTGTATTGATAATCAATTAGTGATGATTTCATTGCTGTTTTATGACTTTTTTGAGTGTTTTTTTAAATCATTTTTTAATTTTCGCGTTGGTAATTCTATAGATTTAATTTCTTTAATTTCTTTTTTTGAACCTACACCCAATTTTGAAAATTTACGAGCACCTGGTAGTACTTTTCTCTCAAATGAACCGATGGCTTTGTTGTAATGTTCAACACTACTCGATAATTGTTTACCAAGTTTATTTAGATGGCTAATAAAAACTATTAAACGATCATACAAAGCTTCAGCTAATTCTCGTATTTGTTCAGCATTTCCTGAAAGAGCTTGTTGTTTCCATCCGTATGCAATAGCTTTAAGAAGGGCTATGAGGCTAGTTGGCGTAGCAAGGATAATTTGTTGTGATAAAGCTGAGTCAATTAAATCAGGATCTTCATTTAGAGCTGCACTTAGAAATTGATCACCTGGGATGAAGAGAATTACAAATTCAGGACTTCTAGTGAATTGCTTCCAGTAGGATTTTCTAGATAGTTTTCTTATATGCTCCCTAACATTTTGTGCGTGTTTTTTTAAAAAAATCTCTTTTTTAGAATTTTCTTTTGCTTCAATTGCTTGAAGGTACGAATCTAAGGGTGTTTTGACGTCAACTACTAGTTCACGTTGATCAGGCATTTTAACTATCATATCGGGTCTGATTGATGAGTCCTCAGATAGTGTATGTACTTGCTCATCAAAGTCACAATGTTCAACCATTCCAGCTAACTCAACTAATCTTTTAAGTGTGATTTCACCCCAACGTCCTCTTACTTCTGGTCTTTTTAGCGCACTAACAAGATTATGAGTTTCTTGAGTTAAAGATTGGTTAGTTTTATGCATTTCCTTAAGCTGTGTTTTAATACCTCCATAAGCTTCACTTCTTGCTTTTTCAAGCTCAGAGATTTGGTGCCGTGATTCTTTTAATGCTTCTTTAATTGGCTTTATTAAATTTTCAACTGCTTGTTCTTTTTCATTAAGATCGCTCTTTACTTTTTCTTGCTGTTTACCAAGTTGTTGTTCAGCTATTTTTAGGAATATTTCACTATTATCTTTTAATGATTTATTAGCGATATCTTGAAAAATATTTATAAGTGGATCTGATTTTTTCAATTTTATTTTAATAATTATCCAAGTTATTAAACTTCCAACTAATATTCCTAATAAGAATATTACAAATACAAAAGTTGGTAATTGAGTATTCATTTTAAATATGCACCTTATCTATTCAAAAGGTTAAATATTTTTTTAGTTAAGTCTGACGTATGAAATACGATTGAATCCGCATTCCATGATTTCAGATCTTCATCATCTTCAATATACCCATATCCCGCTAATATGGTATACATGCCAGCTGATTTTCCAGCTTTAATATCATTTAATGCATCTCCTATATATACAATTTCATCTGTCGATATGCTCATTTGTTTGCTTGCTAGTATCAATTGTGCAGAATTTGGTTTGCGAAGTGAAAGTGTATCACCAAAAATAATACAAGCTGCTTTATTTACAATATCTAGTTTTTTAACCAATGGGGCAGCAGTTTGCTTAGGCTTGTTGGTAACAATGCCCCAAGGTATATTTTTTTTAGTAAGTAATAAAAGAAGTTCGTGTATGTTTGGAAAAAATTTTGAATCAGCACAGTTTTTTGAAGCATATAGCTCTAAATATTGACGTTGTAATTCATGTAGATATTTATTACTTTTATTTGGAAAACCAAGTTGTATTAATTTAAAAGATCCTTTTGAAACATAAGATCTTGCTAACTTGTATGATGGTAA